>Ga0209395_1001879_pt1 | contig 28594 bp, 27 predicted proteins | sample GOMGulsemesocosm_3_FD_184635 | JGI IMG/M metagenome (GOLD analysis project Ga0209395, IMG submission 184635) | Methane-oxidizing microbial communities from mesocosms in the Gulf of Mexico - GOM9D Gulf of Mexico (SPAdes) (version 2) | ecosystem: Environmental > Aquatic > Marine > Cold seeps... | reverse complement strand
AGACGCAACGAAAATCGCAGCGATCTGTGACCGACATGCGCAGATAGGTAATTTCTCGGCCAAAGCCGTCAATCAATGCCATCTTGTCGCTCTCTTCTCGTCGGATGCCTTTGCATCCAGCCATTTGTCACCTTCTGGCCGCTGTTCGCGCTTCCAGAACGGTGCTTTGGTTTTAAGGATATCCATCAAATATTCAGCCGCCGCAAAGGCCGCGTCACGGTGGGCGCTGTTAACGCCCACAAAGACAATCTGATCTGCTGGTCTTAATTCTCCGACGCGGTGCACGATGGTGGCATTGATAATCGGCCAGCGTTTTGCGGCCTCCTCAATCAACCCCTCCAGCACCTGCTCGGTCATGCCGGGGTAATGTTCCAGGTACAACGCCTCAACGCTGGTATCGTCATTAAACTCGCGCACCAAGCCTGTAAAGGTAACGATTGCACCGATCTGCGGCGCATCAGCCTTTAGGGCTTCATAAAAAGCGGCCACATCAAAATCTTCAGTTTGAACGAAAACGCTCATCACTAGCCACCCGTAACTGGTGGGAAAAAGCCAACTTCATCATTGGCTGAAACCGGTGTTTCGGCATTTGCCATGACCTTATTAACGGCCGCTAGCAGCTGGCTGTCAGCAAAAGCCTTCTGCCAGGCTTCGCCACGCTCGCACAAAGTTGCCTTTAGTTCTGCCACTGTACAGGCGTCACCAGGCAGCTCATATACTTCTTCGATGCAGTCCAGCTGATCACGTAATTTGGCAAAATATAAAATCTTAATCGTACTCATCTTTAACCCTCAGCCACCCAGTGACCGGATTTACCACCCTGTTTCTCAAGCAGGCGAACCTGCTCGATGACCATGCCTTTATCAACGGCTTTACACATATCGTATAAGGTTAGCGCAGCAACAGAAGCAGCTGTTAGCGCTTCCATCTCAACGCCGGTCTTACCACCGACACGACAAACCGTTTCAATGCGCACAGTAGATTCTGCCTCATTTGGCTCTATCATGAGTTTGATTGAAGTCAACATGAGTGGATGACAAAGAGGAATCAGGTCCCAGCACTTCTTGGCAGCCTGGATTCCAGCGATACGAACAACGGCAAATACGTCACCTTTTTTATGCTTGCCTTCGACAATCATGCTCAGTGTTTCAGGCAACATACGCACGATGGCTTCGGCGCGGGCTTCACGTTCGGTCTCGGACTTCTGTCCAACATCAACCATGTGGGCTTCGCCCTTTTCGTTCAGGTGGGTTAACTCGCTCATTCGCACATCACATAATTAATTTGGGGGACCAGAAACAGCCTACTGGCAAACCGGGCAATTCTATCATCTGCGGCATTACAGATAAATATGCAGCCTGCAACAATAGGTTCTTAAGATGCAACACTCAGCTATATTGTTGCGGCGCATAGCCTACCATTTACACTGCTAATAAACTCATTAATAATCTTAATAGAGCCCGCAGCTGTCACGCCTAGAGTAAATAACTACTTTACCCGCTTTAGACTGCTGTATACCATGCGAAACAACAACCACTGAGCAACTTGCACCCCATGAGCCAGCCAAGCCATACCCAAAGCGATGCTATTCTCGAAAAACGCCGTCAAATTGTAACCGAGCTTGGTAATAAGCTGCCCAAGGATTGCCTGCTTCATAACCCGGAAGATCTCGCGCCCTACGAGTGTGACGGCCTGTCGATTTACCAATCCACACCGCTAGCCGTTGCCCTGCCCTATACCGTCGCGCAAGCTCAGCAGGTGGTGCGCTATTGTTATCAGAACCAAATTCCGATTGTGCCGCGCGGCGCTGGCACCGGCTTATCGGGCGGCGCCTTGCCTCACGAAGAGGGTATTCTACTCAGCCTGGCGCGCCTCAACACCATCCTTGATTTAGATACTCAAGCCCGCACCTGTCGCGTACAACCAGGCGTACGCAATCTGGCTATTTCAGAAGCGGCTCGTCCATACGGGCTTTATTACGCGCCTGATCCTTCATCACAAATCGCCTGCAGCATCGGCGGTAACATTGCCGAAAATGCCGGCGGTGTGCATTGCCTTAAATACGGTTTAACCGTGCACAACGTTTTCGAGGTAACGATTCTCACTGCCGAAGGCGAATTAATGACACTAGGCTCCGAAGCTCTGGACAGCGCCGGTTATGATTTGCTGGCACTGATCATCGGCTCCGAAGGCCTGCTGGGCATCGTCGTGGATATCGTCGTCAAGCTACTGCCAACGCCACAGGAAGCAATAGTGATTCTGGCGGCTTTTCATACCATCAAAGAAGCCGGTGACGCCGTTGGGCAGATTATTGGGGCGGGCATCATCCCGGCCGGAATTGAAATGATGGACAAGCTCTCCATTCAAGCCACTGAAGATTTTGTGCATGCCGGTTATCCGCTGGATGCTGCCGCTATTTTATTGTGCGAATTGGATGGCATTGAAACAGAAATCAATGAAACCACCGCCCGTGTTAACGAAGTGATGCTTAAAGCAGGCGCCTATCAAGTACGCGACTCTGAAAATGACCAACAGCGTGAATTATTTTGGGCAGGACGCAAAGCCGCCTTCCCCGCCGTAGGTCGTATATCACCCGATTATTACTGCATGGACGGCACCATTCCCCGCAAGGAACTGGCCAACGTATTAACCAAAATCGGCGAGCGCGCCGACCTTCACGGTCTACGAGTTGCCAATGTTTTCCACGCCGGTGATGGCAACCTGCACCCGTTGATTCTGTTTGATGCCAATAAAGAAGGCGACCTGGATCGTGCTCACCTACTGGGCAACGATATTCTTGAACTCAGCATCGCCGTCGGAGGCACCATTACCGGTGAACACGGCGTAGGCATAGAGAAATTAGGTGGCATGTGCAGCCAGTTTAATGAACAGGAATTAACCCAGTACCACGCTATCAAAGCCGCCTTTGATGACACCGGAATTTTGAATCCAGGTAAGGCTATCCCCACATTACGCCGTTGCGCTGAATTCGGTCACATGCACGTACACGAAGGCAAATTACCTTTCCCCGACCTGCCCAGATTCTAGCCTATGAAAAACGATAATACTGAACACATGCAGGCCCAGATTAATGAGGCCATTGCCAGCAAACAAGCACTGGTCATTCGCGGTGGCCGCAGCAAAGATTTTCTGGGTCGAAAAGTGGGCTGCACCCATCTCAACACCCTAGAGCACAAAGGGGTGACCAATTACGAGCCTGGTGAACTTATTCTCACTGCGCGCAGCGGTACGCCGTTAAAGGAAATCAAAAAACTGCTCGCCGAACAGGGACAGATGCTAGCGTTTGAACCACCAGCTTTTGGTAACAAAGCGACGCTCGGCGGCACCATCGCCTGCGGCCTGTCCGGGCCACGTCGCCCCTATGCAGGCTCAGCACGCGACTTTGTTTTGGGCACAAAAATCATTAACGGCAAAGGTGAAATATTACGGTTTGGCGGCGAAGTGATGAAAAACGTCGCCGGTTACGATGTTTCACGCCTGATGACCGGCGCTTACGGAACCCTCGGATTGCTGCTGGAAATCAGCCTGAAGGTCATGCCCTCCCCTGAACAGCAAACAACACTGGTTTTTGAGCATAACGCTGAAGAAGCTATTCAACGTATTAACCAACTGGCCAGTCAGCCGGTGCCCATCTCAGGCGCCTGTCATCTCAACGATAAACTGTATCTGCGCCTTTCTGGCTTAACCGTCAGCGTGAATGCTGCGTGCAAAGAACTCGGTGGTGAAACGCTTGCAAATGCCGAAATCTTTTGGGAGCAACTCCGTGAGCAACAATTGCCTGAGTTTAAAACCGACAAAAGTTTCTGGCGAATTTCAGTGCCTCCGACAACGGCGCCCTTATCCCTTAGCGGTGAAACCATTATTGACTGGGGCGGAGGCCTGCGCTGGTTAGCATCCAATGAACCACAGCAATCGATCCATAACACAGCTAAAAAAGCGGGTGGGCATGCCACACTGTTCCGCAACCACGACGGCTTTGGCGAAGTTTTTCAGCCGCTAAACCCAGCTATCAAAGAGCTTCATAACAAACTAAAACACGCCTTCGACCCGCACGGTATTTTGAATCCGGGCAGAATGTATCTAGATATATAACACCTGATATTGTCATTTCGACCACAGGGAGAAATCTTTCTGAAAACCTCAAAACCAACAAGATCCCTCACATACATTCGGGATGACGGCTAGGCCTATGCAAACCAAAATTCGTCCAGATATTTTAGCGACAGCCGACGGCAAAGAGGCCGATCGTGTGCTACGTTCCTGCGTACACTGCGGCTTTTGTCTTGCCACCTGCCCAACCTACCAAGTACTGGGCGACGAGCTGGACAGCCCACGCGGACGCATTTATCTGATCAAGGAAATGCTGGAAAACGGCACTGCCAGCGAAAAAACTCAACTGCACCTTGACCGCTGCCTAACCTGTCAGTCCTGTGAAACCACCTGCCCTTCTGGCGTGGAGTACCACAAGTTGCTGAGAATTGGCCGCAAAATGGTCGATAAACAAAACCCACGATCGTTAACGGAGCGCAGCCAGCGCTGGTTGTTGCGTCAAATTGTCAGCCGTCGCCGCTTGTTTGGTGCATTGCTGCAATGCGGGCAATTATTTCGACCCTTATTGCCACCCAGCCTTAAGCAATCAATTCCGGCAAAACAACAACTAACGCCCTTCCAGCCCCGCACGCACACACGGCAAATCATTTTATTGCAGGGCTGTGCTCAACCTTCACTGGCCCCCAACATCAACCATTCCACCAGCCGTGTGATGGATGCGCTGGGTATTGAAACACTCAAACTGGATAACGAAGGTTGCTGTGGCGCGCTTAGCCATCACATGAACGCCACCGAACAGGCTATTGAATACGCCAAACGCAACATTGATGCCTGGTGGCCACATGTACAAAGCGAGCAAGTTGAAGCCATTGTGATCAGCGAAAGTGGCTGCGGAAACTTCGTTAAGGAATACAGCGACCTGCTAAAAGATGATGTCGAATACAACACCAAAATGGCGCGCGTTCGAGCACTTATCAAAGACTTAAGCGAAGTGCTGTGCAAGGAAGATCTATCACGTTTTAACAGCAAAAACCCACAGACACTGGCCTTCCAATCACCCTGCACGCTACAGCACGGCCAAGGCATTAAAGGTTCGGTGGAGAAGATGCTTACATCGCTGGGGCACAGCCTTACTCCGGTAGCTGATGGCCACCTGTGCTGCGGTTCAGCGGGAAGCTATTCAATTCTGCAACGAGAATTATCGCTGGAATTACGAGAGCGCAAATTGAAAAACCTGCACTCAGGTTCGCCGACAATTATTGCCAGCGCCAATATTGGCTGCATTTCACATTTACGTGGCGGGACTGAAACACCAGTGAAACACTGGGTTGAGCTTTTGGCTGAGGAGCTGGATTAATTTCAGCTCTGCTTCAATTCTTCGTGTCATTTCGACCAGAGGGAGAAATCTTGCTTTACTCAGAAAAGATCCCTCCCATTTGGTCGGGATGACAAAAAACTAGTTAACCAAACACGCCTTAAGCTTCTGCTCCACCATATCCCAATCAACTGCCTCAGTATGAATCATTTCCACACGACTACCGGGCTCTTCGGGTGCGTCTTCAAGCGCTTCTTTTGAGGTGGTGACACGCATTTTATTCACCGTAAACCAGCCTGAATTTGTCTCAAAAATACCTTTAATACGGGGAACATCCAAAGCGACAACAGTTTCCAGCAAGACATCCAAATCAAATTGCTGACCGGCTGGGAAAATCCAGCCGCAACTATGGGCGTACTCTGTCTGGCTTTGCAGTCTTTCGATGCCATCAGCACGCTGCTCTAAAGGCTTTTTATGGTCTTCAGAATGATCACCATGCGTATGACCCGAGGCAACTTGCACCGCAGCCTGAAAATCAATACGAGGATAATCCAGCCACTGCCAGGGCATCTCACCTTGACTGATGGCACCGACTTTGGCTTTTTCAGGCTGTAGCGTTTCGGCGTGTTCAAAAAAGACTTCCAGGTGCGCAGCTTCAGCGGTATCGATTTTCGTCGCCACCAATACATCGGCCGTTTTAATCTGTTCTTCAAAGGCGGGAATCTGACGAAATTGTTCACTGGTCAAACACCAGGGGTCAACCAGGCCAATGGTAGCTCTCATATCCAACACGCCGTCATAATCAAGGCTCGAAAACATATCAATCACCTGCGTTGGATGCGCCAATCCGGTAGGCTCAATCAAAATACGGTCCGGGTTTTGTTCTTCAATCAGCTGATTCAACGCAGCTCGTGATGGCAGTCCAACACTACAACACATACAACCGCCCGGCACTTCCTTCACCGCAATGCCATCGGCCTGCATCAAGGCACCATCAATGCCCACTTCACCAAATTCATTAACCAATACCGCCCAGCGTTCATTTTCGGGTTTGGTTTCCAGTAAACGGCGAATTAAGGTGGTTTTACCCACACCCAAAAAGCCACTGATAATGTTGGTAGGAATGGCTCGACTCATCTGAATACCCTGCGTTGACTATCGAAGAAAGGCCGCAAGTCTACTGGAAAGCTTGCAGCAAGCAAAGCGCCGAAAAAAAACACACAAAAGAAACCTTTTTAATTTCAAAACGTTAGATCACAAAGGTAATATTTCACTTACAAATACATATAAAAACCATCAAACATAAAACACAAAAAAACCTTATGATTCAAAGCATTAGAATGTATGACAAAACGCACTAAAAGCCCCTTCCCATATAAAAAATAAATCGTTCTCATACACCACTAATTGCTTTCTAATAGGCAGTTCTGCTAGCGCAAAGGATTACGCTCGGCAGATCGATCCACAGCATTTAGTGATCACATGCGGTTCAGTTTTGAGGTATTACGACGTCACGTCGGTTAATCAGAAACAAGAGGCTAGATCTATGAAGACACACAAAAGGGATACGTCAGTACGAGCTTACAAAAAAGGCTACCAAGCTGGTATTTACGGCAAAACCAAAGATGCATGCCCCCTACATCAGGAACCAGGACGTCAACAATGGCTATCCGGCTGGCGCGAAGGCCGCCAGGATAACTGGGATGGTTTGACCGGAGTTTCCGGCGTATCCAAGACCGTTCAGTATTTACATTAGCTGCTGAACAACCAAAAAGTTAAAAGCCTGGAAATCAATGTGATTACCGGGCTTTTTGTATTTATGAGCTTCATTTAATCTCGCCATCAACAACACTAAAAGACCTGCGAATATTTATCTTATTACGGCAGTTTAATGCTCATGGTTGCTCCCTCACCGGGAATGCTATCAATCTCATTTTCCCCTTATGCTTGTCGGTAATGGTGGCGTAGACCATTGACAGGTCTTCAGCAAAATCCGTTTTCACATCAGCTAGGTATTTCCATTCATTTCTAGCGACGATCAGGGTGCTTTTAATCATTTTCTCCAGGTCTATGCTTTCCTTGCTTTTACCACCCGGGTGCGAGAATTCTTTCATCGCCTTCACAATTTCACTGATACGGCTCACACCCTCTGTCGATGCTCTTAACGATTCAGGAATATCCTCCAACAAATACTGCAAACCAGAGCTTTCGATTTTCTTCCTGATTGCTTCTACGACAGATGAAGTGTCATGTGCCGAATTATGCTGTTCAGCCAACTGTTGACTCAAATCCACATGCTCAGTTAACTCTTTGAAGGCATCCGTGAGGAAACGCAGGTTGCTGCCAATAAACTGCGCGGGGGTATTAATTTCATGGCCGATACCGGCTGCTAGTTGACCGATAGGTGCATGGGGAACAAACTGCCATCCTTGCGCCTGCCCTGAACGTCACGTCCAATACCAATCACTTTGGCTTCGCGCGTTTGCAGATAGCTTTGTAGATAACCATCGTGTTTGATTGCATATTCGCCTGGCATCAAAATCTTGACGTTATGCCCGATCACCTGTCCCGCCTGATAACCAAACACATGTTCGGCCGCTGAATTAAACTCGTCAAGAATGCCCTTCCGGGAAATCACGATGATGGGATCTGCAGCCGTTTGCATTAATGCGCGAAAGAAATTTTCGTTATCGCCTAATGAGTCTTACGCGGCCGCCACATCAACCATCAGCTGTTTGCTGATGCTGATGCTGATGCTGATGCTGATATCATAAATAAAACCATCCAGGTACTCGAGTTCACCTGTGCTCGAAAACACACCTATCCCGGTTTCGCAAACCCACTTTACAGCACCTTCACTGGTTACAACTCGGTATTCTACTGCCCAAAGACGATGTTGCTTCACCGCTTCATTTAGATAATGAATAGTCCAGTTTTTATCACATTTGCAACGATAAAAAATGGCTGGAATATCCTAAATAAGATCTGCAAACAGGGATGGCATGAGAGACGTCCTGCCGGAGAGATTTACTAATAAATATAGGTAGCGCCTGATAGTCAGTTAAACATCAAACCAATTTAGAGCACCCGACATGCAGTGCATTATGCGCTCACTGCATCCTTGTCCAGACACTCCACCAGAAAATCGATAAAGGATCGCACCTTGGTCGATAAATGACGGCTACTGGGATACACCGCCCACACACCCAAATCCTTCGGCTGATAGTCGTTCAAAACTGATATCAGCGCGCCCTTTTCGATATCGTCCTGCACATAGGCGGCGGGCATTTGCGACAAACCCAGCCCCTTACGAGCAGCTTCCAGCAGAGCGCGAGCATTATTACTACGCCAGTTACCCTCCACTTTCATTTCCGTGTGCCCTTGACGCCCCGTTTCTGAAAAACGCCAAATATTGAGCGCACCCGCCAAACAATTATGCTGTTTCAATTCCTGAATCGTTTGCGGTTGACCAAACTGTTTAAAATATTCCGGACTACCGACCACATGCAGTTTGCGCGTTGCGATACGTCGGGCGATCAAACTGGAGTCCTTGAGAACGCCAAAGCGAATCGCCAGATCGTAACCCTCGGCAACTAAATCGATATTACGATTAGTAAAGGACATATCGATCTGCACTTCGGGATTAAGCTTCATAAATTCAACCGCAATCGGTACCACACAGGTTTCACCGAAAGCGCCAGCGGCTGTCATTTTCAACGTACCGCGCGGGCGTTCCTGCATATCAAAAACAGCGAGCTCGGCTTCTTCCAAACCGTTTAAAATTTCGCGGCAACGTGTATAGAAGCTCTTGCCGACCTCTGTTAGAGTGATCGTCCGAGTTGTCCGGTTGAGTAATTGAGCACCCAAGCGGTTTTCCAGATCCGTCACATGGCGACTGACAAAGGATTTCGACACGTTCAAATGCAACGCTGCTTTAGAAAAACTGCCTTGATCTACGACCTGTACAAACGCTTCAAAACCATCCCAACGACTCATTGTATTGTTGCCTCAAAGAAACAGTGTTATCAATCGTTCACATCTTATCATTTGTTAGACAACAATCTATAATGGCGCAAATTTTATAAATAGCCTTAATCTCAAACGAGCTCGGGGCTGATCAAACGTATTAAATAAAGTTTAGTTACACACAAATGGAGTCACACCATGAAAACACGTGCTGCAGTTGCCTTTGAAGCAGGCAAACCTTTAGAAATTCTTGAAATCGACCTGGAAGGCCCAAAGGCCGGTGAAGTACTGGTTGAGATGAAAGCTACGGGTGTTTGTCACACCGATGCCTTTACTCTGTCTGGTGATGATCCTGAAGGTGCTTTTCCTGTTGTTCTGGGCCACGAAGGCGCGGGCATTGTCATGGAAATCGGCGAAGGCGTCACCTCTGTTAAAGTTGGCGACACGGTTATCCCACTGTACACACCAGAATGTCGCGAATGTGAATTCTGTCTAAACCCTAAAACCAACCTGTGTCAGAAGATCCGTGCTACGCAAGGCGCTGGTTTGATGCCGGATGGCACAACCCGATTCTCTCACGAAGGCAAAGACCTGCTGCATTACATGGGTTGTTCTACCTTCGCTAACCACATCGTAGTACCCGAAATTGCACTGGCTAAAATCCGTGATGACGCCCCTCTCGATAAAGTGTGTTACATCGGTTGTGGTGTAACGACGGGTGTTGGCGCGGTAATCTTTGACGCTAAAGTTGAGCCAGGTTCAACCGTTGTTGTATTTGGTCTGGGCGGCATTGGCCTGAACTGCATCCAGGGTGCTCGCATCGCTGGCGCTAGCCAAATCATCGGTATCGACATCAACGAAGGCAAAGTTGAGCTGGCTGAAAAATTCGGCATGACCGACTTCATCAACCCTAAAAAGGTTGAAAACACCGTTGATGCGATTGTTGAAATAACGGGCGGCGGCGCTGACTACAGCTTCGAGTGTATCGGTAACGTCAACACCATGCGCCAAGCACTTGAATGCTGTCACAAAGGCTGGGGCGAATCATGGATCATCGGTGTTGCCGGTGCTGGCCAGGAAATCTCTACACGTCCATTCCAATTGGTAACAGGTCGCGTATGGCGCGGTAGTGCCTTCGGTGGCGCACGTGGTCGTACTGATGTACCAAAAATCGTTGACTGGTACATGGATGGCAAGATTAACATCGACGACTTGATCACGCACACCATGCCTTTGGAAGACATCAACAAAGCTTTTGATCTGATGCACTCTGGCGAAAGCATTCGCTCCGTAGTTATCTACTAATAACTATCGATCAGTTCTAAACGCTTTAAAAGGGCTGGGTATTACCCGGCCCTTTTTCCTTGTTTATTTATAACTGTCATGCCGGTCCCGGATCAAAGTCTGGAACGACAAATCCGGCATCCACAAGAAATGGATTCCGGCCTACACCGGAATGACGAAATTCACTGTCATTCCGAACGCACGCGAGGAATCTTTTTAGCAAACAGAAAGATTTTTCCCACCGGTCGAAATGACAAGGTAAAAAGGTATTCCCATGACGTTAGAAAAAGTAGGCTCCAACAAATGCTTTGGCGGCGAACAGCTGCAATACACCCACGACTCAGCTGTACTGAGCAGCAACATGCGTTTTTCTATCTTCCTGCCACCGCAGGCAGCTGAAGGTAAGGTACCTGTTATTTACTGGCTATCAGGCTTAACCTGCACCGACGAAAACTTCGTACAAAAAGCCGGCGCCCAGCAATTTGCCGCTGAACACGGTGTGGCGATTGTCGCACCAGACACCAGCCCACGCGGTGAAGATGTACCTGATGATGCCGAAGCTGCTTATGATTTTGGTTTGGGTGCAGGTTTCTACGTCAATGCAACACAAGCACCGTGGAACAAGCATTACCATATGTACGATTACATCACCAAAGAATTACCGGAAGTCATCAACGCTAACTTCCCCGTTGATGCTGATCGCACTTCCATCATGGGCCACTCCATGGGTGGTCACGGCGCTTTGACTATTGCCCTGAAAAACCCAGGTAAATATAAATCCGTTTCAGCTTTTGCACCCATCGTTGCACCTTCGCAATGTCCGTGGGGTGAAAAAGCGCTGGGCAATTACATCGGTTCCGACAAAGCCGCATGGGCTGAATACGACACCGTTGAGCTAATCAAAACCGCTCAAGAACGTTTACCTTTGTTGGTTGATCAAGGCGATGCTGATAACTTCCTGGAAGGACAACTCAAACCTGAATTGCTAACAGAAGTTTGTGAAGCTAACGGCCATCCACTAGAGCTGCGTATCCAACCCGGTTATGACCACAGCTACTTCTTTATGGCGTCGTTTATGGCTGATCATGTAGCTCACCACGCAAAAGCTCTAAAAAGCTAAGCAGGACTATTGAGCTGAAACCAGCAAAATCAAGATAAAGCTAAGGACCGCGTACTTTAGTCCTTAGCTTTTCCCCAAGTCTTAACTGGCCTTACTTAAACCAACGGCAGTTATGGGCATCGCCACAAAACCCGGCAATTCAGCAATACGCTTCAACCAGCCTCGCACATGCGGGTAGCGTTCCAGCGACACACCACCTTCTGGCGCATGAGCTATGTAACTGTAGTTGGCCACATCAGCGATGGTGACATGATCTGTCGCCAACCACTCACGCTCTGTTAAATGAGCATCAAGAATACTCAAAATGGTATGGGCATTGTCTATCGCCTTTGCGTGGTCCAGTTTTGCACCAAACACATTAACAAGTCGCGCGGCGGCAGGACCTGAAGCCACGGGACCAGCAGCTACCGATAGAAAACGCTGCACTTCAGCGGCCTCGGTTGCATCTTCGGGTAACCAGTTTCGGCTTTGATCATATTTAGTGGCCAAATACACCAAAATGGCATTGGAGTCCGCCAGGGTAACGTCCCCATCCTCCAACACGGGTACTTGCCCAAAGATATTTTTTTGTAAAAACTCGGGCTTTTTATGCTCGCCATTCGCCAAATCAACATTGTAGGTGTGTACATCTAACCCAAGCAGGGAAAGAAACAATTGCACACGGTGTGAATGACCCGACAAAGCAAAGTGATAATGTGTGAGATTAGACATGGTAATGACTCCTTTACGTTTATTTAGTGTTACAAATTTCATCTGTTTCTATTTTTAATACGCTTTTTCGTAAGATATAAATCCTCCTCATTGACTAGAGGTGCCCTAAAGATCGAGTATCAGAGACACACTTTTTGCGCGTGACACACAGGGACACATCAGTTGGTCTTGCTCACGCTCAGCCTCAGTCAAAGCGGTATCACGGTGATCTGGTTTACCTTCAATAACTTTTACCGCGCAGGATTTGCAATTTCCGGCTCGACAACTGAAAGGGGCGTCAACACCGGCCTCCAGCATCGCATCAAGAATGGTTTGATCGGCAGTTACATCGAGATGCTTGCCAGACCGTTTCAAACTGACATAAACCGGTTTAGCGTCTGCCTGAATCGTTGCGGTAAAACGTTCGCTAATAACTCGACGTTCTTCGATATTCAAAAACTTCGCAGTTTCGATAACCGCTTCAATCAAACGACCAGGGCCGCAGACATAAAACACCGCGTCGTTGGGTGCCGATTGCAGAATCGAGTCCAGATCCATACGCTCATCATGCGATGACCGGTAAATATTAATGGCATCACCAAACTCTCGAACCAAGCGATCACGGAATGCCATTTCCTCTTCGCTGCGGCCTGCATAATGGAGCTGCACTACGTTGTTTCGTGTTTGCAGAGCCTGCGCCATTGCCTTAATCGGTGTAATACCTATGCCGCCGGCAATTAACACTGCAGGCTTGTCATCAGTGTGTAATGAAAAATTGTTCTTGGGCATCGAGCAATGCAACCGCAAACCTAGCTCGAATAAGGCATGTACCGCCCGCGAACCGCCCTTACCCTCATCTTCCCGTAACACGGCAATTTCATAGACATCACGGCGCGCAGGGTTTGAGCAAATTGAGTAATGACGAACAACCTGTTCGCCATTTTCAAGCTGCACAGGAATCTGTAAATGTGAACCGGCTTGCACTGCTGGCAAATCAGCTCCGTTAGGGTCTCGCAATTCATAGGCACGCACACTAGGGGTCAGTTGACGCACGCCTGTTACCACTAAATCAAGAGGCCCATCGCCAAGTTCGTTGGGGCGATTACTGACGGCAGCACCCGCTTTAAGCGCACGGTTTTCTTCTAACAGTGGTGCAATTAATTCATCCACCTGAGACTCGGTATAACGCGGCGTAATGTGTTGTGGGCAGTTCCAGTCAAAGGCTTCGATGTGAATCAGAAAACCACGTTCAACACGTGCCTGATAACCATCAACGTTCAGCAGGGACAAAAGCTCCGTTTCCTCAGGCTGCACTGTTCGTACACGGCCCAGCATTTTTAGGCGAGTTTTGTTTGGATAATCCATCAAAAACAACGCGACACGGTCATTGTTACGGAAATTACCAACACTCACGTATTGGCGGTTGCCGCTAAAATCGGCAAAGCCCAGCGTTTTTTCGTCAAGGACTCGCAGAAATCCGACTGGACCACCTCGGTGTTGCACGTAGGGCCAGTTGGTCTCGCTGACACTGGCCATATAAAAACTGTCGCGAGCAGCAATAAATTGCCCTTCACGTGGGCTAAGCAAATTATTGTAATCTTCACCCTTATCCATAGCCGCATAACCGGCACGACTTCCCTGCGCTACCTGCTCATCACGAACCGAATCGGTAAATGCAATTTCTGCGAATTTATGTGCCATGACATGCCTCCTAATAAACCGATTTGATTAATCTCTTACCAGCCGTTGTACGACGAGCTACAAAACTATCTCAAATTCCACTTGAAAGAAGAATATCTAGTTTTTACAATTCATTATTTCAAATACTGGAATAATAAGATGGATCGCTTCCATTTAATGAGTGTTTTTGTCGCAGTGGCTGAAACAGAGGGTTTTGCCGCCGGTGCCCGACGGTTACAGATGTCTCCACCCTCGGTCACCCGAGCAATAGCATCCCTTGAAGAACAACTCGGCGTTAAACTCTTTAATCGCACTACCCGTTATGTGCGCACCACGGAAGCAGGACAACGTTACCTGACTGATGCTCGACGCATCCTGGCAGATCTTGATGCTGCTGATGAAGCAGCGGCGGGTATCAATGCCGAGCCACGGGGACATCTCACTATTACGGCGCCAGTAATGTTCGGGCGACTGCATGTTTTGCCAGGCATCATCGACTATCTAGAGCGTTATCCCGGCACGGAGGTTTCCGCTGTATTTTTAGATCGTGTGGTCAACCTGCTTGAGGAAGGCATTGATGTTGGCATTCGTATTGGAGAGCTGCCGGATTCCAGCATGCAAGCATTGCGCGTTGGTTCCGTGCGCATGGTGACATGTGCAGCACCTAACTATTTAGAACGCAACGGTATGCCGCAACATCCCAAGGATCTGCTTCAGCATTCAATCATCGTATCAAGTGCAGGAGCCAATACAACTGACTGGCAGTTCTATCAACGTAAAGATACCTGGTCGCAACGGCTGCAACCACGCCTGAGGGTAACAACTAATGATGCAGCTATTGAAGCGGCCGTGCAGGGACTAGGTATAACCCGACTCTTGTCTTATCAAGTGGCAGCTCAAATTTCAGAACACAAATTACAACGTGTTCTTGAAGACTTTGAAGCACCACCGCTGCCTATTCATATCGTGCATCGAGAAGGCCGTTATTCTTCGACTCGGGTGCGCGCCTTTATCGACTTGCTGGCAGAACGGCTGCGAGCAGATCAGACCATTAACTAATTTTTTATTGATGTGGGAAGTTTAAACGCTAACAGCGTTATCAGCCCCTAACCCACTGCCTGAATTTATGTAACTATAGCGAGCAACCAACAACTCAGCCGAATAACCAATGACAGACAAAATGCGCCCACAAGAGACAACACAATTCGCCCTATTCAACCTGGGTTTTCGCCCTTTTTTCCTAGGTGCAGGCCTGTTCGCAATTATATCCGTTGTCCTCTGGCTCGCCTTTTTCCTGAATCTATTCACTCTCGCCACAGGCCCAATCTCAAGCTTTCAATGGCACGCCCATGAGATGATCTACGGTTATGCCATGGCTGTGATTGCAGGTTTCCTTCTCACCGCCGTGAGTAATTGGACGGGCTTGCCAACGCCCAAGGGTATAAAGCTAGCATTTATCTTTGGCCTATGGGTAACAGCACGCTTACTGTTCAGCCTGGGAGAGCCCTACCTGCTGACATCGGCCATTTTCGATTTATTATTTAACGGCATTTTATTGGTCGTTTTAAGCCGCCTGATTATCCAAAGCAAACAACACAAACAGTTCGCGGTAGTTGCAAAGCTGTTGATTCTGATGATTTGTAATCTGCTGTTTTTCCTCGGCGTTTACGGAATCGTGGAGGATGGTTTTTTATGGGGCATCTACGGGGGGCTGTATACCGTTATTGGCCTGATACTGACCATCGGTCGGCGTGTAATGCCGTTTTTTATCGAGCGCGGCGTGCCTGAATCTGTTCAACTGTTTAATTCAAAATGGCTCGATCTATCCAGCCTGTTTGGCGTGTTAGTGTTCTTTATTTCCGAACTTGTATTAAAAACCCCAGCCCTCTCAGCCTATGCAGCATTGCTAATCGCTGCCGTTAACGGTGCACGCTTAATTGGCTGGCACACACCGGGCATTTGGCAACGCAGCCTGCTGTGGAGTATCTACCTCTCTTTCTGGTTTATCTGTCTAGGCTTCTTGCTAATTGCAGCGAGTTATTTCTTTGATACACCCAAGCACTTGGCTATTCACGCTCTGGCCTATGCTGGTATCGGACTAGCAACGCTGAGCATGATGTCTCGCGTGGGGTTAGGCCACACCGGACGAGATATCAGCAAGCCATCCAAAATGATCGGTCTGGCCTTTATCCTGTTTATCACGGGCATTGTTGTTCGAGTAGTGCTGCCTTTACTCAACGTTTTCGACTACCTGTCTTTGATTAAAATATCGCAGCTATTATGGATTTCAGCCTTCACTATTTTCATTTTTATTTATCTGCCAATACTCTGCAAACCCAGAGATGACGGCAAACCTGGCTAATAATAGAGTCCTTATTTTATATGCGGATATTCGTTGACTAACGCCTCAACACCCCTATAATGATCATCAGCTTGAAAGTAAGCGTTAATATTTATGTACACCGTTTCGATGTCTTAGCTGTTAGTACTTCGTCCTGTATTTCATAAGTAAATAGCAACACTTCCAGCACAACCGCTCAATGCTTTTATGGCAACGAGCTTAATTACTCTTGATTTAAAGGATAGATATTATGTCTACTACTACCGGTACAGTTAAATGGTTCAACGAAACTAAAGGCTTTGGCTTCATCGAGCAAGAATCAGGTCCAGACGTTTTCGCTCACTTTAGCGCAATCCAAGGTGACGGCTTCAAAACTCTGGTTGAAGGCCAGCGTGTACAGTTCGACGTAACTCAAGGCCAAAAAGGCCCACAAGCTTCTAACATCGTTGCTATCTAAGTCTTAACGACTTATTTGCAGCAGGCCTCCTAACCGAGGTTTGAGCTTGTAAAATAAAAAAGGGTAAGGCGTTTCGTCTTACCCTTTTTTATTGCCAGAAATTCACTGCCTACAACCTTAAGATCCATCCTCCGTCAGGGTGACACATTCGCACAACATCCACCTCCCTTGTTATTTCGATCGACGGGAGAAATCTATACCCTGCACCCCCCCACAACTAACTTCTTTTAAAACATGCTGTTGCTGCGGTTTTGTGGCATAATTTGCGCCGCATTTATCCCGTCATTCAACGGGATTTTTTATTTAACTTCTAAATCGGAATATCACCTTGTTAGCCAGCTCAAATATCACCATGCAATTTGGCGCCAAGCCACTTTTTGAAGACGTATCCGTTAAATTTGGCGATGGAAATCGCTACGGCCTGATCGGCGCCAACGGCTGCGGAAAATCCACCTTCATGAAGATATTGGGCGGCGACCTGGAACCCACCTCCGGTAATATCTCCAAAGATCCAAACGAACGCATCGGTAAGCTGAAGCAGGATCAATTTGCCTACGAAGAGTTTAGCGTTATTGACACCGTCATCATGGGCAATGAGGAGCTTTGGAAAATCAAAGCCGAGCGTGACGCTATCTACGCTAATCCGGAAATGACCGAAGCTGACGGTATCCGTGCGGGTGAGTTGGAAGCCGAATTTGCTGAAATGGACGGCTACACCGCCGATTCACGCGCCGGCGAATTATTACTGGGGCTGGAAATTCCTGTTGAGCAACATTACGGCCCTATGAGCGAAGTCGCTCCAGGCTGGAAATTGCGCGTATTGCTGGCACAGGCTCTGTTCTCCGAACCTGACATCATGCTACTCGATGAGCCAACCAACAACCTGGACATCAACACCATTCGCTGGCTGGAAGACGTGCTAAACGCACGTAACTGCACCATGGTTATCATTTCTCACGATCGCCATTTCCTGAACAGTGTGTGTACACACATGGCTGATTTGGATTACGGCGAACTACGTGTCTACCCCGGCACCTACGATGAATACATGACGGCATCAACTCAATCTCGCGAACAGCTGCAATCGGAAAACGCCAAGAAAAAAGCGGAAATTGCTGATCTTAAAGCTTTTGTGAGCCGCTTTTCGGCCAACGCATCGAAATCTAAACAGGCGACGTCACGCGCCAAAAAGCTTGATAAAATTGAACTGGTCGAAATCAAACCTTCAAGCCGTCAAAGCCCGTTTATTCGTTTTGACCAAGATAAGAAGCTGCACCGTCAGGCCTTACAGGTAGAAGGTCTTGCAAAAAACTACGAAACTGAATTGTTTTCTAACTTCGACTTAACCGTCAACGTCGGCGAACGCGTTGCCATTATCGGCCCTAACGGTATTGGTAAAACCACTTTGTTAAAATGCCTAATTGGCGATGAAGAGCCTACCGCAGGCACCATCAAATGGTCCGAAAATGTAGACCGTGGTTATTACGCCCAGGATCACTCTGCTGATTTCGCAGCAGATAAAACCCTGTTCGATTGGATGGATTACTGGGGTAAACCCAGCGATGACGAACAAATGATTCGTGGCACCCTCGGTCGCCTATTGTTCTCCTCTAACGACATCGGGAAATCCGTGAAAGTAATTTCCGGTGGTGAGCAAGGTCGCATGATCTTCGGCAAACTAATGCTGCAACGCTCTAACATTATGCTATTAGATGAGCCGACCAACCACTTGGATATGGAATCCATTGAAGCGCTTAACCTGGCGCTGGAAAACTACCCCGGCACGCTACTCTTTGTCAGCCATGATCGTGAGTTTGTATCCTCTCTTGCAACCCGTATTATCGAACTGTCAGCCACTGGCATCGTCGATTTCCACGGCAGCTATGAAGATTATCTGCAAAGCCAGGGTGTGGCAGGTTAATCATCGGCATTCCCAAGGGGGCGAAACGCTCCCTTGGGTTAGCTGTCATCCGCTTATATTGTTTATTTTTCCTGTAACTGAATATCCACATTTACGCCCTGCATCAGGGTATTAAAAACCGGCGAATAATTTGTTAGATCTTTGAGGATTTCCAAATCCTCCACATCTGACGTCACTTTGAAGTTGACACGGATAGCAGAAAACCCCTTCGGTACATCGTCAGCCAGTCCCAGAAAACCGCGTAAATCTATATCGCCTTCTAGCTCACATTCAAGCGCCTCAATATTAATGCCCCGTACGGCCGCATGAGCCACCATACTGGTGGTCACACAACCCGCTAACGCATTAAGCAGATGCTCAACCGGGTTAGCGCCTTCATCACTACCGGCAAGAATCGGAGGCTCATCGGCATACAGTTTGAAGGTTTGTTTGTGCTCAAACTCCTGTCCTGCTCCGTAAAAGCCTGACACCGAGGTGCAATTACGACTACCACCCAGCCAAGTGTTTCGGGCCCGAAATTTACACTGCCCTAATTCGGGTGCATCTTTAACGGCTTTAACCGTGCCCATCAGCGTTTCCATATGGATACCATTCACCATACCTTCGTTGTCGTTCGATTGTGTAATTTCTACTTGATTCGTCATGGTCGTTCTCCCGTTAAAAACTACGTGAGTCGTTTGGGCATCACCCAGTAACTTGCGACTCTGGTTATAGAGTAATCCTTGACAGGGAGACCGATAAGATGGACTTTGGTCAATAACAGGGCATTTGTGCCACTATTTGAGGTGTTACCAGTGAACCAATCCACATCAAAGCCTGTGGATGTTTTGATCGTCGCGGTACCGGAAACCGCAGGCTCTGCTTTATACGGCATGCTGGATGTACTCTTGGCAGCAGGTAATATCTGGCAAACGCTGGTACGAACAGAGCCGGAAAAACCGCTATTTCAAGTTGATATTGTCTCGCCCACTCAAACGTCTTTTACTTGCGGTAATGGTATCCCCGTTAACCCGGATATTTCTATTGTCGACGACCCCCAAACCGACATCCTGATCCTGCCCGAATTATGGTTGGGACCTGACGAAAATATTCATGGTCGCTATCCAGAGCTCATGGAATGGATTCGTCATAAATATAAACAAGGCGCATCCATTTATTCCGCCTGTTCAGGGGCGGTAATGCTAGCCGAAACGGGATTACTGAACGGTTGCGAAGCCACCTCCCACTGGGGCTATCAGGACCTTTTCAAAAAACAATATCCAAAAGTCCGCTTTCACCCGGAACCAAACCTGGTATTTGCCGACACGGCTGGCCGTATTGTTACCGCTGGTGGCACCACTTCCTGGCACGACCTCGCCATCCATATCATTTCTCGGCATGGCAGCCCCGCAGAAGCCTTACGAATCGCTAAAGTATATCTATTGAAATGGCACAGCGAAGGCCAATTGCCCTTCGCTTCACCGTTGCGCAATAACCCCCATGCTGATTCAGTAGTTCGTAGCTGTGAGCAATGGCTTAGTGAGAATTTTCTCGAATCAGATGCTCTCCATCAGCTGATCGAACAAGTAAACATCCCTGAACGAACCCTGAAACGCCGCTTCAAAGCCGCCACCGGATCATCACTAATCGAGTATTTACAAAATTTGCGCATTGAAGAGGCAAAGCACCTGCTCGAATCGGCTCAAATGCCCGTCGATAACATCAGCGTTGCTGCAGGCTATGAGGATCCGTCCTTTTTCCGCAGGTTATTCAAGCGCAGTACGGGGCTAACACCGAGTCAGTACCGCCGAATGTTCCAACCTATTTTCAAGGCTTAACGGTATGCGTCGCTCATAACTATCGGCTATCTTTGTGCAATATCAAAAACGATTTCTCAGTCCTTGCTACTCCCACCAACAGAACTAATGATATGCGCCCCTCTATTCAGTCCTAACTGTTGTTCCGTTCTCTCCTCTCTTGAAGCACAAAACGATCCCATTCATTTCGATTGTTTGCTCTCCCTCTCCTCCGTTTTTGAAAATCTCTACTACACTTTTTAAATGCCAAAAATCGCCTAACCATTTTTGAGCTAATCCAGATCTGCGATAACAATAAAAACCTCAATAATAAGTCGCCTAAGGTCTCATATTTAAAATCACAAATTAAAAGGACAAGGGGCAGTTTTATGACAACTGAAGCGACTAGTTTTGGCTCGATTACCGAGTCGTCGCCAGGCGAACTTCAACGTTCGATTACCTGGAAAGGGGCTTTCTGGGTAGCAGCAGGTGTACCGGCTCTGGTACTTTTTTCGATTGGTGGTATTGCCGCCACGGTGGGCGCACCCTCGTGGATGGTGTGGGCTATTTCCGTAATATTCGGTTTCCTGCAGGCTTTTACTTATGCCGAAATCGCCGGCATGTTCCCCAGCAAGTCCGGTGGTGCATCGGTTTATGGCGCGGCAGCGTGGTTGCGTTACAGCCATATCATTGCCCCCATTTCGGTGTGGTGTAACTGGGTTGCCTGGACTCCGGTACTGGCTATTGGTACAGGCATTGGCGCTGGCTATATCCTCACCGCACTGTTCCCTGCCGACTCAATCATCAATACCTGGGAAATCACCCTGTTAAATATGGATGGCCTAAAGGAAGGCCTGAGTCTGCGTATTGATGCGACCTTTGTGGTGGCAACCGCGATTCTTCTGGCCGTATTCGCCGTTCAGCACCAAGGTATTTCCAAACTTGCTAAAATTCAATCAGTACTGGCGCTTGCCGCGCTGATTCCGCTGCTGATCATCGGTCTGGTGCCACTATTAACAGGCGATGTACTGATGGCAAATTTCCTGCCATTTGCTCCTATTGCTTACGATGAAGCCGGGGCCGTTATCCTCGACTCCACGCAATGGGAATGGTCCAAAGATGGCTGGACTCTCTTCCTTGGTGGTATGTTCATCGCGGCTTGGTCAACCTACGGTTTTGAAACAGCGATCTGTTATACCAGCGAATTCAAAAACCCGGCGACCGATACCTTTAAAGCTATTTTCTATGCTGGCCTGCTGTGTATCGCAGTATTCACACTGGTACCCCTGTCATTCCAGGGCACGCTGGGCGTTGAAGGTATGCTCGATGAAAGCATTGTAGACGGTACGGGTGTAGCAGCAGCGATGGCGTCAATGGTTGGCGGCGGAGCCATTGTCAGTAACGTCCTGGTTATCATGCTGGTATTTGCCTTAATTCTTGCGGTAAGTACCTCCATGGCGGGTTCATCTCGTACCCTTTATCAGGGTTCTGTCGATGGTTGGCTGCCAAAATATCTCAGTGATGTTAACGAACACGGCGCGCCAACCAACGCAATGTGGACCGATTTAACGTTTAACCTGCTGTTGTTATTGATGTCTGATTATCTGTTTGTACTGGCGGTATCTAACTGCTGTTACATCATTTTCAACTTCTTGAACTTGAACTCAGGCTGGATCCACCGTATCGATAGTAGTCACGCAGATCGCCCATGGAAGGCACCAAGCTGGTTGTTGGCAATTGGCGTAGTTCTGTCATTTGTTAACCTGGTCTTCCTTGGTGCTGGCGCCAACGTTTGGGGGGCAGGCACGCTGATGACCGGTATTGTTATTATCTCGCTCATTATCCCCGTGTTCCTCTATCGCCACTATGTAACGGATCGTGGACAATATCCAAGATCGATGCTGGAAGATCTACACGTGGACATGAATGACGATAAATCCTTTGAGAAGAAAGCTGGGATTCTGCCGTATGTCACCATTGGTGCGGGCATTGCCGTAGTCGCGGCATCGAATATCTACTTCGGATAACTATCCCGATAGTGATTTAAAACCGGCCTGCTCTGATCGTCAGACAGGTCGGTTTTTTATTGCCTACCGCTAATCCTTCCCTTTCAAAATTGAATAGCCTCATGCTTTAATACAGCATGTTTCGCCTATTCCAACTTCTTTTAATGACCACTCTCTCGGCCTGTACCAGCACCTCTGGTTACCTGCTGACTTTCTACGCAAATGAACAGGCCAGACCCAATAGCTTTGAAATCTGTCATGGTTACAGCTGCCTTTATAAGGTCGATGTAGCGTTGCCCGAAACACGTTGGCAGCAAGTAAAACAGCTCTTCGAAGAAGACGGGGATGCAGCTCAAGAACGCCAGCAAATCGTCCGGGCAATCACGCTACTCGAACAACAGGTTGGACAAATAACCGGCATCAAACACGATTTACCTAAATCCTTAAAAACCAAAGATACCTACGGCCAACAGGACTGCATCGACGAAACCGTCAACACCACAACGTACTTACGCATGCTGCACGCTGACAACCTGTTGCGCTGGCATCAGGTCTCTACTCCCGCCCGTCGTGGTTATTTTGTCGATGGCCGCTGGCCGCACAATAGCGCTACAATAGAAGACCTAACCAACGGACAGCTTTTTTCCGTGGACTCATGGCCTGGCGCTAACGGTGAACCGCCGGAGATAAAACCGCTGGCCGTTTGGTACTCAGAAGGGCAACACTGAAACACCAGTCCATCAGCAGAGACACCCGGCAGCCTGTTTTCTCTGTACCGGCCTTAAGATCTCTTGCTTCGCTCGACGTGACCCACCTTTGTCTTTGTCATTCTATGCTTGAACGACCTCATGGCTGATTGGACATTAGCCTGAGACAGTAAAATCTTTCTTTCACCCCAAACCACTACTCTTCACAGCACGCCATCAAAGGCATTTCGCGCAATGACCGCATACTCCACCGCACTGTGCGGAACAGGATTAGTGATCGACGATGAATCAAGCACTGCCATTTCACCGATTTCACTCAATCTCTCGTCACCGGGAATCAATGCCTCTAGCGTATGAGGAATACCAATTCGGTGCCGTAAATCCAGCACCCACTGCATAAACGCATCAAAATCCGTATCCAGTTCAAGGTAACTTGCCAAGCGGGCAATTGATTCATTAATCGCCGAATAATTAGCCATTAATACATAGGGCATCAACACCGCATTCAACATGCCATGATGCGCATCGTAAACTGCGCCCAGCGGATGGGCTAAGGCATGCATGCCCCCCAAGCCGCGCTGAAAGGCAGTCGCACCCATTGTCGAAGCCACCAACATTTGTGTGCGTGCGTCGATATTGGAAGCCTCATTGACTGCCAGCGGCAGATAATCTTTCACCAGCTGGATACCCTCCACCGCAATGCCCTGCGCCATCGGGTGATAGAAAGGCGAACAATAGGCCTCCAGATTATGAGATAACGCATCCATGCCTGTCGCCGCCGTTAAACCGGCTGGCAAGCCGGTGGTTAACTCTGGGTCAAGAATGACCGAACCCGGCATCATATTGGGATGAAAGATAATCACCTTACGCTGTTGTTGTTCATGCACAATCACTGCGGCACGCCCCACTTCAGAGCCGGTGCCCGCGGTGGTCGGCAACGCAATCACTGGCGCGATTTTTGCGGCATCAGCCCGCCTCCAGTTATCACCTTCATCTTCTAAATCCCACAGTGTGCAATCCTGCTGCGCAACCACGGCAATGCTTTTACCGACATCCAGCGCGCTGCCGCCGCCCAACGCGATCACGCCGTCATGTTGACCCAAAAGATAAGCATCAACACCCTCTTCGATATTCGTACCGGTCGGGTTAGATTTAACTCGACTAAACACCTCGACACCCAAACCAGCCTGCTCACAGAGCGCCTTGATTTCCGCCACCATGGGCAAAGCAGCCAAACCTGAGTCGGTAACCAATAACGGTCTTTTGATACCCTTCTCAATACACAGTTCTGGCAATTCCTGAACTCGACCCGCGCCCACCCTTACGGCCGTCGGATAATTCCAGTTGGCATTCATCATGGCTCAGCCCTTTTTAGATGGTATGACTTGGGACGCGTTAACTGCTCAAAACCCAGCACCGACAAACTACAGCCGCGTCCGGAGTTCTTTACACCCGTCCAGGCCAACGCCGGATCAAGAACGTCACAGCGATTCATAAAGAAGGTGCCCGTTTGTAGCTGCCCGCCAATTGTCATCGCAGCCGCTTCGTCCTGCGTAAACACCGACGCCGTCAGGCCAAAGGCACTGTCATTCATCAGCTCAATAGCCTGCGCATCATCCGACACCGGCATAATACCCACCACCGGCCCGAAACTTTCATCGCGCATCACAGCCATCGTGTGATTCACATCCACAAGAACCTGCGGTGCGAGATAAGGCGTGCCCGCTTGGTTACAAGAAAAATGTGAAGGATCAATCAAAGCTCGCGCTCCGGCCTTCACCGCCTGCTCGATTTGACAGCGCACAAAATCCGCCGCCGAGGTTTTCACTAATGGCCCCAGCGTCGTTTTCGGATCATCAGGACGCCCTAGCCGATAACCCTTTACCTCATTCACCATGCCTTCCACAAACGACTGAAACAGTGTCTCAGCCACATAAATCCGTTCGATACCGCAGCAGGATTGCCCGGAATTATAAAAGGCACCATCGGTCAAGGTTGCAATAGCCGCGTCTAAATCAGCGTCATGACGAACATAGGCCGGATCTTTACCGCCCAACTCAAGACCCACACCAATAAAACGTGAGGCCGCCATACGCTGTACCACCTGACCACCCGCCAGCGAGCCGGTAAAGGCGACAAAATCGATTTCAGATGCCTGAATCAAGCGTTCCGTCGACGAGTGATCAAGATGGAGATATTGAAAAACGCCCGTCGGTAAACCGGCCTCGGTAAAAGCCTGCATCAACCGCTCAGCACACAGCGGGGTTTGGGCGGAATGTTTGAGGATAACGGTATTGCCTGCCAACAAAGCGGGCAGGATGGCATTTACAGCCGTCAGGTAGGGATAATTCCAGGGCGCGATCACAAAGACCACACCGAGTGGCTCACGCCGAATAAAACGATTAAAGCCCGGCTTGGGCTGCGGACAAATATCGGCCAAAGCCGACTCGGCAATATCAATCAGGTAACGCGCCCGCTGCTCAAAGCCCGCCACTTCTCCGGGCGCCTGAGCGATAGGCCGCCCCATCTGCCAAGTTATCTCTTCAGCAATGATGTTTGTTTGAGCGACAAAGGCATCTACTGCGCGGCTGCACAGCGCCTTACGTTCAGACAATGGGGTGTGTTGCCAAAGCTGCTGAGCCGAACTGGCACGATCCAGCGCCAACTGAACTTGCTTGTCAGTCGCCAGCGAGCGTTCTGCATAGACGCTGCCATCGACGGGGGAAATACACTGGATTTTGGCCATGTTCGTTATGACTCCCGGAGTAAAGAAGTGCCTAACAGGCAACTAACAACGGCGAAACATACAACAGCTACAGTTATACCCCATTCGTATCAAAAGATCGTATGAATTATGGGCTGATTCAGAAAAGAGAAATACAAGGTCTAAGATCTTCTGAAGCGAATGGCATCACCTCAGATTAAAACACCTCACCCCAGCCAGAAATGGTCTTGCCGGCGATACAGGGGCAGGAAGAATCCAATACATGAAAATTCAAAAACAGCCCCTTTACCTTCAAACAAACCAGGTACTAGAATCCCATACCCTTTTCAGCAATCGCTCGTAGCTTACGCTAAGATCCATTGCAATTTTACGATCATCAAAGGGCTCAGCGTAAGAAACCAATAACTACAAATAACGCATCAACAACGCATTACCGCCCTGCTCGCCCAAGCCCAGATCACCCTCAACCGGCACACGCACGATATGGCCTGAACCGGGCGCGACGTCTATTTTATCGCCTTTAACACTTTCCAGCTGCGACAGGTTGAAACGCAGATTGCCCTTGGGCGTCATCAGCTCCAGCTCATCGCCCTGTGCAAAACGGTTTTTCACATCAACCGTTAACCAACCGTTAGCGGCATCATAATCGGTGACTTCACCGACAAACTGTTGGTTGTTGCTGGTGGAATTACCATTCACGTAATTCTGGAATTCCGAGGGTACATGACGACGGTAGAAACCTTCGGTGTAACCACGATTGGCCAGGTGCTCCAATTCGCCCATTAAATTCGGGTTAAATTCTTTTCCCGCCAACGCATCGTCAATGGCACGACGATAGACCTGCGCGGTACGGGCTACGTAATAGTGAGACTTGGTACGGCCTTCAATTTTCAGGGAATGAATACCCATTTTAACCAGACGATCAACATGCTGCACGGCACGTAAATCCTTGGAGTTCATGATGTAGGTGCCGTGTTCGTCTTCATAGGTCGGCAGCAACTCGTTGGGGCGGCTGCGTTCCTGTAATAGTACGGGTTGAACCTCCTCTTCCGGGTCGAAGATTTCAGCCGCGGCGGCTTCGGCGTTAACAGGAATCAAATCACCGGTGTCGGTTTCCTTGGCGTCATGAACGTTGTATTCCCAGCGGCAGGAGTTGGTGCAGGCGCCCTGATTGGAATCACGGTGGGTCATATAACCCGACAACAGACAACGGCCAGAGTACGCCATACACAGCGCGCCATGTACAAAGACTTCCAGTTCCATGTCGGGACATTGCTGACGAATTTCTTCGATTTCATCAATCGACAGCTCGCGAGACAGAATCACCCTTTCGATGCCCTGCCTTTCCCAGAATTTCACCGTCGCCCAGTTTACGGCATTGGCCTGCACAGACAGGTGTACGGCCTGATCGGGCCACTTATCACGCACCATCATGATCAAGCCGGGGTCAGACATGATCAACGCATCGGGCCCCATCTCAATCACCGGTTCAAGATCGCGCAGGTAGCTGCGCACCTTGTCGTTATGCGGTGAAATATTACTGGCTAGATAGAACTTTTTATTCTGCCCGTGTGCTTCCTCAACGGCTGCCGCCAGGTTTTCAATACGATTAAATTCGTTATTACGTACACGCAGGCTGTAACGTGGCTGACCGGCATAAACGGCATCGGCACCATAGGCAAATGCATAACGCATGCTTTTCAGGGTACCGGCGGGAGAAAGTAATTCAGTGCTCATGGGGAAATCTTCGGCTTGGAAAATCGGGCCGCAAATTTTACTGTAAAATCACGATCAATTTCGAGATAAGTGAGCTTTTTATGATTGAGATCAATAACTGCGAAGAGTTTTAAAAAAGAAATAAAACAGAGATACAAATTAGAGAAGTAAAAAAGGCCCGGTTAATGCCGGGCCTTTTGCGAATTTCCAGAACGGATTAGTCTTCGCTTTCACGCTTGGCAATCAAATCATTAAGAGACGAACCCAGCACTTGCCTATATTCATCCGTAAACCAGCTCATGGCATTTTCACGATCGCCAGCAAGGTTGCCAGATTTGTAGTCGGCTTCAAAGGCATTAAAGCGCGCAGCAGCCTCACGGATAGCAGAACTTACCCCTTCAATTTCAATCGTTTGCCAATGTTCGTTGGCCAGCTTCAAGAAGCTGTTGATTAACTCGTTGTAAGAAAGTTTGCCGTCGATTTTTTGTTCGTTGGGATCAATGATCTGCAAAGGAATCAGGTTGTCGTTGCTCATGTTACCGCTGTCTCTAAATAGTTAAAAATTACAGGGACGAAGGATAAACGCTCTGTTTGTTCAATTCCAGTGTCGCAGCCAACATGGGCCAGTCATTTCTCTGGTTAACAATAACGAAAGAAAAGCGAATCCAGTTGACTCGTATCAATGCAGCCTCCATTGCTGGCCGCCATGATTGCTCAAATTTGAAAAGAGGTGGTGCCATGAACTATGACGTGATTGTGATCGGAGCCGGGCCCGCCGGACAAAGCTTGGCCTGTGCGTTAAACGAGACCGGACTGAAAA
>Ga0209395_1001878_pt1 | contig 28595 bp, 19 predicted proteins | sample GOMGulsemesocosm_3_FD_184635 | JGI IMG/M metagenome (GOLD analysis project Ga0209395, IMG submission 184635) | Methane-oxidizing microbial communities from mesocosms in the Gulf of Mexico - GOM9D Gulf of Mexico (SPAdes) (version 2) | ecosystem: Environmental > Aquatic > Marine > Cold seeps... | reverse complement strand
ACAAGGTGAGTGCGGCCACTGATGCGGCTGTTAATGCTTCCATTTCAACCCCTGTTTTTCCGGCTAGTTTACACAAAGAGATAACTCTAACTGCGTTTTGGTGAGGTAGCACTTCAAATTCAACACCAACTTTAGTTAACATTAAAGGATGACACAAAGGAATGAGGTCACTGCATTTTTTAGCCGCTTGAATACCCGCGATACGTGCTACCCCAAAAACATCACCTTTAGCATGTTTGCCTTCACTAATGAGTGAAAGGGTATGAGGTGTCATTGTGATGACTGCCTGTGCTTGAGCTGTTCGAGTCGTCGTTTGCTTGTCGCTCACGTCGACCATATTCGCTTCACCCTGTTGATTAAGGTGAGTTAGTTCGGTCATGATTAGTGTCCTATTTCTGTTGATGTATCTAAATGCATTGCAAAATCATACAGCGTAGTGGTGTTATCTCACACTGATTCGCAGACGCATGTTCACTAGACATGCAAAATATGACTATGCGGTTGGTCATTACTGACAAGGTGTATGATTGAATGGTTGATGTTCAAATTTATGCGGCTTAGTTTGCCATTTTTTTCTATAAAAAACATCAACACTTTGGGGTTATACCAACTTTAATTAAAACGGTAAATTTCAGGGTTAGTCGACTGTGTTTTTGAGCTTATTACCTAATATAATTAAATTTTTGCTGTCTAATGAGCCGCAAACTAATAGCTTTTTGTTATGGCGAGTTTTAATGTCTTTATATGAACTTATATAAGTATGCTGCTGCCAATCAAATTGGCTTGGATATATGTCAGTTTCCTTCATATTGTTGATAAGCTGTTCACTTGACAATGAAATATCACTAGGCAGGTTAGGATCCGATATTATGCTTTTTGTAATGAGAGCATGATGAGCGTGACTGTCAATAAGTATGCTCGTGTCAGTAGGTACATTAACAACGAGTAATTGAATGCCAACGTTGTTAAGTGCGTCTAGATCCTGATTTCCTTTATCGGAATAGTACTCCAAAATGTCGTGAGATATTTCAAGAATTAACTGTTTGGGTGAAAACTGGTATGTATTGAGTAAATCAATTACTTGCTGAGCGAGTCCTGGATGTTCTAACTGCGCCGCAACAATCTTCACTTGAAGTTCGAGGGTTTTCAGCCCTGAATTGCTCCACTGTGTTGCGTATTTTATGGCGTTTTCTAACAACCAGTCATGTAACGGTTTACTTAAGGTGCCACTTTTTGCCGACTCAATAAACTTTTGTGTGTCTTTAGTGTTATACGCTCTATGATGCCAACGAACATGTGCAATGCATCTGACAATATGTTGAGTGTCAAAGCTAATCGCTGGTTGATAATTAACGGCCAGTTCTTTTAAATCTATTGCACGTTTCAATTGTGTATTTAAATGTTGAGTGCTGTTGTAAATGCCTAAAATATGCTGATTAAATGTTTGAATATTACTGTTATGAGTTAATTTGGCTTGTTGCATAGCCGCATCAGCATATTGAATTAAAGAGTCATCGTTTGTCGCATGAAGTGGATGTAAGCTAATGCCGATAGCCGTTTGAGGGCTCAGTGTTTGCTGCTCAATAACTAGGGGCTCGTTTAATTTAATTTGTATCTTATCTGCGACTACGTAGGCATCTTCACCCAGTGCTAATCCTTCAAGCAAAACTGCAAATTCGTAGAGTCCAAATCGTGCGATTGTATCGTGATCTCGAGTAATCAGCGTAAGGCGATGTGCGAGGGCTTTAATGATTTGTGTATGTGTGTGCTCTGATGCATCGATGAGTAATGGCTTGAAAGAAATAACCAAAACTGCACTCTGATTGCCATCTCGTTCATGGCGTTTAATAGACTGATTTAATCGATCTTGTAAAACAGAACGTGACGGTAACATGGTCACTCGATCTACTGCTCTGCTATTGATGATGTGCTCTTCAAGTGATTTTTGCTCGCTAATATCTCTGAAAGTACATAGGTATCTTGAAATCTTGTCATCTTCACGGGAAAGGGAACAAATATGCTGCGCCGTAGGGTACACCTCACCGTCTTTTTTTACATTCCATAATTCTCCCGCCCAACTCTGATTTTGTTGTACTTGCTTGGTAATCTTGTCATAAATACACTGGTCAAAAAAGGTCGCTCTGTTAACGCTTGATAATTCTTGGCCAATGGCTTCTTCTTGAGAGAAACCAGTAATAGAGACAAAGGCATTGTTAACTTTTAAGATAATATTTTGCTGATTGGTGACTGCCATTGCTTCTAATGATGAATTAAAAACGCGATCTGACATATCACTTTTAGTTAAGCTTTCACTATTTTCATCAATTATTTTGACCGTGCCCAGTATATAACGAGGATTACCGCGCTCATCATTGGTAACACAACCATGTTGATGAACAAAAAGGACTGTGCCATCTTGTTGTTCAATGTGGTGGTCAATGTCTAGCTCTTTACCAAAAATGACGGCTTCGTTAATCGCATTACTGACAGCTTCTCGTTCTTTAGCCGGTATGCAAGACAGGATTATTTCTTGGGAGATATCTGTTACTTTTTCATCGAAACCATAGATATCATAAGTCATTGCTGACCATAATAATCTATCGTTATTAAAGTCCCAGCGCCAACTTCCAATAGCATGTGCAGTCTCTGTAAAAGAAAACATTTCATTTTTACTATCTTTTAATTCTAGTGTTTTCTGATTATCTTCAACGTCGCGAAAAGAGACAATAGATAATAAATCGGTACCTTCCATCATTTGACTTATGTCGATTTCGACACGAATTTCTTCCGATTTATTAGTTAACAAAATGGAATGCTCAGAGCGAGTGTTCATTTGTGTTAATTTAACGATTTGATTAAGAAATCCTGATGGAGACTGAACGATCATCTGTTCTAAATGTTTTGACAGCAAGTGACTCATTGAATAGCCAGTTAAATCACAGATGGCAGTATTAGCATTTACAATATCACCAGAGCGATTAACAATGACGGTAGGCACTGCGCTATGGCGGAACATTTTGTCTAATTCACTGCGGTTAGATAAAGCCAATACATCACTGCTGACATTGTGGCGTGACATCCAGTAAGATATGCAATAAAACAAAATGATGGGAATAAGAAGGAGGGTGGCGATAATAAGCCATATTATTTCATTGAATGTCCTATCAATACTCTCGTTATCTACTTTAAACAGGCCAGCGTTATGGCTAATCAATTTATTGACGGACTCTTGCCCTACTTTAGCTGATAAGCGTTCGCCCACTTCAATCGTTTTTTCGAGTTTATTTTGATTCGAAAAAGTGGTGGCTAGAAAAAATGAGTTTGTCAGTGCGTTTAACTCACGATTGATATCGATGAGCAAGCGAGTTTCTTTGGGGGATAAGCCGTTTATATGTTTGTATTGCAGTACAATATCTTTGCTTTTTTTAAGCTGAAATCGGATATGATTTTCACTAATTGTATTTGGAGATATGGTGTAGCGTCGAATATGTCCAAGTAAACCTTGCTCAGAGAAGGTTTGACTTAATGCTTGCGTAAAGAGCTGTTTTGGCAGCGATTTCACACTTAAATCAGTCCATTTATCACTTAGACTATCTGTTTTTTTGTACAAATTAGTGGTCAGAACTAAACTTGAAATGATAACCATAGCGGTCAAAGTTAGGGTGATGAATACGGTAGCCGTTGATTTTTTAAATGATGATCGAAAATTCATAATAATCCATATACACAAGTTATAATACTAATCCATTGTACTGCTCAAATATGCTTGTTAAATAGTTGAAAACTATCGATGAAAACATCAAGAACCAGTATTCTAATTTAGCGTGTTTTTGATTTATTATGCAATGATTATTCTTTATTTATTAACAATAATATTTGATTTCTGTTTAAAACCTTAGTCTTCACTTTTGAATAACTCTGATGGCACTATCTCTTCAAACTTTAATGGTGTGATACCCAATGAATCAATTCTAGCCGCTAATGCAAGGTCCGAGGAAGCGAGTTTACTGTGGATATTCATCGCAATTAAGGTGTCATAGTAACGGCGAATGCTATCAACATAGTGAACCGCTTCGCGACCACGCGCGTAACCATGGCGGGTTTTACGGTAATATTTTTTCTTCTCAAGCAGCGGTAGCATTAGTTTAACGTCACTCCAACTATCAGCATCTTTACTCTGTGTTATGGCTAATTTTCTCGCATCCATTAGATGTCCATAACCGACATTATAAGAGGCTAAAGCAAACCAGAAACGTTGTGATTGTGGAATAGACTCAGGTAATCGGGCCAACATTTTGGTTAAATACTTTGCGCCACCTTCAATGCTTTGTTCTGGATTTAACCGACTTTTTACCCCCATTTGTTTGGCTGTGGGAAGTGTTAACATCATCATGCCCCGAACACCTGTAGGGGATTTTGCACGAGGATTCCAATGAGACTCCTGATACGATAATGCCGCGAGCTGTTCCCACTTTAAATCTTTGGCGTTGAGTTCAAATAGTACCTGATAGGTGGGCAATTTCTTATCAATAGCTTTAATAAAGGCGCGTGTATCCACATAATCAAACCGCTGAACGTGGCCAAAATATTTCTCTTCTAGTTGCGCTAACACACCTTCATTATGCTGTTGGCCAAAAAAAGCAATGATCTCACTAAATAACGAATCGTCTTCATCGTCGATTAAAGCCCAGGCTAGTGAGTCATTTCGGGTAATCGTAAAAGCTAAACTTAAATCAGGATAAATACGGCGATTACGTGCTAATACATTAGAGTCAGCCAACGTATAATCAATTTCTTCGTCGATAAGCATTTTCAATAATTGATCGGGGTTGTGTTGGCTGGTTGTTTGCCATGTTAACTCCGGATTTTCTAGTTTTAATTGAGACAGCGTTTCTACATGGCTACTGGCTTTAGCAACCATTAAAGTACCCGTTAAATCACTGAGTTTACGGGGACGTTTTTTACCCTGTTTGAACACGATCTGCTGCGATATGGTGTAAAAAGGTGGGCCAAAACGCATTTTCGCCAATCGGGTATCTGTAACGGTGAGACCTGAGGCGATGACGTCTATTTTCCCTTCATTCATTTGAGAAAATAACTCGCTCAGGTCGGCGTTTGATACGATTTGTAGTTCCACACCTAAATAACTGGCGAACCGCTGTGCTAATTCACTATCCATACCACTGGCATTCTCTTCGCCGTTAAAATAGGTGGTGGGGTTATATAAGGTGCCTATTACAAGCACTTTATTACTTTTTACGCGGGATAAATGTGTCTCTTGCACTGGAGGCGTGCAAGAAATCACAAAAAGACTGAAAAGGGAAATAAACAGTAATCTATATATTCTTGTTTTAGATCTTATTAATATCAATATGTTATACCGTAATATGAGTGTAGATAATGCTTATTACTATTTATAACAGAAAGACATCATAATTGCGATGTGAGAAATATCACAGAAATGGTTAATTTTGTGATCTATTTCACTTATAATAGCGCCAAATTTTATCCTCTCTACAGTTAATTGGTGAATATCAATATGGAAATCCTTCGCGGAGCCCCAGCGCTTTCTGAATTTCGTACAAATAAGCTACTAGCTACTATTTCTGAGCTTTCTATTCCTGTTACCGGAATATACGCTGAGTTTATGCATTTTGCCGATTTGGCAAGTGAACTAAGTACTAGTGAAATTGAAAAGCTAGCAAAGCTATTGACCTATGGTCCAACAATTGCTGAGCATCAGCCCGTTGGTGAATTGATTTTAGTGACACCTCGTCCTGGTACTATCTCTCCGTGGTCATCAAAGGCTACTGACATTGCTAACAATTGTGGTTTAACACAAATCAATCGTTTAGAGCGTGGTATTGCTTATTACGTTGAAGGTGAAATTACAACTGAGCAACGCGTTACGTTAATTTCAGTACTTCATGATCGCATGATGGAAGTAACAAGCGACTCAATGGATAGTGCGCAGCAACTTTTTTATACGGCTACGCCGGGTAAAATGCGCAGTGTTGACATTATTAACGGTGGTAAAGCAGCACTTGTTACTGCGAACACTGAGATGGGACTTGCACTAGCCGATGATGAAATCGACTATTTAGTGGAATCGTTTACCACGTTAAATCGTAACCCTAACGATATTGAATTAATGATGTTTGCTCAAGCAAACTCAGAGCATTGTCGTCATAAGATTTTTAACGCAGATTGGACTATCGACGGCGAGAAAAAAGAAAAATCATTGTTTAAAATGATTAAAAATACCTATGAGAAAAACCCTGAAAATGTGTTGTCCGCTTATAAAGATAATGCATCGGTTATGGTTGGCTCTAAAGCTGGTCGTTTCTTCCCCAATCCTGAAACAAAGGAATATGAATATAATCAAGAAGATATTCATATCTTAATGAAAGTAGAAACGCACAATCACCCAACGGCTATCTCGCCATTCCCAGGCGCTGCGACAGGTTCTGGTGGTGAAATTCGTGATGAAGGCGCAACGGGTCGTGGCTCTAAACCTAAAGCTGGTTTAAATGGTTTCACGGTATCTAACCTTAAAATTCCGGGCGCAATACAGCCATGGGAAACTGATTTTGGCAAACCTGTGCGTATCGTCTCTGCGTTAGATATTATGACTGAAGGTCCACTTGGCGGCGCAGCATTTAACAATGAGTTTGGTCGTCCTGCGATTTGCGGATATTTCAGAACTTATGAAGAACAAGTAAACAGCCATAACGGTCTTGAAGTGCGTGGTTATCACAAACCAATTATGATTGCTGGTGGTTTGGGTAATATTCGCGACCAACACGTTCAAAAAGGTGAAATTCCTGTTGGCGCTAAACTGATTGTACTTGGCGGCCCAGCAATGAACATTGGTTTAGGCGGCGGCGCTGCTTCTTCAATGGCTTCTGGTCAGTCAGCTGAAAATCTAGATTTTGCCTCAGTACAGCGTGAAAATCCTGAAATGGAACGTCGTTGTCAGGAAGTTATCGATGCATGTTGGCAGTTAGGTGAACAAAACCCTATCGCCTTTATCCATGATGTTGGCGCTGGTGGTATCTCAAATGCATTCCCTGAACTTGTTCATGATGGCGGCCGCGGTGGTAACTTCGAACTACGTAATGTTCCCAATGATGAGCCAGGCATGGCGCCACACGAAATTTGGTGTAATGAGTCACAAGAACGTTATGTAATGGCTGTTCCCCCTGAAAACTTAGCGGTATTTGAAGCTATTTGTAAGCGTGAACGTGCCCCTTATGCCGTTGTTGGTGTGGCGACTGAGGAAGATCATTTAACGCTTACCGACAGCCATTTTGATGACAAGCCTATTGATATGCCACTTGATGTATTACTCGGTAAACCACCAAAAATGAGCCGCGACGTACAAACTCAAGTATGTTCAGGTGAAGTATTTGATACGAGTGACATCAGTCTAGACGATGCCGCAATGCGTATTTTAAGCTTGCCTACAGTAGCTGATAAAGGCTTCTTAATTACTATCGGTGACAGAACCGTTACTGGTTTAGTCGCGCGCGATCAAATGGTTGGCCCTTGGCAAGTGCCAGTAGCTAACTGCGCTGTTACAGCAGCAAGTTTTGATACATACGCTGGTGAAGCAATGGCCATGGGTGAACGTAGCCCAATCGCTCTGCTAAACTTTGGCGCATCGGCTCGCATGTCAGTGGCTGAATCAATTACTAATATTGCCAGTGCGCACATTGGTGATATCAGCCAACTTCAAATGTCTGCAAACTGGATGTCGGCCGCTGGCCACCCGGGTGAAGATGCAGGTTTATTTGAAGCCGTTAAAGCCATCGGCGAAGAACTGTGTCCGGCACTCGGCATCACCATTCCTGTGGGCAAAGACTCAATGTCGATGAAAACACAGTGGAATGAAGACGGCGAAGAGAAGTCAGTTACAGCGCCATTGTCGCTTGTAATGACAGCCTTCGCACCAGTACTTGATGTTAGAAATACATTAACACCACAGTTGTTAACCGATAAAGGCGATAGCCGTTTATTACTTATCGACTTAGGCGCAGGCCAAAACCGTTTAGGCGGCAGTGCACTAGCGCAAGTTTATAAGCAACTAGGTGATGTGACACCTGACTTAGACAGCCCACAATTATTGAAAGGCTTCTTCACTGCAATCCAAACCTTGCTTAATGACGGTAAATTGTTGGCCTATCATGATCGCTCTGACGGTGGTTTATTCACAACATTTACTGAAATGGCATTTGCGGGTAATACAGGTGTTGATATTTCATTGCCGCAAGGTGATGCATTAGCACAACTGTTTAGTGAAGAATTAGGTGCGGTTATTCAAGTACGTACACAAGATCTTGACGCTGTTAATGCTGTGTTCGCACAAAACGGTCTTGGCGCGTTAACCCATGATATTGGGTCATTGAATACGCAAAGCAACGTTAACATTAGTATTGCAGGTGAAGCTGTCTTTAGTGCTAAACGTTCTGATTTACGAAAATTGTGGTCTAAAACCAGCTATGAAATGCAAAAGCTGCGTGACAACCCTGAATGTGCAGAGCAAGAATACGCACTGAAAACGGATGATAACAATCCAGGACTACACGCTAACCTAAGCTTTGACCTTAATGAAGATGTGGCAGCGCCATATATTCTAAAAGGCGCGCAACCACAGGTTGCGATTGTACGAGAGCAGGGCGTTAACTCTCACGTTGAAATGGCTGCGGCCTTTAATCGTGCGGGCTTTGCCGCTAAAGATGTTCATATGTCTGATGTATTATCAGGTAAAGTATCTTTGGAAGACTTCCATGGCATGGTTGCTTGTGGCGGTTTCTCATACGGTGATGTATTAGGCGCTGGTGAAGGCTGGGCTAAATCAATCTTGTTTAACGACATAGCGCGTAGCCAATTTGGTGACTTCTTCAACCGTGACAACACCTTCAGCTTAGGTGTTTGTAATGGTTGTCAGATGTTATCAAACCTTAAAGAGTTAATTCCTGGCAGTGATTTATGGCCGCATTTTGTACAAAATAAATCTGAGCGTTTTGAAGCACGTTTCAGCTTAGTTGAAGTACAAGAAAGTCCATCACTCTTCTTGTCAGGTATGGCTGGTTCTGTGATGCCAATTGCTGTTTCTCATGGTGAAGGCCTTGCTGAATTTAAAAACCAGCAAGCTATTGATGCCGCATTAGCAAGTGGTACAGTTGCACTACAATACGTTGATAACCACGGTAAAGTGACAGAGCAATACCCGTCAAACCCTAATGGTTCAGTGGCTGGTATTACTGGTTTAACAACAACGGATGGCCGCGTAACAATCATGATGCCACATCCTGAGCGTGTATTCCGCGCAGTTGCAAACTCATGGCGTCCACAAGAGTGGCGTGAAGATAGCCCGTGGATGCGTATGTTCCGTAACGCACGTGTTAACGTTGGCTAAACCCTTACTAAACATTTGTGAGCTTACTTAAGCCAATAAAAAACCACGGTTGTTATGACCGTGGTTTTTTTATGCCTTAAATATTATTTAGAATTTAAAAGTCATACTCGTTTGTTAGCTATTTCTAAAATAGCCTGATTAACAGAGATTAACGCTGCTTCTCCCCGGTGTAAGTGTTTTCTCCTTGAGTAAGAATAAGTGATGGCGCAGTACCAGTATTTTTACGTTCAAATCTAATTTTTATATCTATAACCTTTGCGAAGAACTGAGAATCTGACTTGGCGTAAATGGTAAATGCCTCTTGCCCTTCACCTGAAACCAACAGAGATAGGCGATCATTTTGTAACTCCACGTCGACCTTAAAATCAGGGAAAACATACTGCCCGACATAATCATTTAAGGTACTTTTTGAAACAGCGATACCATTGATAGTCTCCATATCCGCAATATAAAAATTAGCGATTTCATCAATGAACGACTCAGGGCTAGCTCCCATGAGATTGGTTATGACAACAATTGATAAATTGTCTTCTGGGTATATAACCAACGCAGATCTATCGCCACCAACGGAAGCAATAGCCGAATGGTTTTCTCTGTCAATGACTTGCCAGCCAAGTGCATAGCCGTTTAACAGGCGATTAAAACCTGCCGTCTTACCGTTTTCGAGTACTGCGGGTGACCATAATGCTTTTATGCTCGAGGATTTATTTAGCAATTTTCTACTTTGTAATGCTATTACCCACTGTGCTATTTCCTTAACATTAGAGTTCATGCTTGCAGCGGGGCGGAGAAAGGGAGATATTTCATATTGAATGGTAGTCAACTCATTACCAAATTTGTATGTATAACCTCTCGCCTGATGAGGAATAACGCCTTGAAAGTGAGAAAAACCAGCAGATTGGGTACGGTTCATTCCTGCTTTTTTCAACTGATTAAGTGCTATGAAATCAGTGAAATGTTTACCACTCACTCGTGTAATTATTTTCCCTAATAACAAGTAATTAGTAGAGGTATATTGGAACTTAGTATTGGGCTTGGCGGCCATTGGCAGGGTTTTAACTAAACTCCAAGAAGCTTCTTCGCCTTTAGGTGAAATAAGAGATGTTCCAGACTCAATGCTAGGTAATCCTGAAGTATTGGTAAGTAATTGTTTAATGGTGACATCAAACCAAGATTTAGGTAAGTCAGAAATATATGAGGACGCTTTATCTGTTAGCTTTATTTCACCTTTTTCGACAAGCTGCATTATGGCAACGCCAACAAAAGATTTAGTCATAGAATTAATGGTAAATACAGTATCTTTGGTTACTGCAATATTGTCTTGGATATTTGCAATGCCATAATTTGCCATTTTGACGATATTTTTATCTTTGATGACGGCAATTTGCAAACCAGGAATTCTTCTTTCGTCCATCACCTTTAATAGAAAATTGTCTATATCATCAGCGCTAGCTGAAAAATTAATCATCGATAAAAAGACTATCGAAACCGAGGCTTTAAGAGTGTTAAATTTTTTCATGTCGTCCTTTTTATGTTTCTGATGAATTACACAATGCCTTCGGGGATCTTGTCAAAGCTTGCAATTCCATCGTAAGGCACGCACCACTGAGCTTTTGATTCCAAGTTAACGTGTGCAGCGGGCTTTAAATCAATTGGTGTATCGACGGTTGATAGCGTCACACTAAAATACATGTTTTTATCAGGCGCGTAATTCATTAATCGTGTACCGCAATTACCGCAAAAAGCACGATAGCCGCCGATGTCGTTCTTATGTTCTTTAAGGTTATTACCATCATCAGTCACTTTTAAAGTGCTTGCCTTAGCTAGCGCCATGGTGGCGTAATCTGCGCCATGAGCCTTACGGCAGAATTGGCAATGACAATTGAAAATCTTATCTGGCATTAATTCAACTTGATACTTAATTTCGCCGCACAGGCAACTACCTTTAACCATATGTGTTCCTTATAAATTCACAGTTTGAGTTCTTTATCTAATTTTGTGGGGCTGGTGTGTTAAAACGATACTTTAGTCAGTCTTGATATTTCGACTGAATCCAACATATCCCCAATAACGTCAAAACACGCTTTAATGTGTGGTGACTCTAAATGAGCATCTAGATCTTGTTCTGATTGCCAATTTTCGTGGAAAAAGAAAACGGCGTCATTATCATTATCTATATGCAGGTCATAGTTGATACACCCTTTTTGTTTTAGGGTCGGTGCAACGATTTTACTTAACTCTGCTAAAACAGTTTCTTTGTGCTGTGGTTGAGCAGTGATCTTCGCAATACATGTTAAATTTTTCATTCTATTCCTGTTTGATAATCTTGATTGTTAGCTTGGTTTACTAAAAGCTAATTTAAGGCCTAAATATAAAAATAGGCCAGCGGTAAACTTCGTTAAATATTTTGACACTGAAGCGTCGATACCAGGTGGAATCATATTTAATGCCAGCCATTGCCGCAACAACGAATAACTCCAAACATTCTTCAACTCGCTCTTGATGACAAAATCTAGCAGGGCGGCAAAATGGATAATTATATGCCTCGCTTCATTAGCAATGAAAGTAATTGACTTAGCTGGTGTTTTCAAGGGTAAGTGATTGTTTAAATGTAATTATTTATGTGGTGAACTTTAGAAGCTCATGCAGAAAAGATGTATCAAATTTTTTTGTGAATCAGGCCATGAGGTTTTCGTAACTTACATATAGCAAATTAGATACTTTATTGTTCATTCAATGGCTTAAAGCTAGTATTTTACATCATTAATATTGTTGTTGGTAATGAGACTTGTTGTCATTAGCGTGTGGTCTTTTGGGATACTTTCAACACAATCATACAACTTGATATTTAAGGTCACGTACTCAATTTATATTTATTAATATGTAACTTAATCCAATTTAGGAGCAAAAATGAAATACCATCCGCTATCTTTAGCTATTGCGCTTTTTTTTACAGCAAACATAGTTAGCGCTGACCAAGTACTACCTAAAACAACGGTGATTGATGCCGACAAGAAAAAATCGGCGATTAGTCATCGCATTGGTGAATCTGAAGGCGCCCAGTTAATATCTGACGCTTACATGAAAGCGCAGCAAGCTAGTACTCTGGCTGATGCACTAAGAAAAACAACCAGTGTGCAGATTGACGAAGAAGGTGGACAGCAAGGAAGCTTGATCTTTATACGTGGTTTTAGTCAAGATCAAATAAGTGTGCGTGTGGAAGGGGCACCTAAAAACTTTAATCAAGTTCGTCATGGGGGCGCAGGTACTATCTGGCTAGAACCAGATATGTACAAATCTATTAATGTCATCCCGGGAGTGGCTTCTAATACTTATGGTAACGGCTCACTTGGAGGTGTGATATTACTTGAAACCAAAGATCCTGTTGATGTAATAAAGCCAGGTGAAGATTGGGGCGCAGCCATTAGTGCAGGTTATGAAACAAATGCAGGCAGTAAAAATATTTCATTGGATTTAGCCAAACAAGTGACAGAAAGGTTCGCGCTGTCATCAACATTGGTAGTGCGTGATAGTGGCCAATATAAAGATGGTGAAGGTCAAAAAGCATTACTGGGTGCGACTGGCTCCGAAGATAACAATTTGTTGATCAAAGGTGTTCTTGATCTAAATGAAGAGCAGCGATTAGAGCTTGCTTACACTGGGTTACGTAAAGAATATGTGGCAAGAACGACAACTGGTAGCGGTGCATATACTTCACCAAGCCAAACAGAAGTATCTGATAACACATTAACATTACAATATAACTTCGCACCTAATGATAACCCTTTTATTGATGTTAATTTACGTTTTAGTCAAGCTGATACAAAACGTGAACGCCTAAAAGATGGCGAAACAATTCCGGCTATTTGGCAGGTAGACACCAGTTATTTTGAAGCAGAAAATATAAGTTTATTTAACCAGCACCAAGCTATTAATCATGAAGTACGATTTGGTTTAGATTTCACTTTTGATGACGTAATCACCGCTTACACAGATGAAAATGGTCAATCACAAACCGCTGAACGCACACAAATAGGTGCATATTTTAGCGACACTATAAACATTCATGAGCAATTACAACTTGTTGCCAGTGTACGTTATGACAATTTTGAAAATATAGCTCAAGATGCACCAGCTACCAGCGAGTCAGCTGTCTCACCCAAGTTAGCCGTGAATTGGCGTCCATTTAGCGCTGGCACCATGGATGGTCTAGAGCTCTTTGGTGTTATTGGACAAGGATTTAGAAGTCCTTCGGTGCACGAAGCTCGTGCTGATGATCAACCCTACTGTGGTCGACGAGGCTGTTCTGCTCGTCAAGGCAATCCAAATTTGAAAGGGGAAAGTTCAAACAGTTGGGAAGTTGGTGTACGTTATAGCCAATCAGAAATATTTACCGATAACGATCAACTCGATTGGCAAATTGGGTATATAGACAACCAAGCTAAAGACTATATTTCATCGGCAGAAGTAAATCGATACCAAACTGATGTCGATGGTGATGGTAAAGACGAAACAGTCGTTGTCTATCAATATCAAAACATTAACGAAGCTGAAATCAGCGGTGTTGAAGTTTCAATGAATTACACCAGTGCTGATTGGTTTGCGGCACTAACGGCACAAAACATCGATGGCGAACACGCTTCAGGAAAATCTGCGGGAACAAAACTGGCCAACATCAGTCCCGCGAGCGCTAATGTATCGTTCGGTGGCTACTTTTTTGATGGTAAATCTCGTGCCGGAATCGACATTAGTCGCCGTAGTACACGTGAGTTTTCACAACGTGGTAGCGAGCGTAAAAGACAAGGCTATACAACTTTTGATGTCTTTGGATCATACCAATTAGACTCCAATTGGTTGCTACAGTTGCGCGTAGAGAACTTGATGGACAAACTATACAGCAAGCGTACTATTGTCAAAATTAAAGGCGAGGACTCTACGACTTATGCCGCCGGTCGTAACGTAAAATTGAGCATGTCATATAAATTTTAGAGATTTTATATTTGCTGTGACCAACTGAATTTGAGCACAGCAAAACTCCGCCGTATGCATATTTTCTTCCTTTATTAAACTTAATTAATAAAGGAAGATAATATTTCAATAAGTGTCAAAGATTCATTAGGAAAAGTTACATAGTGTCTTTTTTGCATTATCTAGGTTGCAATAACGCATGTGCTGCTAATACTTCGTTAAGTGTGATAGCAAGTCGTGCACTACAACCAGTGTCAGCAACTGAGCAACGTATTCTTGATGTCGAGCGATTATACCTAAAATCATATTCCCAGTTACCGCCGCGTAAAATGCCATCCACATCATCTGTAAAGGCTTTGTGAGGAGTTTGACTTGGGCTTTGTCGGTCATAGTTTGTTGCATCATCTGCCACCCACTCGGCCAAGTTACCTATCATGCCATATAACCCGAAGCTATTAGGGGGTTTCTGTTGACCTTTGGTTAACGTGTGATAATTGTCGTCGGTAATTAACGTATTATCAATGGTCCATGCGTAATCTAAAATAGGTTCATTTCCCCAATAGTAAAGACTATTGGTGCTAGCTTTACACGCGTATTCCCACTCCATCTCACTGGGTAATCTCAGCCCTAACGGTTTTGCCCATTGCGTTACACTCTCACGTGACACAGCATCAATAGGATGTTCGTTACCAAAATGTCTAAATAAAGGTTTACCATTAAATTTATTCCACGCCCCTTCCGTAATTAAATAATCACTAATAAAAAATGGCGATATTGAAATGGGATACTGCTGGTCAAAATCATTTTCATCTAAATCCATAAAGTTGTGCTCAGCCAGCAATGGATAATATTCAGGGGCAGCCCCCACTTTAAAACTCTGTGAACCAGGAATTAAATGAAAATTCATATTAAGTTCAACATGGTGATAGACAGCAATATCATGACTCATCCCCATCACTTCAAACGATTTTATCTCTACGAATGTTAAACCAAAATTCAAAACTGCGGTGGCTATTTTTTCTATTTCCGTTAACCGCTCTTGTGTTGTGGCTAACTGCCATTGGTTAATGTCATTTAAATACATGCTTTTTCTCATTAATAATTACGCGGGTATATTTTATCGTCAAAAGGCAGTGCGAGGGGGAGTTCAAACTGATCGTAAATCCACCACGGGTATAAATATTCATTATTAGGCGGCACTGCCCAGCCTCGTTTATCGGCGGCTAATACACCAGCGGCTAACAAAAAGGGCGAATAGCTATCCATTCCCGGCTCAGAATGATAGGCAATATCACCCGTGTACACTTTTTTATTGATTTTGGCCGCACGCGATATAGCATCAACAAAACCACTTTCATCACCAATGGCAATAAAATAAAACGGCTCTAGCATAGTGCGATGAAACGCCGCAAAATCTGAAAAATAGCTCCACATTAATTGTTGATACAACCGTTGGTGGTTGGCTGTTTCATCTAGCATTCCTTTTAAATAGCGTACATAAAACATGGGCTCTTCTTTATATCCCCCACAGTATCCTTTCGAGCCACTATGATTTTTCCAAGCGTCTTTTTCTGTATGGCGCATCAAATAGTCGACCGAGTTATTGTCATGAATGCTGATGGCATAACATAACATCTCGCCCCAACGGGGATAGTCTAAAGGGTTCCAACAATAATCCGCTGGCGGCGTGACAATGGTCACTTGTTGGCGATAGGTTTGTGGTAAGAACGCTGGTAAAGGCAGCGTCACATCAAATGGCGTGCCAACGGGGCTGAAACGCTGGCGTACCATCATAGCAAATAACTCATTAACCCCAGCAAGGCAAGTGAGCGCCATGTCGCCATAACGTGCTTCACCGGAATAATGATACATGAGTAAATACCTGTTAAAGCTTCCGTAAAAAAAACTATGAATGTGTTTAATCTCACCTTGCTCATAATGATTCATGAGAAAGTCATTCATTCTGTTATTTTGGACCTTTTCATAAGCCTGAACAAAGTCTTCTTTGTTTTCATCCAACTTGAAATGATGCTTTATTTTTCGCGTTTTAGGTAGTAATTTGTAGTTCATAGCATGGTTACTTTTCATCAACATTTATAGCTTTCAATGTATTACGGATCTAACATTGAAAGCTGTTTAGTATACGGCTGGGCAGAATACATCAGAAAAAAATGTCTGCGATAACAGTGTTTACATTGCTCTTTTCTATTAAAATTCAACTATTCCATCATTAACAAACTTGCCCCAAGTTATAATCGTGCCATCCTCTTTTATAGCAGCAAACCCGACGTCAGACGCATAAATCTTTACAATGTCGGTAAGAAAAGGTTTTATTTTAGGCTCTAAAGTAACAGGATCTATTTCGACAGAAATATTTCCCCAATACTCTACTGTTTTATCCCTTTTTAATGCAGCAATCGCGCCACCTGCACCAACAACCAATTCAATATTATTAATTGGTTTTTTTGGAAGACCTATTCCGCCCCACAAGTATAAATTTCCATTTTTATCACTTGCACCAAACGCTGGTGGACTTAAAGAACTCGCAGAAAAACCATAAATATGGTCAATAATGGGTAATGTTTTAGGGTAATCATTATAAATTTCCCAATTTTTAGCAGAATAAATATTATCTTTCTCGTGATACAGTCCCCACGAAATGACAGTACCAGTTGCGTTCAGAGCAATAGTGTTTGATGTACCACTGAATTTAACCGATTTCACATTTGCTAAAGTGGCTGAAGGGTTAACGCCAAGCGTATTATTTCTCTCTATCCCCCAATATTTAGTCGTCTCATCGTCAAGAATAGCAAGAAAACCAGAACCAGTGCTGTATACCTTTTTTACACCATAAAGACCATTTTTCGGAAAGTTTTCTAATAATTTTGAGTTGCCCCAGGATATAACTTCACCAGACGTTAAAATAGCTGCGAATACATCAGAATTAGAGGAGATTAATTGAGTTATTGATGGAGCATATGAGGTTATATCTTCTAAATTATTGTTGTTCCAATATACAATTGAGCCATCATTTTTTATAGCAGAAAAATATGAACGCGATGCAACAAAATGTCTAACATCTGTTAGAAGAGTTTGATAATAACCTTTTGAATTCAGACCCCAAGATATTACTGTATTATCTTCTCGTAATGCTGCAAAACTTGAATATGTTGAAATAATTTCCTTGATATTATATAAGTCTGAAGAAACGTTGCTAGAGTCACCACCGTAGTTCGCTTTTCCCCAAGTAACAACTGTTCCATCATCTTTTAATGCTGCAAACGCAGCATCTGTTGCATATATATCATTAACTCCAACTAAGATATCTTGTACTTCGCTAGAGTCACCACCGTAGTTCGCTTTTCCCCAAGTAACAACTGAGCTATCACTTTTAATAGCAGCATAAGAAAATATGTTGCTAACAATCTTTTCAACAACAACGGGCTGGAGAGTAACTTTTTGTGTCACTGTATCAACAGGTGTTGTGAGTGTGAGGTTAACTTCTTGATTATTTACATCTGCATTTGATTCAGAACTACCACCACAAGAAACAGTTAGATTTATTAATATAAATAAAGCGATTATTCTAATATTCAATTTTACTTCCAATATAATTATTTGAGCGTTAAGTTTACGAATAGTAAATCTACCCTGTTGAAGGGTCTAAGTTTATTATTCGGATTTAGTCGGGTAGCACTGACATTTTAATTAGAATTTCGATTGGTGTATATCAATTACTTGATCTAAAGGACTGGTAAACATTTACCATTGGTTTGAATGGTTGTTGACCATTATCGGACATTGCAGAACTAGACGATATATCCAGTCATGTTACTTAAGGTTATTGAAATTATTAAACAATCGTTTTTATGCTTTTCCGACGGTGACTTACGACACAATGCCTTGAGGTATATTTTGAAAGCTTGCAATATCATCATAAGTTATACACTAGGTAGCGTTTGACTCTAGGTTTACGTGTGCCGCACAGGCAACTACCTTCAACCATATGTGTTCCTTATAAATTCACAGTTTGAGTTCTTTATCTAATTTTGTGGGGCTGGTGTGTTAAAACGATACTTTGGTCAGTCTTGATATTTCGACTGAGTCCAACATATCCCCAATAACATCAAAACACGATTTAATGTGTGGTGACTCTAAATGAGCATCTAGATCTTGTTCTGATTGCCAATTTTCGTGGAAAAAGAAAACGGCGTCATTATCATTATCTATATGCAGGTCATAGTTGATACATCCTTTTTCTTTTAGGGTAGGTGCAACGATTTTACTTAACTCTGCTAAAACAGTTTCTTTGTGCTGTGGTTGAGCAGTGATCTTCGCAATACATGTCAAATTTTTCATTCTATTCCTGTTTGATAATATTGATTGTTAGCTTTGTTTACTAAAAGCTAGTTTAAGGCCGAAATATATAAATAGGCCACCGGTAAACTTCGTTAAATATTGAGTAATACGTTTATTTTGTTTTATTTTTTTACTAACAGATGATGATGTCCATGCTAAAAAATGGCACCAAAGCATGCCATTAAGGTTAAAAACCAAGCCCAAGAAAAGAAATGACAGCTCTTTATTTGGTGCATCTATTGCAATGAATTGGGGAACAAAGGCTAAAAAGAACAGGGCGACCTTAGGGTTTAGAGCATTAGTCAAAAAACCTTGGTAAAATATTTTTGACAGTGGTACATCGATAATTGGTTGAGGCTTATTATTACTATCATTGTTTTTTTGCTAAGTAACATCATAAAACCGATATATAACAGATAAATACAGCCTATTATTTTAACGATTGTAAAAGCGGTTGCAGAAGTTGCTAGGATGGCAGACAGCCCAAAATCTGCGGCAAAAATATGAATAAAGGTACCAGCTCCGATACCTAACGCTGCTACAGAACCAGCACGAAAACCCTGCTTTGCACTACGCCCAATAATATATACAGAATCTGGGCCAGGGATCATATTTAATAGCATCCCCGAAACAACGAATAACCAAAGATCTGTAACTCCAAACATTTTAAACTCCATTTTTCGCCTTAAGCTAAGAGGAGGGAATTAACCGTACTCAGTCTAATTATTTAAAGCAGACGATAATCGAGTTTGCTTAGACTTTCAAGAGCTAAGTTATTGTCTAAAAATAATTTTATATGATGTGTACTTCAGGCATATTCACTGTAGTCATCTGTGTAGTGGTGTTCCATCTAATAATAAGAACAACGGCATAGGGGATAACGGTGATTGATTGTATGAATGTTGTGATTTTAATTTCGGAATGAGACGTAATTAATGTTAAATTGTTTATTAAAGCCAATAACGTAGACAGATGTTAAGAATTTAATAGCTCTCAGCAATGACTAAAATTAGTCTAAATTGCTCATTTGTTAATAAGAAAGGGATTTAATGTGGAAGTTAAGATGCCAAAGGATGAACTAAAGAAATTAGTTCGAAGTTACAAAATTAAAGCAGCAATGATTTTGCTCGTGTGTATGTTGATGTGCATGGGCGGAAATTGGTACTTAATTGATTCATCAATTAGACTTCATTATGAACTTGGTCTTCCCTATGCAAGTCAAGATTTAGGTTTTATTTGGGGAGCATTAATCATGGGATTATTTGTAGTTCTTTATTTATGTTTCTATTTTTTCGAACAAATTTTGTTAAGAGTTATTCGTTTCTAAAGGTATAGATATATTGTTGATTATTGTAGTGAATATAAAAAATTCGCTAATCGAAGCTGTAGATTGTTGCAGATCTTTTATTGAACAGCTTAACGATTAGGGCTGACTTAATCAGTCATCCCATAATAAACGCCAAGTTGTTATCCTCATCAATGTGGTCAACATTGTAATCGAGAATACAACTGGCAAATTACATTCTTATCTGAGGGCTAACTTTACTGTTTCATTAACCTCACTGCGATTGATTTATAGGTCGGTGTACCGCAATCGGCGGCTACGCTACTCAGTGGAACGAGTGGGTTAGTTTCCGGGTAATAGGCCGCTAAACACCCCGGCGGAATGTCGTAGTGAACGACTTTAAAATCGTTGACTTGTCTTTTAATTCCGTCGCCGGAGACCGTATTAATGGTTACTAAATCGCCATTGTTTAATTTGAGTCTATCCATGTCATCTTTGTTGGCGAACACTACTCTGCGTTCATTGTAGATACCGCGATAACGGTCGTCCATACCGTAAATTGAGGTGTTGTATTGGTCATGGGATCTTAATGTTTGCAACGTTAGTGTGGTTGATGATGGATCATTGAGTGATTTTTCATGAATGAGCTGTGCTGGTAGCGCTGCTGCCGAGAAGTTGGCTTTACCATTAACGGTATTCCAAATACGTTGGGCTGCTTGGTTTTGCAAATAAAAACCACGATCAGACTTGATACGCTGGTTATAATCAGAAAAATTGGGAATAACCGCTTCTATTTCGGCTCTAATCAAATCGTAGTTACTGCATAATTTTTGCCAATCCACTATCTTTGTACCCAAAATCGTGTGTGCCATGCCTGCCACAATGGATACTTCAGAGCGTAACTCTGGCGCTGCTGGTTTGTTTTGTCCAGCAGAGCGATGCACCATGCTCATTGAATCTTCAACGGTTATGTATTGCGGCCCAGTGGTTTGCAAGTCAATTTCGGTACGTCCTAAACAAGGAAGAATTAAGCTCTGCTTGCCTGTCATCACATGGCTTCTATTAAGTTTAGTGCTTATGTTTACGGTTAAATCACAGTGGGATAATGCTTGATAAGTTTGCAAGGTATCTGGTGTGGCAGCCGCAAAGTTACCCCCAAGGGCGATAAACACTTTGGCTTTTTTGTCGAGCATCGCTTGTATAGAATCTACTGTTCCTAGACCCGAATTTTGTGGTGGCGTGAAGCTATATCTTCTTTGCAGGGCGTCTAAATGAGCTTGAGTAGGGTGCTCGTTTATGCCAACTGTTCGGTTGCCTTGCACATTAGAATGACCACGAACTGGGCAAGCACCAGCGCCGGGTTTGCCAATGTTACCACGCAGCATCAATACATTGAGTAATTCTTGGATCATCGCCACCGAATGTTGATGCTGCGTGATGCCCATTGCCCACGTAAAGATGATATTGTTGCTATTAACATAAATGTCAGTCATTTGTTCTATTTCGGCGCGAGATATGCCGCTTTGACGAACAATTTTATCCCACTCACTTAACGCGGTAGCCTCTTTGTAGGCATCAAAATTATGACAATGTTGTTCAATAAATGTTGTATCTAAAATGCTTGCATCATCAATACTGCGTTCTAACATGCTTTTAGCCATACCACGTAAAATGGCCATGTCTCCGCCTAATTTGGGGGTGAAATAATATTGGCTAATGGTGGTGCTAGAAAATAAAATCATTTCTTTAGGGCTTTGTGGATCCGCAAACTTTTTAAGCCCTTGTTCTTTTAAATTATTAATGGCAACAATTTTTGCACCACGTTTACTTGCTTTACGCAGGGTGCCAAGCATACGAGGATGATTTGTACCCGGATTTTGACCAAAAATGAAGATGGCATCAGCTTTGGTAAAGTCGTCCATGGTGACCGTGCCTTTGCCAACGCCAATGCTGCGGCCCATGCCGACTCCAGACGCTTCGTGGCACATGTTGGAACAGTCAGGGAAATTATTAGTACCTAAAACCCGGCCAAACAGTTGATATAAATAAGCCGCTTCATTACTGGCACGGCCGGATGTGTAAAGTAAAACTTCATCTGGAGAGCTTAACGTGCTGACATGACTATTGATAATATCGAATGCTTGCTGCCAAGTGACGGGTTGGTAATGCGTATTTTCACCATCATAAAACATCGGCTGGGTTAGGCGTCCGCTTTTTTCCAGCGAATGGTCATCCCACGTTTTAAGTTCATCGATGCTATATTGCTTGAAAAAGTTGACGTCGACTCGTTTGCTGGTGGCTTCCCATGCGATGGCTTTTACCCCATTTTCACAAAAATCGACTTTGCCTGCATCGCCGCTATCACCCCACGCACAACCGGGGCAGTCAAAACCACCGGGCTGATTAGCACGCAGTAATGTTTTTACGCCCACCGCGCTGTTTTCACTTTGTATAATGTGTTTTACAGAGCTTTTTAATGCTCCCCAGCCACCAGCAGGTGATTTATAAGGTGGGTTGTTGTCGTTTGGTTTTGACATAATCGATCCTACTTGTCCTAACTATATTTTTTAGGAAAACTGTGTGAGTTTGCCATGAACAAAGCTCAATAAAGTGAGTTTGGTGGCCTGAGCTGAAGTGACGGCTAGATTTGTGGGTTGGGCCAGTGTGACTAATGTTGATATACCACCGCGAGCGGCCTTAGCTACTAAATCGTGACTGCATCGACTTGTTAATAACACAAATCCGGCGGTGTTTATTAAATCTTGTGTGTGTAAACAGCCAATTAATTTGTCTAGTGCGCTATGGCGACCTACATCTTCTCTGATAGCTAATGGATTAGCGTTTACATCAAAAAATACGGCGCAGTGATGGCCCTGAATACATTGATGTTCTTTTTGTATGCCAGTTAACTTTGCCTTAGCTTGCTCGATGACAGTGGCAGATATTGTTTCACTGGATGTGGGCTTAATCACCGATGACGCCAGTGACATAGCACTTTGAATTGAATCGATGCCACATAATCCACAGCCAGTTGGCCCGCTTAATAGACGGCGTCGATGTTTTAACTGATGCTGGGTACGTGCGAGCACTTCAAGGTTAACTTCGTATCCTTGAGGTACTCCCTTTGCAGTCACATCTATGACTTCCTCAACCGAGCCAATCAAGCCTTCGCTTAACGCGAATCCTAGCGCAAAATCGTTGAGATCGGTTGGAGACGCCATCATGACCGCGTGGCTAATGCCATTAATACACATAGCTATGGGGGCTTCTTCGAGTTTTGCTTGGCCAAAACTGTCAAAACTCGATAATTTAAGATGTTTGCTATGTGTATTCATGGTCAATATGCCTAAATCAGCCCCCTCCAGCATCGGCTCGAGAGCGCTGTGTATTTTCAACTAAAACGCCAGCACCAATGCGGTTTATTTCATGCCAAACGTCATCATCAATGATAATGCCATTTTCAACACAATCATTTTTATTACGCTCAACCTGCGCTGGACTGATCATGGTACTGTCTTGATTTTGTAAAGACAAGCCAAGATCAACCCGCGAACTACAGATAATAGTGAGTGCCTGCTTGTCATCGTTGTTATCAATGGATCTTATGGTCGCCTCACTATAACTAGGATAACGGTGTCCCGATTTTATAGCCGCTGCATGTTCGGTTACAATGTCACTGCCATTTTGCCAGTAGGCTGCGGCGCTAATGCCACTGCGACCACGATCTGTTAACGCTTTTAGAACAAACATACGGTTATGGCAATTGTGAACAGTGACGGTGGCAATACCACTTTCTAGTGCTTTGGCGTGCGCCAAATCCACTGCCGAGGCGATACAATTTAATGCACTGCGCCCGTGGGCATCAATGGTGGCAGAGGTGGTGTCTTCATAAATAACATTGCTGAGTGATTTATGTAAATCTTCCCCCACAAAGGGAAGGGTATTTTTAAGTTCACCAAGGCCATTTAAGCCGTGTTTTTCTAACCAAAGCACCATGTTGGCGGCATCTTCGTAGTTGCCTACAAAATATCCACTGGCTTCAAAACATCGTCTCAGTGCGGCTTTTAGTTCATTCATCGATATATTCAAAACATTCCCCTTAAAGGCGTGGTGTTAATGGCATGAACCAATTATCACTAAAAGTATTGCCAATATCTTCAAGTAGAGGCGCTCCTTGAAACATGGTGTTGCGCACCCAAAGTTTTGATCTTGGATCAAATTTACTCACCCCAAAAAAGGCGAGCTTACAGCGTAATAAATGCATGGGTAACACGTTTTGATCGAGTAAGTTTGCCTGAATATCGCCATAGGTCGACTTATTCATGCACTGAATGCGCCGAACAATGCCGCGAACTTTAGGGTAAGCCACCAAAAAACGCGCCGTAGTATGTGCTGGGTTTGCCAGGGCATACTCACCTAATTGGTCATAACATTTACGAGCGGCGTAACCTACACCTAACGCCATTTGCTTCTTTTTACCTTCAATATCTGAAACGCTGCCAAGACGTGGTTCCATTTTTTCCTCAGAGCGATACCAATAAGTTTCCTTGGCGCCTTTGGCATTGAAATCAATGGCTAAAGCCCACTTATACCGTTGCTCAATGATGTGTTTTAATGAACTTGCAGGCATCAGGGGATCTAAATCTAAAAACTCATCACAACAATGAAAGTCTTCAAGCTCATCCACCAATTCTGGATACAGCTCTAACATGACCGAGACCAACATTTCTTGACCTTGCAATGAGCAATGCTGCTCACTAAAAGCGATGATGGCGTTCCATGATTCTAAGTTATCACGTGAAAATTGAATCAGATTATCTAAATCATTCACCACCTTATGATTGTTGATGGTTTGCCATTCATCTTCAGTGATGGTTTCTTTGGTATGGGCTAAACAGCGGTCTAATAAGACTAATAATTGCGATAAAATTCGCTCATCAATGGCACCTAACGTACGAATACGGGCCAATGCTAATTCGCGCATTTCAACCCAGCGACTAATTAGTTGAGGATGATTGACTAGGTAGGGGGCCATACCTAAACCTGTTGAGTTACCAATGCCAATGTAGCGTTTTATCTCATAATTTAATGGTGTAAATGACTGTGGGGCGCGCATTTTTGCGATATGTTCAACCTGTAACAAGCTGAAGTTTCTCAGCATCATGCACACAAACATTTCGCCAGCAAATGGACGTGCAAAATCTTTATGTTTGCTATGCACTTTTTCCCAGTCTGCCATGCCTAATTTGCCACTGCCATACACCGCTGTGGTGCGATAGAGATAACCAACTTTTGATATTTTATCTATGTCTGGCTGATTTCCTTGGGACAATACATCGATAACATAGTTAAAATTGCGGGCACTGCGGTTAGCGCGAGATAACACAAACACGCGCGAGTCGACTCGTCCGGCTTCTTGTTTTGGCACGTTTAGACGTAATTGTTCGATGTATTGATGATCAACTTCGCCTTCAACAAGCGCCATAGTGAGATCCCACTTAGTCGCTATAACGCGGTCATTTCGCTCGTCATCGGAGATATAGGTGGAAAAAATAACGAAGCTGAACGTAGCGTTGGCTGCTTCAATCTTATAAACCACGGTGCCAAAGCCATCGTTGTCGAGATCAAATACGGAAGGTGAAATTTTCCAACGTTCTTTAAAAACACGGCGTACTAGGGTACGCATAAAACTGAGGCGACTTTGATGAAATGATCCGAGTCGTTCCAAATCCATAACCTGACTTTCAGGTCGCAGTGGCAATGAATTGTCACCGCTTAATGAGCTTTGGATCGCTGCGTATGTTGTCATTTTGTTGATCCTTGTTGCTAGTCAAATCTTAATGCCTGAATTAGCGTTGGGAGATATGTTTAACTCGAATAATTATTCACATATTTACCATGGGCCACTAACCTTAGCGCCTGCACCGCTTGTTTAAAGAACAAAATGCGGTGCTTTGTGGGGCAATATAGTTGGTCAAAATGGCCTATGGTTACAAGTTAAAAACGTTGATTACATGATAAGTAAAACTTATTAACTATTTATATCTTATTGTTATTTAGTTGTTTTATTCGTTTGTTTGTTCCGTGTTTTTTAAAATATAATCATGTAAAGCTTGCGCCGAAGGGCTCATTGACTTGTTTTCAAGATAAACCATACCGATATCACGTATCACCAGCGGGTTGCTTAAGGCAATAAAGCGCAGATTCTTATTGTCTTGGGGAAAGGCAAATCTTGGTAACGTGGATATGCCAACACCAGCTTCCAACATAGCGATTAACGACAGCATGTTAGAGATATAAAACTGGGAATCTTTCATCAAGGGTGCAGCTTCGGTATCGGCCAACAAACGTGTGGTGCCATTACTAATCAGACGATATTGGCGGAGCTCTTTCCAATCTAATGATGTGGCGTTGGCTAGTGGGTGGTCAACATGACAAACAACACCAATATGATCTTGCCAAATGGGCGTAAACACTAATTCTTTGTATTCTTGTGCATCAGGCAAACTGGCAATACCTAAATCGACTTGTTGTTTGATGACCTTGCGCAGCACTGCTTGAGAATTATCATCGTAAAAACTGATGTGTAAGTCTGGGCTGTCTGCCACAAAATTTGAAATAATTTCAGGTAAGATGCGGCACGCAATTGACGGCACAGACGCTAATCTTAAATGACCTGCTTTATGTTCACGCATCAACGTCATATCTTGGGCAATACTATCGTGGTGGGCAATTAATTCTTTGGCATGGGGCAAAAAGTGTTTTCCGAACGGCGTTAATTCCGTCATTGTTGTTTTAGCATTTCGCTTTTCGAATACGGCGCTGCCCAGTTTGTTTTCCAAATCTCGAATGGATAATGAGATGGCAGGTTGTGTGCGACAAGCCTTCTCTGCGGCGTTATGAAAGCCTTTTAATTCAGAAACCCACACGAAATGTCGCAGTTGAGCAATTTTAAATTCAGGTAGCATGATAAGCATTCCTTATCGATAGATATTAATTATTAATTTTTATTATTAAATCATGCTTCCTATAATGATTCCAATTATTTTATGGAGGTATCTATGTCAGAGTCAGTTTTTCGTAATTACATCGCAGGTGAATGGGTTGAAGGCGTAACTTCAATAGAAAATATTAGTCCAGCCGATTTAAGCGACACCATTGGGCATTATGCTCAAGCCGATGAAGCACAAACGCTAGCCGCAATCGATGCGGCAAAAATTGGACAAAAAGAATGGCAAAAAAGCGGCTTAGAACAGCGCTACAGCATATTAATGGCTATTGGTGATGAGCTTATTGCTCGAAAAGATGAGTTAGGTAAATTATTAGCCCGTGAAGAAGGAAAAACATTAGCCGAGGGCGCTGGTGAGACTTATCGTTCTGGTCAATTCTTCCATTATTATGCGGCAGAAGTGCTGCGTCAAATGGGCGAAACGGCTGATTCTGTACGCCCTGGCGTCGAAATTCAAACGCACCGTGAACCTGTTGGTGTGGTTGGAATCATCACACCTTGGAATTTCCCGACAGCAACAGGCGCTTGGAAAATTGCTCCAGCGCTGGCTTACGGTAATGCCGTTGTGTTCAAACCCGCTAATCAAGTACCTGCAAGTGCATGGGCACTGACCGAGATTATTTCTCGCCAAGGTTTACCCGCTGGCACGTTCAATCTTGTAATGGGCCCTGGTGCTAAAGTGGGTGATGTATTAATCAACTCTAAAAAGATTAACGCATTAACGTTCACGGGTTCTCTTGAAACTGGGCGTAAGGTGGCAGCAGCAACGGCTGTTAACCTCGTTAAATGTCAACTTGAGATGGGCAGTAAAAATGCACTGGTTGTATTAGATGATGCTGACCTTGATAACGCCGTTGAGTGCGCCGTTGGCGGAGCGTTCTTTGGTACGGGTCAAAAATGTACAGCTTCTTCTCGTTTAATCGTCACCGAAGGTATTCATGATCGTTTTGTTGCCGCCGTTATTGCGCGCATGAAAACGCTGGTTGTGGGACATCCACTTAAAGAAGGTGTTCATATTGGCGCTGTCGCTGATGCGCGCCAAATGGCTCAAAATTTACGTTACCTTGATATTGCCAAAAACGAAGGCGCTACATTGGCCATCGGCGGTGAAGTGATTAACGAAGACACTGAAGGTTATTACTTACAACCAGCGTTATTCATTAACACGACTAATGAGATGACTATCAATCGTGATGAAGCATTCGCGCCTATCGCTTGTGTGATTAAAGTTAAAGACTTTGAAGAGGCAGTAACCACGCTCAACGATACAAATTATGGCTTAACTGGCGGCATTTGTACTCAATCACTTAAATATGCCCATGAATTTAAACGCCGTGCAGAAACGGGTTGTGTAATGATCAACTTGCCAACGGCTGGCACTGATTATCATGTGCCATTTGGTGGTCGTAAAGAATCTAGCTTTGGCCCAAGAGAACAGGGTGCACACGCTAAAGAATTCTACACAATCGTTAAAACAACTTATATGCGTTCTTAATAGGAGCCTGATTATGCACAACGACCTTATCGTCATTGATGGCTTGCAATATTCAAAT
>Ga0209395_1001876_pt1 | contig 28610 bp, 24 predicted proteins | sample GOMGulsemesocosm_3_FD_184635 | JGI IMG/M metagenome (GOLD analysis project Ga0209395, IMG submission 184635) | Methane-oxidizing microbial communities from mesocosms in the Gulf of Mexico - GOM9D Gulf of Mexico (SPAdes) (version 2) | ecosystem: Environmental > Aquatic > Marine > Cold seeps... | reverse complement strand
GGTTTTCTACTGCATTCTTTGAAGAATGAGTAACTAAAATAATTTCTTTAATACCAGCGGCAATACACTCACTCACAATATATTGAATGAGTGGCTTATCCACTATTGGTAGCATCTCTTTTGGAATGGCTTTAGTCGCTGGTAGCATACGTGTGCCTAGACCCGCTACAGGGATTACTGCTTTGGTAATTTTATTATTCGATATCATCTGCTCACAGCTCTCTTATTTATTTTCATTGAATATATATTCAACATATAACCTTAGACTCACATAGCAAACACATAAAAGAATCAAAAACAAAGACTTAAGTTTTGGCAATGTGATATTTAAACTCTAAAAAATATAACAATGTAAATTTATAAATAATTTTACCACGATAATTTCATTATTTAACGGATACCCTTTTTAAATAATCACACATTTCCACGGCTAATTTTTTTCGGTCAAAACTAATCGCAGCCAATTCAGATGATTTTTTGAAGTCAGCCAATACAGATGAATTATCTTTCAAACTAAGTATTGAATCAGCTAAGCTCTTGCTATCTTCCGGGTTAATAACAATACCCACACCAGTATCCCTTACAATTTCTGTAGCCTCACCTTCAGGAACACCAATTAATATAGGGATCCCCATCCCCATTGATTCAAAAATTTTGGAAGGAATAACACTTTTAAATAACGGGGCATTTTTCAAATGAACTATAGACAAATCACATAACGACCAAATTCTTGGCATTAAGCTCTTGTCCTGTAGCCCCATAATGACAACATTACTCAATCTTTTTTCAGCAACAAGTTTTTTTACTAAATCAGAGCCTGAACCACCACCGGCAAATAGGAAGACGATATCCTTTCTTTCTTTCAATAGTTCCGCGGCATTAACTAATGTTTCTAGCGAGTGTGCCAGTCCATGCGTGCCAATATAACCGGCAACAAATTTACCTTCAAGGTTATACTCGGTAGCAAGTTGGACGTCTTTATCAGCAGGCTTATATTTGCTTAAATCAACACCATTTAAAACTACCTCAATTTTATTACCATCAACACCTCGAGTTACCAATTCACGTTTAAACGCGTAGGTGACAGAGACAATTAAGTCAGCTCTACGATATAAAAACATCTCAAGTTTTTCTAGCATCCTAATTGCAAAAGAATCTTTCATCGCGCCAACAGCTGTAATAGAGGCTGGCCATATATCCCTTAATTCAAACACAAAAGGCTTAAATCTAACAGCAGACAATGCCCAAGCACTAACAGCCGTAAAAAACTGAGGGGATGTACCTACTATCACGTCTGGTTTTTTAACAAATAGCCCCGCTAAAAAACTGGTGATCATAAAAGAAACAAAGTCTAAAATTCGTTTAATAAATCCTTCATTTGCTGTGATGTACGTCTTTACCCTACGTACTTCTATGCCATCAATTATTTCTTTCGAAAACCAATTATTTTTATAACCATCAAACACGCGTCCTTCAGGAAAGTTGGGGGCACAGGTGATGATAGTTACCTGATGTCCCAACTTTATCCATTCTTTAGCATGTTCATAAGTTCTCGTGGCAGGCGCGTTACCCTCAGGGGGAAAGTTATCAGTTAAAAACAGGATATGCATTACTTTTTATACCACTTAATTTCAATTGAAGAAGAATTCTTCAAAAATTCAAAACACAATTTTTGGCTATTCACCGAAACACCGAACTCTGGGTGCCATGTTGTCTCATTGACAGTTACGTGACTACCAGTAATATTCAATTTAATATAATAATCTGACGTGGCGAGCTCGATGGCGTGATCCGATACCGAGATAACAGTTACTTCTGGATGGAGGTGTAAATACCCGACTGCCTGATTAAAGTGCCCTTTCAAGGTATCAATAAACTTGATGCTGGTATCAGTTACGTGCCAAGCTCTCTGATGAAAACAGTTTATGCCTTGCTTCTTGAAGCCATTATGCTCGGCCCTAAAACTAACTGAATTATCAACAACACTACCGACAACCCGATTGCCAATATCAGATCGCTTAGCAACCCTGAACCCACTCCACACCTGTGATGAATCCATATCATTGACAGAAACAGTATTATGGGCAGCTGTCTTTCTCTGCCTTAAACGCTCATCACTTAAACCGTACTCTGAAATTCCAGAGTTAACAAATACTCGCTGGCCAGCTAGTGATAACTCGAAGGACAATGCATCGGCATGAGCGTGCCCGGGTATATAACTAGGTCCTATTGGTGATAAATCGGCAATCAATGAATAATCAACTGACTTCACACTGACATATCCAGAATTTTTTAAATTATAGAGAAGAAGCTGGTCAGGCTCTGGAATATTTGAAGTAATTATTCCTAGCTTATTAGCATATTCAAAAACACATGGCACTTTAGGAGCGATACCAAAACATGAATCATTAAAAAAGCTAATCTCGCCATCATCGTGTATCATTACCGCTAACCATCCCAGCATTTTAAGGACTGTGGATTTTGTTTTGCCAATGATACTACTATCAACTTTATTGGAATAACGATTGAAAATATTAATGAGGTCTAGTAAATCAATTATCATTATCACATGATACATTGGTGTTAATTCAAAGTTTCCGCCATCTGGCAAGACCTGTTCTTCAAGCTCTTTACTGTATATTTCTAGCCCAACACTTAACCACTTATCAGCGGCTACACCGTCCAAATAAAGACCAGAGAAAATTAAAGCTTTTGCGTTCACAAACAGATGATTCCCTAATAAATGTCGCTCTAAATCTTGTGATAAATAATCACTTTGTTGAGCTAAACTATTTAAAATTGACACATCTACATCCAGACCTGATGAAAATGCTTTAACCCAATTACAAATCCGCAATGAGGTTGGATAAGGCTCCCAACCGTTACCAATCGGTGCAGGGTTTTCATTAATCCATTTTTTTATATAGCTATATTGTAATTCAGTTCTGGCATTTGAACCGTGTGAAACCAAATCATCAAAATAATGCAGATTATATAACCAAAGTTTTTCTTGTTCAGGACTGTTCCAATCATCACTGATGTTAACAACGCCTGGATGATTCAAAAAAACAACCTGTCCATGTTCAAATAACTTTTGCTGATGTAGAGTTTTAATAACCCAATTACCATTTGGTTGTGACAATTTCCCGACCAAGTTACGATGTTTTGGGTGAATAATCCGCTTTAACAAACGATAAAAAATTTGTGAAAGTTTTAGATATTTTAAGGTGTGAAAGTAAAGGAATAATTTCATCATAAAAAACAGGGACCTAGGCCCCTGTTTGTACTCCGTGTAATATTTTATTTTCTAAGTGTTTCTGCTATATCAACTGAAATTCTTGCAACTTCAATGATTTCATCGAAACTAATAGGTGATTCTTTACCTGACGTAATTGCGTCTATGAAAGCTTTAGTACAATTAGATTGACCTTTATCTTGCGTCATTAGTTTGTCTTTTTTAAAGCCTCTCCAATCAAAACCCGTTAATTTTCGGAAATTGTCCAATTGCAATACGGCGTCATTGGCAAAAACTTCAATTCGCTCTTTAGCAAATTCTTTACCACCATTGGCAAAATAATGAATAGTACCAAAGGAACCATCTTTAAAAGTCAAAGTGATTGAGGCTTTATCTTCAGTTATGTCAACACCATCTGCCTTACCCATACATGTCGCTGTAAAACCAGTAATTTCACTACCGGCCAAAAAACGCATCAAGTCAATATAGTGACAAGCTTCTCCAATAATTCGTCCACCACCAACTTCTGGATCCTGAGTCCAATGGTCACTAGGAATGGCCCCTGCATTCATGGTCATGATGAAAGTTTTTGGCTCACTGACATTTGCAAGTAACGCTTTCATTTTTACAACATGAGGAGCAAAACGGCGATTATAACCGACCATCACTCTGCATTTACCTTGTTGTTCGTTAAATGCTGACTCAATGCTGTCTAGCTCACGATGATTCAATGCTAACGGTTTTTCGACAAAGACATTTTTCCCAGCATTTATCGCTTGAATCACTTGCTCTGCGTGTAAATTATGCTGCGTAGCAATTACGACTGTATTGACAGAGTCATTCGATAGCAATTGAGTTAAGTCAGTAGAGGCATTAGAAAAATCGTTTTTCTTGCCATGGTGAACTGCACTGACACCACCACTTGTCAGTAAAGTATCGAGTTTTGCTCCAGCGTCTTTAAATGCAGGGATCAAAACTCGCGATGCATAATTACCACCGCCGATAAAACCGCACACTGCATCACTGGCATCATAGTTTGCTGCAGGACGAATATTAACAACCTTATTTGTTAATAACAGCCCAACATCAGCAGGATAATTTAGCAAGATCCCTAACGAGGAACGATCATCCAAACATTTGTATGCATTGATAGCATCCTCAATTTCAAATCGATGACTAATTAGCGGTTTCATATTCAACGCGCCAGACGACATTAAGTCGAGTACAGCTTCGAAATTTCGCTGTTCAGTCCAGCGAACAAAACCAATCGGGTAATCATTGCCCTTTTCTTCGTATGAGCTATCGTAGCGCCCAGGCCCATATGAGCAAGACACTTGAAATGAGATTTCTTTTTCATAAAAGTCAGCTCGAGAAAGTTCTAAGCCAACCACGCCAACCAATACAATCCTACCACGTTGGCGACACATATTTGCAGCGTTACTGACTGGGTCATTACTTTTGGTTGACGCTGTAATAATGACAGCATCAACACCCTTTCCTCTAGAAAAAACATTAGCTTTAGCTAAAGGATCTTCGCCTTGTGATAAATCAACCGTTTCAGCACCAAATTCACGTGCCATCGCACATTTCGATGAATCGAAATCAATGCCAAGTACCCTACAGCCATTAGCTTTTAATAACTGTACTGTAATCAAGCCAATCAAGCCTAACCCAGTGACGACTACAGTTTCACCCATTGTTGGATTTGCAATGCGCACGCCCTGCATGGCAATTGCTGCTAGCACGGTAAATGCGGCGGTTTCATCGTCAACATTTTCAGGTATTTCTGCACACAAGTTTTTAGGTACTCTTACTATTTCAGCATGATTACCATTAGAAACAACACGAGTTCCAACCTGAAATTCTGTATTGCCATTGTTTTGTACAATACCGACATTACAATATCCAAGTGGAAGGGGCTGGTCTAATTTAGAACGAACCGCATCAATAGTAGGCATTAAGCCATCAGTTTTTACTTTACCCAATACCATTTTTACTTTATCAGGTTGCGAGCGTGCTTTTTGAATCCAGCTTGATTTACCAAAATCAATTAACATACGTTCAGTACCAACAGAAACTAATGTTTTAGTGGTTGAGATTAATAACTGCCCGGTTTTATTTTGAGGACATGGTACTTCTACTAACTGAGTCTCGCCATTGGCGATATTTTGAAGGATTTGTTTCATATTTTAATTCGATACCAATGGTTAAGTTTTACTAATCTTATGGATTACATCTAATACAGATTTTGGCAGATAGCTTATAAGTACGGCCTTATAAACACCCTTGAATACAAAAAGACTTCCAGCAGAGGCACCTATAATTTTGTATTCTTCAATTAACTTTAATATATCATCAGAGCTTCCCGCGCCGCCTAGCACCGTAAGAGGAACGGTAGTGCACTCTCTAACCTTTTTGACTAGGCTCAGGTCATAGCCTTTCATTATTCCATCATTGTCGATAGAATTGATTACTAGCTCGCCAATGCCTATATTTTCCAATCCAGCAAGAAATTCAACTAATTGCTTTTTTGATTTTTTCTTTCCGTTATGGGTAAATATTTCATATTTACCAAATAATGACTTTTTAATATCAAGTACAACAACGACACTCTGTCGACCAATAATCTCAGCAATATCTTTCAATATTTGAGGATTGGCAATGACTTCACTTGAGAGAGCTACTTTTTCTACACCCAATTTAATTATTTTTTGAGCTTGTGCTGCGGTTTTCACACCACCGCCGTAGCATAAAGGCATTCGACTCTCGTTCGCCAAATGTTCAATCATCTGGTAATTAGGCTCAACCCCATTGATCGTTGCATCAATATCAAGAATGATCAGCTCATCAACTTCTTTCTCGTTAAATATTTTCACCGCATTAATTGGGTCTCCAACATATTTGGGTGTCTTGAACTTTTCAGTTTTGACTAATCCTTTATTGTGTACCAAAAGGCAAGGAATCACTCTAGATCTTAACAAGGTTACAGCTCCGCGAAATTTTTAAACAAATTAATACCATTTGAGTGGCTTTTCTCAGGATGAAACTGAAACCCAAATATATTGCCCTTATTAATTGCACAATGAAATTCACTTCCATAAAAAGCTTTGGCTAAAATGTTTTGTGTATCATTACATTGAAAATAAAAAGAATGTAAGAAATAAAAGCCTTTTTTCATATCAATTGAATCGAAAATTGGATGCTTGACTACTGCCTCAATTTCATTCCAACCCATGTGCGGTAATTTAGGTTTATGTTTAATAATGCTCTCATCAAACAATTTAACATTAGCATCGAACCAACCTAAGCCATCTAAATTACCTTCGTCGCTTTTTGATGCCATAATTTGCATCCCAACACAAACACCCAATACCGGAGTTTTACGTTCTAATACCAGATTATCTAATATTTGTCGCATGCCAGATTGATTAAGTTGAGTCATTGCTTCATCGAACGCACCAACTCCCGGTAATATTATTTTGCTAGCACCTTTTAAATCTTCTGGTGTCGAAGCAAACTTGCATTCGACTTTGAGTTTTTTGTAGATATTTTTTATCGCTTGAATATTACCTGAACCATAATCAATGATAGCAATCATCGCTTCCCGCCTTTTTCTATGCCTAAAGCACGCATGACCTTAGCACCAACGTCATAAATAGACTGTTGATTTTTGTAATCTTTATAGGTTTTATTAGGTGCATTTAAATATCCCCTAAGTTCTTCTATTGATATGCTTAATTTATTTGCTATAAATTCAAAGTCTTCATCTATGGTTTCAGGATCGTATGCTGGTGATTTAAGATTTTCTAAAGCTTCTTCTCTTGTCATTTGGCCAGTTAAAATTAAACTAGAGTACTGCACTTTGCGTGTATCGAAGCCAAATTTTTCAGGTAACCAATAACCTTCATAAAAACGAGTAAATCTAGATTCAAAATGCTTTTGTGGATAACGTTGATAACCAAATTTTTCTTCGAGTAACTTGGTCGCATCTTCTTTGTTATACACCATATAGTCTAATGGACGGGTGACTTTAATCCCTTTAATATAAGGTAAATAGACTTTATGCCACAATATATTGGTAACAGGGTAATCTTTAAGAGGTGATGAACCAAATCTTGAATGGATATCAATTAATTGACGAGAATCAGATTGATAATACATCCACTCTAAAGGGTTACGTATACACTCAGTAGAGTAGTTCCCCCCAGTGAGAATATTCTTTACTCCATGCTTGGCTGCAAACTTATACATAGTTGCAAAAAAAGAGTGGTCTTGTGGAGTGTCGATATGGGATACGCCTGATTTAAAGAAAGATAACTGTAGATCTTTCATTTCTTCCCAGTTGATGACTTCGGTATACAAGTCAAGACCCAGTCCATCAACCATGCGCTCGATATTATTCACAGCTTCTTGGCTATTCCAACCGGCATCAACATGAAAGACCAATGGACGCAGCCCCAACTTTTCCACTGCTAAATAGAGCAGATAAGAACTATCAATCCCACCACTCATTCCCATAATACAATCAAAGTCTTTGCCTTGACCATCCTTCTTTATTTTAGCAGCTAAATCATAAAGTAAAGAATCATCTAAGCCTTCCGGGCTCCACTTAGGTAAAATATCATTGAAATACGTATTACAGTGATCACACACACCTTTATTATCAAATGTAATCTTACTATCTGTAGTGTCCATTACACATTGAGTGCAAATTCGAACATCATTCATGCTAATTTCCAATATAATATTAGGTTAATTTTATAAGAGTCATATAAAACTCTTTAATTCTGACATCACTTTGTATTGTGATTCAACTGAGGAGGATAAATCCAGAGACATGAATAAATTAAGGAAGTTATTTACGCTTGAATTCACCTATTTTTCACGAGCTTTTAAATTATCATATGCTATAGCTTTCTCTATAAATACTAATGGTTCTTGTATAAAGCGACCAAGCTCTTTAAGTTTTGAATCTTCAAACAGCCACCACTTTGACTCTTCCAGTTTATCAATAACATTCTGAGTAAATCTCATTTTTATCGTTTTTGCAGGACAACCACCTACTATAGAATATGCAGGTACATTTCGAGTCACTACCGCCCCCATACCTATAACGGCTCCATTACCAATACTTACCCCCTGCTTAACAATAGCATTTTGACCAATCCAAACATCGTGTCCTATTTTTACTGATTTTACTGGCTCGCGTTTATGAATTGAGAATTTTGTTTTTACACTATCTCTGCCCTCATAAAACACTGGAGAGCTTGAAACCCAATTGATTGGATGCATTCCTCCACCAATCACAACCGAATTAGCAATAGAACAAAAAGAGCCAATATCCGCACGATTTATATCACAGTCATAACCACAAAAAGAATGCTTACCCATTGTACTATTTATAAAATGACTTGTAGGTTCTACTTTTGAGTCCTTATGTATACTACTCCCCCTAATAGCTGCGGGCCTCATACGCTTCATAATTTTAGACAAAAAATACAAAATCATGCCTTTTCCTTAGTAAAAATTTTATGTAAATTAAATTCTTCTATTATTAAACTTTCTTCTGAAAATAGAAGCTTAATGGGGATTTCAGGTAAGGAAATTAGAATCGCTTGCTGATCCTTTTCAGTATAAAACGATGTTGAGTAGAAACTCATTCCCGTAACATTATTGATTTTACTTCTAATCTCAGCAGTCAGTAAATCAATATTTAGTTCACTTAAATAGGCTGTTTTAGCTGATTCTAAATTAGGGTGTTTTTTGTAAAAAAGTTCAACCCCATGTGATATTGCTAATCTCTTTAAAACTCTTAATACTCTTTTTTCCAAGGAGATCAAGTCTAGAGTAGCATTGGTTACTTGAGAATAAAAAATAATACTATCCGATGCTCGAATTAATGCAATTGACAAATCATCTTTATAATACTCCTCATAAAAGCTTACCGAGGTAATATCATTTCTATCCGTATAATAATTTTTTTGTCGATGGTTAAAAACCTTCAAATGGTCGGTTGAAATAAATGGAGCATATGTACCAATACCATGTAGATGAGTATCTATAAAAACGCCTTGACCTTTTACTTGCAAGTTATATAAAACACTAAACGCATCAAAGTCATCCATATTTAATAAGTTATCAAATTCGACTTTACTTAATGTTTCAGCCAGTTTAAAAGCACCATCAGTTTCTAGTTCAAATATGGCTAGTTGATTACGACGCTTCAAAACGTCAATTAATTTATTAATTGAGTATGGTATTCCAAACAGAGAAAAATCTACCTTTGGCTTATTCAACATACTATTTATGTATTTTATCTGTCTATTAAATGACAAAGGAAAGGGGAATACTAACGCTAAATGCTTATTTCCTCTTACTTTTGTTTCAAATAGGTTATATTCAACTTCTACGTAAGTCTTTATTACATACTTATACTTTGACTTCTTTCGCAGCCTTCTCAATATCCAACAGAAATGAAAGAAATAATGAACGAGTACTTTTATCATGATTTTTATACATATGCCCCCTCCCACATTTTCATTTTCTAATCTTTGAGGGATATCTCTAATAGATAACGTTGTCTTTAAATCAACATTTTTCCTAAAATCAACACTTTTTAATATATAAAAATTTATAAGTGCTTTTTCTTTAGGAGATTTAACTTTATCTAAGCCATCTAGCACACTATCTATTGCTTCAGCAGTTCTATAATAAAAGTCTAATTTTTTCATTGGTCAGTACATACTTTCGTTTTTTTTAATAGTAATAATCTGTTTACTGCGATCAAACCTCTAATAACCAGCATAATTAACTGAGCGATCATGAAACTGAAAGTAACTCCTAACAAATTAAATTCACTAATCAAAAAATGGAACAGTATAATGTTAATAAATCCGCCGACTATAGTCGAAATGGCAACATACTTTGTGATATCTTCAAAATAATAAAGAACATATGTATACATTGAACCTACAAATTGAAAGAGGCAAGCGAACAATAATACAATTAACACTTCAAAATCTAAGGAATAACGCTCATCAAATAAGATGTTAAATATAAATTCAGAAAATACCCATACCACCAATAAGAACACAGAAAATGCTAATGCAAAACCCATTATCCCTCTGTGAATAAGTTTTTTACTTGTATTCGCCTTTAAATTCTCATAAAGCCAAGGTTGATAAGTATAGAAAAAAGCATAAGAAGCAACACTGGCAATTAAAGGTATATAATTAATTGCGACTAAGTGCGCCGATGCCTCACTTCCTAATATTTTTCCTGTATAAACAACAGTGAAGCCCCATAAACCCCAAGTAGCTATTGTATGGGGAGCAACCTTACTACCGTAGGAATATAATTCTTTTAAAGTACCTATAGAAATAGAATTTCTATATAACGCACCTTTAACACGAAAAAGGACATATAACATACATAAAACAGATGAAATCACATGCGACAGAATAAAACCTTTCGCGCCTAGCCCGCATCCGACGATTAAGGTTAACATCAATGTAGATTGGATTGCGACCTGTGCCAAAACGACAAAGAAGAATTCTTTACTTTTATTTGATAGCCTTAATACCTTAAGGTAAACAAAATAAAATGGGCCACATGACACAAGAGCAACTGATAAAACGATCAAAATACCCGATATTTCACCCAAAAAAGCTACGTAAAAAAAATCAGAAAAAGCAAGTATTAACATGCCAAATATAAATATGTTAACAGTTAATAATAGAAATCCATTGACTATGTATGCGCCTTTTTTTTCATCAGAATCAAAACCCTTCTTAGCAATACTTTCGTCCAAACCAAACATGACGATTAATATATAAAAGCCACCTATAGAAAGTATCTGGTTAACCAAACCGAAATCATTTACCGATAAATAGCCTGCAATAATAGGCAATATAAGAAAAGCAGACAACTTTTGAATAAGAACAGCAGTACCATAACTAACCAGTTGTTTTATTGGAAATTTTTTCATAAACCCTTACGTATGGTAATAAGTTAGCCAAACTTAAATTCAGAGCTATTTTGTCTATCGTATTTCCGAAAAAATGATTTTTCATTTTGTGGTTTTATAGACAAAATTATATATTATTTAATTGAACAAAATCAGATACTTCTTTTCGCTCTGAATTTGCACAACGAGCATCACTAGCTGCTATACCGAAAGCAATCATCATAATAGGAACTTCATCTTCGTCAAATTTCAGTTTGCTACACAGATCCTTCTCATCTCTAGATTGGTAACTCATATTTAAAGGACAACTTGCAATACCATTGGCATGTAAGGCCATTATGAATGACATTGAATACATCCCGCAATCTATGTACACTTGATTTCGTTCTTTACTTGAGAAATTACTTATTTTTCCAGTAATTATCGCTAAATTTTTCACTACATGCGAAAAGCCTCTATTTCCATTTTGCAATTTAAGTGCCTTTTCAATCAGTTCAGGTGCCTGTACAATACGAATATTCCAAGGTTGTCTGTTACACGCTGAAGGTGTCTTTCCAGAAACATCGGCTAAATGAATAATTTTTTCAAAAGGGATTACCTCACTGCTAAATTTCCTTACACTATATCTTGATAAAAAAAACGTATCAAATTTTGAACTTTCAATTTCTTTTTGCTGTTCGAACAGACGAAAACAATTCACATCGACTTTCTCTTTTTCGATCGAAAGAATTTGCAATAAAGATTCAAAACTTATTTGTAATTTTTTAAGCTGATTTTCGTCGATGCCGTTATGATGCTTAAAATAGTTATTCAATATAATTAAACCATCCAAAACTATATTTTCAGCTCCATATTTATTTGAGTAATCATAAAGCTCCTCTAATAAAGCTTCAGCCTGTTTAAAACCAAAATTTTCCTTCATATTGGGTAAGCTGAATGCTTTTTCAACTCCATGACACTTGCGCATTAAAATTGCTCGATGCTTTGTTTTTAATAACCGATAAGAGTTATTCGTATTAAATCGAGCAAACCTTAGCGCTTCAAATAAGTAACTACGAAATATATTGAGCTTAGAGGGTAACGTTGGAAACAAAGAGTAAATAATTTTATGTAACATTTTCTAATAACTCATTAATATAAATATTTGATGCTTGCTGTAGGGTAGCGATATTTTCATTAACCGTATTCCAATTATATTTTTTATCTAAATTAGCTGACAACTCATTTAAACTATTGACCTCACATGAGCTTATTTTTAACTGGCTAAGTAAATGACGCTGTCTAGTAGACCGCTCTACATTTAAAACACACGAAAAAGGCTTGTTAAGAATACTCGAAAATGCGACACCATGAAACGAGCTGGTAAAGACATATTCCGCTTGTGAAAATAATTTCAAAAAATCATAAGGCCCTGCATTTGATATTGTCTGAACACCCGGGTATTTAGAGAATGGCCTCGTACTTATTTCTATAATTTTTAATTGCGTATGCTTTTTTATATGGTCAACATACTCTTTGAAATTAGGGGGACTATTTACTTCATAAATGAGTATAAAAGGAGCATTCAAATCTAACTCGCTTTTCTTAGCTAATTCTAACCATTCGTCCTTAGGCGTTAAAAAAACAGGATCGACTAAAACATCGATAGATTTTTCAGTTTTTTGTTGTATCTCATCTACCTGAATAGGTTCACGAAATGAGATTCTCGTAAAGTCAGATAAGTGTTCAACTAAATTAGTTAACTCACCTGGTGACAATTCACCTCCTAAACTTGCTGCATATGATGATTTCACAGCCTCTTGAGCGTTAATAAAGTTAAGATAAAAACTAGGATCATTAATAACCTTTGGATTCCACACTTGATCGCTACCAACAATAGCCAAATCAAATAAAAAATTAGCGTCCAAAAGCTCGCTATTAGTATAATAAGTTTTAGATGTTAGAGAAAATTCTTGCTTTACAAAAAGCTGAAAAGAAGCCTTCTTTTCAGCTTTTGAAGAGCGATAACCTAGATTAAAAAATTTAAGTGTACTCAATACACAACTTTTTAAGTTTTGAAAACTATACGCCTCGTAATGCCCATACCTGGCACCCTGTGGCGCATAATCAATCGTAGTTATTTTTGTATCGTCAAGCTTTCGAAGTGTATTGAAGAGTGAGTATGCTTGTAATACCGCTCCATAATTTATTGTAAACTGAGTTGATAACAATCCAATTTCTTTTATATGCTTTGTCATAATTTAAAATTCCAATATGTTATTTTTGAATTTCCATCAACAGAATTAGCAAAAAGTAATACAAAAAAGTACACAAAGTACCCATTGAATAGAATTGTTGCAGAAATTGAGTGTAGTAAGATAATAATTGCCATACCTTGTTGAAATTTATCCCCTTTAATAAAAGACACTATTAGCAGCCATAAAAACAGTATCATTGGTACTACACCATAATAAATAGCTAAACCAAATAATCCGGTAACATAGTCCAGTAAATGAGAGCCATTGGCGAGATAAGGTAATAACCAAGGAAATGCACTTATATGTTGGTTTATGAAATCACCTACGGTTGACTCCATACCAAATATTTTTTCATGGAAGGACATTTCTAAAAAAAGCAAAGGTGCTTTAGCGACTCTAATACCTTGAGTTATATCCGTTCTTGCTATTTTTTCAAGCGCCTTATCAAATACACCTGTGGTGTAGAATATTGCCGCGAGAAGAATAACACAAATACAAATCCCCCCCCAATATTTAAAACTGGTTAAGCGCCCACTAGAGGCAAATATCCATGCCACTAATGAAAATATGACCATAATACCATATGTTGATCCACTGAGCAGAATACCAAACATAAATACAAAGCCCATAATAAAGTTTTTTTTCAATACGGCAAGTAGAAATAACGGTAAAATAAATGACGCATATAATTGGGGTTCAGTAAAGACTCCTGACGGTCGTGGAGCGACTTCCCATAACCTCTGCTGGGCCGACATAACAGGTAAAAGCTTTATAGGAGCTAATTCAACACCAGCAACAGCCATATAAGCACCCTGACATATGACTATAAAAGTAATCCCTCCCCCCATAATGAGTAACGTTCTATATAGAGACGTGAATTTAATAGAGCTAGAGAACGCAATCACGACCAAGCACAATAATAATCCATTAACATAATAGAAAATTGTACCATGGTACATTTCCCCATATAAAAACATCGAAAGAATAACCGCTGTGAATACAGAGGATATAAATATTAAAAAATTCTTTTCAACCTTCAATTTTAAAGTTGATATTAGTATTATTGCAGCCACGCCTTGAACGAGGACGAAGCCCAAATTAAAATTAAAAAACTTATATTGAGCCAAAACAAGAAACATAGGAAATATAAGCGAGAGCAATGTCGAGACAGAAATAATTAATTTATGTCTTAGTATTTCAGGGGGGTGAGGCTCTCTCATTTATTTCAACACAGATAAGTATTTTTGTATTATGGCATGACTATTAAACTCTTTAGAAAATGAACGAATAACACTCCTATCAATTTCAACGGTAAGAGCTGTAGATAACATATCACCTATTTCCATTGGATCATCGATATCAGAAACTGAAAATACATACTCTTTTTGACCAATAAGAGAGTATATTTCCATTGTTCTATTTATAAGTGCTGGCACTCCCGCAGAAAACCCTTCTATGATAGACATACCAAATCCTTCAACTTTGCTCAGAAGCACGATTAAATGCGCCCGAGAATATAATTCTTTCATTTCTGCTCTTGGAACATGCCCCGTAAACTCAACGATATCGGTTTTGTCTTTAAAAAAGGCCACTTCAGAATTAAAGTCCCCACAGATTTCGCCAATAAAAAGAAATTTGACTTTACCTCTATAATATTGCCAACGTTTGATAATGACATTCAATAACGCCTTTTGATTTTTCTGTTCACTCAAATTTCCAACGTACAGCACCAATTTTTTGCTAGTTTTAATCTCCTCTTTATTCAAAGCATTAAAATCAGATTTCAATAAATTTGGAATAACAAATATTTTGCTGCAACTATCAACACCCAAGTGATTAACAATAGTTTCTTTCGCTTTAGGGGTGAGTACTGAAATGGACAAATTTGGATAGAGACTTACCAACTTCAAAAGTAAACGTTCTGAATTTCTAGTAAGAACACTTGCTTTAGTTTCCGTTGAAAATGAATTGAGACCGTGAAGTGTTACTAGTGTATTTTTTCCTGTCTCTACAGCTAATTTAATAAACGGAATTAGGTTTGGTGTACAACCATGAACATGAATTGAATCAAAATTTGTCAATTCACGTTTCAAGTACCCTAGGGCTAGGTACGAATATACGACTCGTAACGTTTCCTTTTTGTGATTAATTTTTTTACATAGAAACCGAATTCCTCGCCACACATCTGACGCCCTAGTTTTTCTAAGAACATCAAAAAAACGGTTGCTACAAACCTCTGCTTTCATATAGGTAAAACAATTATAATTTCCACTATAAGTAAAGACTGAAATATCTACTATAGAAGACAAACCAGTTACAATATCTCCAACCACATAACCATAACCGGTCTTACTGCGAGAAAACTGATCGTATTTGTCGTCTGTTATATAGTTACAAATAGTAAATGTTTTTTCTTTTTTTTTGTTCATAATGACTTTTTTTACACTCTATAAATATGATGTAAGAATCCATATTTATTATAAAATTACTAAACATTTCGGGCAATTACTTCTGCTATATCGAAATCGAGTTTTTCATCTATATCTATAGAACACTTAGCACTCATTTTATAGGCATAAATGTTATCTGAAAGCATGAACGAATTTTCTTCCTTTAACCTTTTAATATCTACTAAATAAATAGCGCCATTTAACCTATAGAATTCAGGGAGGTCTTGACTTCTTTTATTTTTAACACTATCTTTCAAAAAACAATTCATTGAATCGCCTTCTCCAAGGGTGTTCATCCAAAGAGGTGAGTGCTCTGTTTTACAAACTGAAATTACAGCGTCACCACTATTAGCTAGTAATAGCTCGATTGCAGCGGAAATATGTTCAGTGTTTCTTAATGGGGATGTAGGCTGCAATAAAATAACATAGTCATATATCTCACCTTCTTCGGTAAAATAATCTAAAGAATGCAAAACAACATCAATTGAGGAACTTTGATCACTGGACAATAATTTTGGTCGTTTAAATGGTACCGACGCGCCAAGTTGCTTAGCTATTGCTGAAACCTCTGTACAATCAGTACTAACTACAACTTGATCTATATATTTACAGCTAAGTGCAGATTCAATTGTCCAGCTAATTAATGGTTTTCCAACCAATAGTTTAGTGTTTTTTCCAGGTAAGCGCTTACTACCCTTACGTGCGGGAATTATAGCTATTATTCTCTTTTTATTAATCATTTAAATTCCTAAAGAATAAATATCGGTCTGAGCTCGTTTAAAATCATCCATGCGGCCAATATCTAGCCAATAGTCATAAAATGGAAACATTAACACCTTTAATTCAAGATGACGTTCAAGTAACGTAGGCATATCTACAACTTCATTTTCATGCACACTATCAACTATTTTCCGGCCTATGACATAAATACCGGCATTCACATGGAATCGTTGAATAGGCTTTTCGACCATACTTTTTATAGTATTCCCTTCACTTTCAATGACACCGAACGGCACTTGATATTCATATTCACGAACACACATCGTTGCATTGGCTTGATTTTCATTATGAAAAGTAAGTAAATCTTCAAAATTAACTTTTGTCAGTACATCTGCATTCATCATGATAATGGGCAGTTCAGGTAAGTTTTTAGGTAATAACCCTAAAGCCCCTCCGGTGCCTAGAGGCTGTTCTTCATGGACATAACTTATCGAAACCCCCCATTTTGTTCCATCACCAAAATACTCTCTAATCATTTCAGGCAGATAATGAGTTGAGATATAAAACTGATGGAAGCCTGCTTTTATAAAACTTAAAAGTACCGTTTCTAATATTGGCTTATCACCCACTTTCAATAGTGGTTTAGGGCAATTATCTGTTAAAGGTTTTAACCTTGTTCCAAAACCACCGGCCATTAAAAATACAGGATTATCGTGTTTGTTTTTTTGTGTAAGATGATGAATTGTTTCCAAACCAACCACGATACCGTCTTCTAGAATTGGAATAGAATGAAGTTGCTTAGCATTCATCAATTCTAAAATTTTGCTTTTAGAAGTATTAAAATTAACAACGGTAGGTGTTCTAAACATTATTTCAGAAATAGGTGAAGATAAAGGTAAGTCATTAATTAATGCTCTACGAATGTCGCCGTCCGTTACGGTACCCAATAGACTATTATCAAGGTCGACGACTAAAGCAAGCTGAAGAGCTTCACTGTCAATAACTTTTAAAACCTCTTCTATATTACTTAATGGCGAAACTAGTATATTTTTCCAATTATGACTCATGTGCTAACCATTTACTCTGAAACGAGTTCCAATTCTAAAAGATGGAATAAACACCTCATTTTCAGAGTTCGATTCGCATTTTTTCATTTTTTTAATAAGCAATGTTGTATCACCAACTTTAACTACAACGCCTTTTTCATTTCGACCTAAAACTTCGCCAACAGTTGCTATGAATGTAGGAGCATTCTGAATTAATTCAGATGATATAATGGCATACTCTTCATCTCCGATAAAACAACGGGCATTGGGGCCAGGTGTACATATAGCTCGAATGAAATTATGAACTCTTTCAGCCCTCCAGTTAAAATCTACTATTTCATCGCCGAATGTGCGGATACCAAAATATGTTCCCACCGAGTGAATTTCACATTGAGATTGTCTAATCACCCGGTTTCGTTGGATTTTAACTATTGCTGAATGCAAAACATTCGCACATTCAAAAACAGCTTTATCTAACAACGTAGCATAATTATCTTCTAAAGATATGCTATATAATCGTTGTTCTACAATATCCCCAGTATCAATTCCTTCATCAACATAGTGTACTGTGATACCAAACTGCTTCTCACCATTAATGATTGCCCAATTAAGAGGATTTCTTCCACGATAAAACGGGAGAGCACCAGCATGACAGTTAATAAACCCATTTTTTGCTAGTCCTATTATTTCTTTTTTTAATATCTGATTGAAAGACATTGATACTAATAGATCGGCATTAAATGTTTTTATTTTTTCGATAAAAATAGCCGAATTTACATTTTCACACGGTAAGAATGGTACATCCAATTTTACTGCCCATTCTTGAAGTACAGGATCTTGGGTATCAAACCTTGGTACTATGTAGGAGATTTCTAAACCTTTTGTTTCTGAAATTAGTTGAATTGTTTCGTGTGACCATGGGCCATCGGCAAAATAACCTATCTTCATACTATTAATTCATCCTTATTAAAATCTTTACTTGCTGATGTGCCAATTACATCCCAATAACTAATGGGGCTAATTCCATTACCTGGCCGTTTAATTGCAATATCTTCAGCTTTAATAATTTCGTTTTTCTTAATTTCGCGAGCTGCCACAATGCTCTTTCTGGCAATCGGTTTATTTTTGACTTCTGATGGACGTGGACCTTTAATACCATCACCTTCCACTAGCTCAACTTTTCTAATTAAAGAAATCATTTCGATAAGCTCTTCAGGCTCCAATGAGGCTTTATGATCAGGTCCATCCATATTACGATCCAGTGTAAAGTGTTTCTCTATTATTGTTGCCCCTTTTGATGCGGCCACGGTAGGAACAAGAACTCCCTCACTATGATCTGAATAACCAACGGGTAACTTAAATGCCTGTTCAATTGTAGCCATTGCATTTAAATTAATATCAGATAGAGGTGCTGGATATTCTGTTGTGCAATGCAGTATTGTTACCTTTTCTTTTAAATAAGCTTTTCCTTCGTCAGAAAAGTAAGCTTTTCCAAAGCTATCGGTAGATGGAGCTTCTATACAATGGCAATATCCAAAAGCTATAATACTTAAAGCGGTTTCAATTTCAGAAAGTGTAGCCATCCCCGTGGAAAGAATAATATCTAAACCAGTTTTAGCATGTGCCAAGAGTAATGGTGCATTGGTTATTTCACCAGAGGGTATTTTCAATAGTTTTTGACCTAAACCATTAACTAAAAAATCAAGGCTTTCTTCATCAAATGCAGTTGATAAAAATTCAATGTTTTTATTATTACAGTATTCAACAAGTAAAAAATGATCTTCATATTTGAGTTCAAGTTTTTTCAACATTTCTAACTGAGATTCTGACTTACCTGTATTTTTCACTTGATATTCAGCTTGTACGGCACTTACTGCTGCTAATTTACTTGCTTTAAAGGTTTGAAATTTTACAATATCAGCTCCCGCTTCAGCGGCTACATCAATCAGCTGTTTTGCTAATTCCAAGTCTCCATTATGATTAACCCCTGCTTCTGCAATGATCAACACTTTACCATTTTTCATATTAATTCCTATCAATGAATTTTTTAAAACCAAATGATGCTAGATCAAGTGATGCAAGGGTGCTTACTATTCTATTCGCAGTATCTCCTTCACCATATGGATTGACAATGTCGATAGCTCTGTCTTTGAATTCTTCAGAGCAACACTCGGTAATTGCTTGTTTGATTTCCTCTTCATCCATATCAACATCTAAAATCAGTTCTGATCTTGGTCTACCCGCTTGTCTAGAACCAATATTGATAGTTCCTACTTTGTAACTTGGCGCTTCTATAATTCCACTAGATGAATTGCCAATAATACAAACAACATGTGCCATAACTGAAAGATACCTCACAAAACCGAGTGATGGCACAATATGAACGTTTTTTAAGTATTCTATTTTTTTCCATTGTTCAATAATTTGTTTCCCACAACCATCTGCATTCGGATATGTAATAATATAATCAAGTTCAGGTTTTGCCTTTATTGCATTCACTAAACTTGTGATATCATTTTCGCCTTCATCATTAGTTTTTGTTACAGGATGATAGGTGACCAAAGCACATCGATTATTTAACGAGAACCCTAAGCTTTCTTCTAATTCAGTAAGTGATAACCTTGGCTCATTCACAATATTATCAACACCAGGTGAACCTACTACATATATTGAGCCATCTTCTTCACCTAACTGCTTTATACGGTTTGCGAACTGTTGAGCAACAGGAAAATGTATATTTGCCATTTTTGTAAGTGAATGACGGATACAGTCATCGAATGCTCCTTCAGTAACTTCACCGCCATGGATATGAGCTATTGGAATATTTAAAAACATAGCACTTTGTGCAGCGGCAAGAATTTCATATCGATCTCCCAATATAAGCAAGCAATCTAAGTTCGCATTTGAAAATGTATCAGCAAATGAAATTGTGGCTAATCCTACCGACTTTGCAATTCCCACACCACTTGATGTTGATAAGAGCATCTCCACAGCGATAATATTTTTTATCCCCTTAGACTCTAGCTCTGAAATAGTCATACCATACTCAGGTGACAAATGTGTCCCACAAGCAAAAATGGTAGTTTCGAAACGATTGTCTTTTTGTAATAAAATCATTGTTCTATATAATAAACCAAAATCAGCTCGAGTCCCTGTAACAACACCAATTTTTTTTAACATATTATAAATCACCCAAATTTATTGAGGGAGAACTAGGAATATTAACTAAGCAAGATTCCAGCCATTCTGAGTTTGGTAATGCCCCTTTTTTTGCATTTTCAAACATAGGCAACCTGTGCATTAATTTCCATATTGGACGAGTCATAACGCCATTGGCATTGGTTTCTTTGATTAATATTTCACGACTAGCCACATCAGGGCAAATTATCGCATTTAACCAATAATTTGATTGTGCATAGGCAGGCTCTTCTATAAATGTAAAGTCTGAACCTTTAAATAAATCTTTATATTGCAGTGCTAAAACCCTTTTTTGTGCTAGAAACTTAGGTAGCACTTCCATTTGCGCACAACCTAATGCTGCATTTAAATTAGGTAGGCGGTAGTTAAAGCCTGGTTCATCATGAAAGAATTCGTAAGGGTGAGGAACTTTAGCTGTCGTGGTTACATGTTTAGTATGCATGCCTTCGTCATAGTTTTTGCATAAAACCATGCCACCACCACCTGTGGTAATAACTTTATTACCATTAAAGCTAACTGCACTAAAAGAACCAAAGGTTCCAGTGTGCTTCCCTTTATAAAAAGATCCTAAACTTTCCGCAGCGTCTTCCACTAATGCAATATTCCATTTAGCACACACAGCTATTAATTCATCAAGCTCTACAGGATGACCAAAAGTATGCATAGGTACTACAGCACGAAATACCTGTTGAGTAGTTTTATGCTGACTAAAACCATCATTATTAATAAAAGCATAGTCTTCGAGATAACTATCTAACGCTTTAGGGCATAAACCTAGGCTTACCTTAGATACATCGACAAAGACAGGCTCTGCACCCATGTGATATAAAGCATTACAGGTAGCAACAAAAGTTAAAGCTTGAGTGATAACAAGATCACCTAATTTCACACCTGCCATATATAATGCAGTATGCAAAGCAGCAGTGCCATTAACTGTTGCTATGGCTTTGGCTGTGCCTGTGTAGGCTTCTATTTGTTGTTCAAATTGCTCGACATATTTACCGACACTGGAAACAAACGTGCTATCAAGGGTATTATTTACGTATTTTTTTTCATTACCACCAAAAGTAGGTGCATGTAGTGGGATAAACTCTTTGGTTTGATAGCGCTCTTGAACGAAGTTAACTAATTTTTTATGCATAATATTTTCTTCAATAATCTTATATCTATCACATTTTACTATCGAGGTATTTACCTGTTTCTTTATGACCAAAGGCTGGGATCATTTTGAAAAACAGCTCTACAATTTCATTTTTTGTCCAAACTTGATCTTGCTTTAACTTTAAAATGGTTTGTTCAAATTCACTGACTAATTCAGGAACAAATAAAGCTTCATTTTTGATCACACCTAAATGTTCAAATCGTTCCATATCAAGAGTTTCATTATCAGTAAAGAACTCTTCAAAATCTTTTTCGCCTGTTGTGTCGCTATCAGTAAACAAGCAAGGCCATTTACCCTCTTGCGGCAATGTATTAGCTAATTCTCTTGCTTCATCTTCTGTTTTACAAAGGTGAGGTTCATAGCCCATATTTTTAAGATATTTAACAGCAATCTCTGCAAAGGTTATTAAATGTAAAGACTCACTAAGCTTAGGGAAAAATATCTCTCTATTTTCACCAAAGATACATGACATTAAACATAACTCACCAGATTCTTGTGGTGTAACAAAATAACGTTTTATATCCCTAGGAGCTACGATAGGCTGGCGTTTTTGAATGCGCTGGTTAAAACCATGAAGTAATGAACCATCAGAAAAAGCAACATTAGCAAAGCGTGCTGTAGAAACCTTAATGTCGGCACTACGGCGCATTAAGAACATTTCCATTATGCGCTTTGAAGCACCCATCATATTTACTGGGTTAGCGGCTTTATCCGTTGAAACACAAAAATACTTTTTACTGCCATTTAGTGCTGCCTGTTTCATCGTTTTCTCGGTGTTAAATATGTTAACATCGATCATACGCATTAAGGTATAAGGGTCTTTTTCACTACGTACATGTTTAAGAGCAGACAAATTTAATACATAGCTATATTTGCCATCAGCCTTAATAAAAGCATCATATTCGATAGAACCAATATCTAAAGCAAAGGTTTGAAAGTCACCGTCTATGTAACCAAAAGAACTGCGAATATCACGAACTAGCTCAACCATATTGTTTTCACTGATATCAACAACATGAAGTTTTTTGGGTTTTCGTTTGAAAATTTCTTTAGTGACAGCTTGGCCAATAGAGCCTGCTCCTCCTAACACTAAAAATGATGAAGCAGATACTATTTCTGTTAATCTTGCTTCATTGGCGGCTATATCAGACGAAAAAAGCTCTTTCTCTCGTCCGATCAAAGATAATATTGATGTCATTAGAACTAATCCAAGTTATTTGTTTATTGACCACTGTGCCTATACGATACCCTTTGTATCAATAATGATTTTATCATTATCAATCTTCAATCCTTTAAACTCTTTGTGATCTACTAGTATCACTACGATATCTGACAACCTGACTGCTTTATCCAAGCACATTAATTCAGCATTTTGTGTTAGTATTTTAGGCAATACTTTTATATTCGGCTCAACGGCAATTAACAATCCAGGATGAATTTCACATATAGATTGTGTAATGTTTAACGCAGGACTTTCGCGAAGGTCATCGATGTCAGACTTGAAGGCTAGTCCCAAACACGCAATAGTTAGCTCATTAGCCGTTTTACTTGGATGAGCGATTAAATGTTCTGCAATTGCAATTTTAACCTTATCCACGACCCATTCAGGTTTTGAATCATTTACTTTTCTAGCGGTGTGAATTAACTGGGCCTGCTCTGGTGTTTTAGATACAATAAACCATGGATCAACAGCAATACAATGTCCACCGACCCCCGGTCCTGGCTGTAATATATTTATCCTTGGGTGCCGATTCGCTAAAGATATTAGCTCCCAAACATCGATATCTAACTTGTCACAAATAATTGAAAGCTCATTAGCAAAAGCAATTTGTACATCTCTACAGCTATTTTCTGTTAGCTTTGCCATTTCAGCGGTACGTGCATTTGTAATAACACAGGCGCCTCTAACAAATGTTTCATATAATCGAACTGCCGCTTTAGAGCACTTGTTAGTTAAACCACCAATAACACGATCATTTTCAACTAACTCTCGAACTACATGCCCTGGGAGAACCCTTTCTGGGCAATGAGCGATCCGAATATCAGAGTCTTCACCATGGGATTGCGGGAATGTTAAGTCACAGCGTGCTTTTGCTAACCAATCAGCCATCAACTCTGTTGCGCCTACAGGTGACGTTGATTCAAGAATAACTAGGTCACCTTTTTTAAGAACCTTCGCTATACTTATAGCAGCCATTTCTATATAGCTAAGATCAGGTTCAGGAATGTCACCTTTTTTCTCAATAGGTAAGAATGGAGTTGGCACCGCAATTAAAAAGGCATCGGCAGGTTCAGGAGTTAATACTGCTTTTAATTTTTTATCATTAACAGCTTTATGTACGATCGCGTCGAGCTCAGGCTCTACAATATGAATTTTACCACGATTAATCGTATCCACGGCATGTTGATTAACATCAACACCTATAACATTTTTTCCGTAGGCGGCAAACATTGCAGCTGTCGGCAAGCCAATATAGCCCAACCCAATAACTGATACAGTTTCAAAAGACATAACAACTCTCTAAATTATTCGTTAAATAAGTGAATCTAAAATCCGCTGGCATGCTTTACCATCGCCATAAGGATTGTGAGCAAAACTCATCGCTTTATATGCATTTTCATCTTCCATCAACTTTGCTAATGCTGATGTAATTTTATCGACTTCCGTTCCTACTAACATTACAGTTCCTGCTGAAACAGCCTCTGGCCTCTCGGTTGTATCACGCATAACAAGCACGGGCTTGCCTAATGAAGGGGCCTCTTCTTGAATACCGCCGGAGTCAGTCAAAATGATATGAGCTCGCGTCATTAGATAGATAAATGGTAAATACTGCTGAGGGTCAATCAAAAAAACATTTTCAATGTCTTTTAAAATACGATTGACAGGCTCTCTTACATTTGGATTCAAATGCATTGGATATAAAATTTGTGCATCAGGGTACTTATTAGCAGTAATTGCTAGTGCTTCGCATATTCGTTCAAAACCAGCGCCAAAACTTTCACGACGATGACCAGTAACCAATATTAATTTTTTATTATGATCCAGGAATGAAAATTTTGATGCAAGCGTTGCATTAAGACCTTTATCCGAATTAATCTTATCGGTAACCATTAGTAGTGCATCTATTACCGTATTTCCAGTAACAACAATCGAATTTTCTGGATAATTTTCTTTAATTAGATTATGTTTCGATGTGTAAGTGGGAGCAAAGTGAAATTTGGTTAAAGAGCCAGTAAGTCTTCGATTGCCCTCTTCTGGCCATGGTGAATATATATTACCAGTGCGTAAGCCAGCCTCAACATGTCCTACTGGTATTTGTTCGTAATAAGCAGCCAGGCTTGCAGCAAATGTTGTTGCAGTATCTCCGTGCACTAAAACTACATCAGGTTTAAAATCCTCAAATATAGGTTTTAGTTCTAACAGGATTCTAGAAGTTATCTCATTTAGAGTTTGTCCTGCTTTCATCAGATTAAGATCATAATCAGGAGTAATTTCGAACAACTCCAATACCTGATCTAACATTTCACGATGCTGAGCTGTGACACAAACTTTAGCTTCAAAGCGACTATCTTTCTCTAATGCATGTACTAGTGGCGCCATTTTAATGGCTTCTGGACGGGTGCCAAATACGGTTAAAACTTTCATTTATTTTTCTACTTAATATGGATAATTAGAAATTTTACTTTATTTTAAATTGGCTAATTTTCTAAAAAATCTCAACAAACGCCAAACATGATTTATTGCATAGGTATAAAGACCAAAAACACAAATAAACAGAACTAATATAAACCATTCTGGAATATCAAATGACTCTAAAGCCACACCAACAAATGTTAGCGAAATGGCTATTACACTAATCAAAGCTAATGTTTGATGTGAAGAAAAACCAGCACGCAAAAATATATGATGTAAATGGTCACGGTCAGGTTTAAATGGCGATTGCCCTTTTCTTATTCTTCTAACCATTATCGCTGCCATATCCATTAATGGTACCGCGATAATCCATAATGCTGTAACAGGTTTGAATGCTTGAATTTCTGACTGTGTGCCGACTACAAGCAACCAAACAACAGTGAGTCCGATCAGCATGCTTCCAGCATCGCCCATAAATATTTTTTTGAATTTCGAGCTAGGCCACTCCAAGTTAAACATCAGATAAGCTAGGGTTGCAGCGATGAATAAGACAGGAAGTAAAAACCATTGATTTTGGCTTAAGCTCAGTAATAATGCTAACGAGCTAAACGTAATCATCGATAACATGCCAGCTAGACCATCGATACCATCGACCATATTAAAGGCATTGATGGCTCCTACTACCGCGATGATAGTAAATACAGTACCAAACATGCCGAGACTAATCTCGCCAAAGCCAAACAGATTTCCAAGATTATCTAAATATAAGTTCGCGCCAAAAATCATCATGCTCGCGACTAATATTTGCGCAACTATTCGGGGTTTGACTGGCAGGTCATAAAAATCGTCTAGCACGCCTATAAACACAATTAAGGCTGCAGCGATTAAATATAGATTAAGCTCTTGGCTTTGCGGGATAAACACCATAGAAGCCATTAGCACGCCGATAAAAATAGCAATACCACCGACCAACGGGATTGAGCCAGTGTGATTTTTACGGGCAGTAGGACTGTCAACTAACCCTAAACGGACAGCTATCGGTTTACCAAAGCGAATGCAAACAAATGACGTAAAAAATGTAAATATTAACGGTGCTATAATTTCCATAATAATACCTGTTCAAAGATCCTTGCTGTTTTAAAACTACTCATTATCGTTCGACTTCTTAGATAAGTGACTTATCAGCACGACCATAATGGCAAGCATACCACCAAGTAAAATACCAAGTATGCATATTAACGCACGTTTAGGACCCGCCTTAATTTCTGGTACTATTGCCGAATCGATCGTTTTAAATGCATATTGCTCTCGTACACTTGCAAACATAATTGTTTTTGTCTGTTCTTCTACAAGCTGATAAAGAACATCTTGCAAGCCGCTTACTCGGGTTTTTTTGAGCTGTTCTTCAAGATAAGCAATACTTCTTTGAGCCTCTGATAAATCCCGTTTTTTCATTTCAGCATTGATGGCATCCGTTAATAAATCGACCCACTGCTTTGCTATAAAAGGTGAATAATGTTCAACATTCAATAAAATCATCGAACTCGTTTTATCTTGGGAAATTGAAAATATCTCAAGAAATCTTTTAGTAGCCTCTTGTGATGATGGCATCGGCCGCTTTGGCAACTTTACCTTCCTAACCCACTTATCTGCCTTAGCGTCATAAATATCTTGATCATAGAGCAAGTTATTATCATCGCGTGACCAATCATTTGCAGCCATTAAAGGCACGTGTAATTGATTATCATTAATAAAGGCACTAATAAACTCACGAGATTTCATAATTTCAAGTGCTAGCGCGGTTTTATCAATGCCACCACTGCCGCCTAAGCTAACACCGGCTAAGCTTGCTAATCCGCCAAACTGAGAAGCCAGTGCGCCCATGCCACCTTCCTCTTGTGAAGCAGGTGCTAGTAACGCTTCGGATTTGTATATGTTGGGAAGCGATAATGCGTAGGCGACAGATGCTACGGTAAAAATACTCGTCACCGCTATAATCAACCACTTCCCTGCCCAAATAGCACGCCATAACTCAGCCAAATCAATTTCATCTTCGGCTTGTTGTTGAGATTGGCTTAATGCTAGCTGCTGAATTAGTTGTTTGGTGTCTAGGGCTGTTTTATCGCTCATCTCTATAATCCCTTCACAGCAGCAATAGCAACCGCAGCATTATAAATAATTCCAGTAACTTGAGACCATAATGTTAGATTGTCTTTATATTCAGTATCTAATGGCACTACGATTGTATCTCCCGCTTTAATCTGTTGATTACCATTAAACCAATAGCTTGATTCTGGGATCATCACTGACCCATTCGCTCTTATAATATAGATTCGCTCATCATCCGCGCGATGTTTTATGCCGCCGGCCAATTTGAGATACTCCTCTATATCAAGCCCTTCATTATAAAAATGAGTAGAAGCGTGTTGTACTTCGCCGACAACGGTTACTATTTGCTTTTGCGAAGGAATAAATAGCTGATCACCATCTTCGATCGCTAAGCTGCTATTGTTTTTAGCGTTGTCCTGGTGCTCGAGTTCAATCACCATTCGTCCAACTGCTTTTAAGTTTTCAAGCTCTTTTAACATTAATGATGCTTCAGCAAAGGATACATTTGAACCATCACCGCTTAGCCCTTTTGCAGCAACATCTAATCGGAGTTGGTCGGCTAGCTTAGCGATTTGGGCCAGTTCTTGTTCTTTAACCGATTCACGCGTAAACACGGCGCCAGAGAGGAAGGCTTGTTCGGTGTAGCCACCTGCACGGAATACGACACTTTCCAATGTTTCACCTTGACGCACCGAATAAATGCCAGGGAAGCGCACTTCACCTTTCAGTGATACTGAAATGTTTTCTTGCCACGAAGGGATCTTAAGGATACTCACCTGATCTTTACTAACAATCGCTAAATTTGCTGTGTTGTCGCCATTAAGCGCGGCTTCTAAGTCGATATTAGTGTGAC
>Ga0209395_1001875_pt1 | contig 28623 bp, 22 predicted proteins | sample GOMGulsemesocosm_3_FD_184635 | JGI IMG/M metagenome (GOLD analysis project Ga0209395, IMG submission 184635) | Methane-oxidizing microbial communities from mesocosms in the Gulf of Mexico - GOM9D Gulf of Mexico (SPAdes) (version 2) | ecosystem: Environmental > Aquatic > Marine > Cold seeps... | reverse complement strand
TTAAATTGGTAAAATGTTGTTCATAAAGATAATTAAATCGTTGCTGTTGTGAATGATTCATACGAATAACCCCAATAAGGCACCACCATAATGGTGATGCTATTGGTTAGTATGACTGGTAGAGCAAAGACTCTGCCGCGCAGCGGCTTTGTTCAACAAGTCATTAAAGCAGGACAAAAAACAGTTGGTTTTTGCTCCATCGTCGCTTAGTTTAACCAACTATTTTTAGCTTCTTAATGAGGCGTTATGCCTTGGAGGTATATTGTGAATCAATCTAAATGGTGGGAAGAAAATTTTGGCTTATTTATTCCTCGAGGATTAGTATTAAGTCATCATTTCCCTGACCAATGGACTAGGATACATTCTTTACCTGACTCAAAACGTTATGCTGATTCAAAGAATGAGTATGATATTTTGCTTCAGAGACACAATGAACTCACTGATTATTTATTTCAAGCCGGAGAGGAGTGTATTTTAATCAAATTTACTGGCTATGATAATGAAGACCCCTGTTTATCAAAGCCAACTTTATACAATCTACATTTTTCAAATGAGTATTCAGTCCTAGGGCAATACCCCGGAGAAATTCCAACTGAAGATGATGATATTTATTCAGTTTGGTATGCAAACTTAACATGGAAACCATCATTTTTTAACAAACTTGTTAAAGACGTTGCAGATGAAAAAGAGTGGAATATTGCTATTGTTTCTTTAGATAGTAGAAACCTTTATTATCTTTATGATGGTGGGGCTGATGTATTGACCTTTAATTGTTCTAAAGAAACTTTAAGACACCAATTTTCAAATTGGTTGTCGGATAGGCCTGATGGGCTTTAGGCATAACCAGTTTATGCACAGGACTGTCTTTCCACACTCCTTTTGTGGTGGCTTCGCCTTTTTCCACAAAATTTTACGCAAAAAATAAGCCTGTGATAAAGGCGTTAGGCTATTGGGGAACCTATGAGTGCACCTGAAGTTATACCTGAGTTTTTAAGTACAGCCGAAATTATATCTATCGTTGTTATTTGTGTTGCGTTAGTAACTTTCATTGGTACTAATATTTGGAATTATAAGAATCATAAGAAAGATATAAAAAAAGATACTTTGCTAAAAGTCTCGGGTGCTATTAATAGACAAACTCAGCTGGTGATAAAAATGGCTGATGTTAATACTGAGCAGGCTGAAATCAATAAAGTACTTTCAGAAAATGAATTTATTTTTGGACAAATGTTCACTGCTGCAAATGCAGGAACATCTAAAGTTGTTCTTGAGTATCTAGCAAGTATTGCTGAAACTATTTTTGAAATTGGTTTAATGAAAGCCAATCCAGAATGTGATCAGCGAGAGCTATTTTTATATGCTCTTTCAAAGCATACTCAGCATATGTCTCAAATGCCTAATGTCATTTCTGCAATAAAGAAAGAATTAGGTATTAAAGGTGGTGTTTTGGAATTGCACAGTGCAATCGAAACTGGTTGTGACTTAATAAATAATAAAATGAAACCACTGTTACAAAGTGGTGGAAAATAGCCTAACAAGGCAAATCAATCAGACGAATAAACGGTTGTCATCGTTTTGCTAAAACAAAAAGCGCAAAAAACTGCGCCAGCATGCCGCCGGTGTTTGCGGCGTTAGGCTCTACCTATATTTGTAAATAGGCCATCTATGAGAAGATATAAATTTCCTTTTATAATACTAATTATTGTTTCAGCTTTGATCGCGTCAGAGCCAGCATTAGCTGGACCCGGTGGGAAAATTGCTAGTGCTGCATTTGAAACTTTTTGGGGGCGTATAGTTCTTGCAATATTAGCCATCATTTTTCTTCCATTAACATGTTATGTCATGATCAATGAACGCATAGCTGAACGCCGAACAAGGAAAGATTTACGGTTTATGGCGAATTATAGTTCGCTATTTGAATGGTTAAAAGTTCAGGAGCGTGCAAAAGATTGTTTTTATCGTGTTCATTCCGGTTGGGAGAATGAAGAACTATCTAATATTTCAGACTGGATGACGAGTTGGTATTGGCAAAATCAACAACATATCCATCTTGAAAGGTGGAAAAGGGAAGGATTGATCAATATTTGTCACGTAAAAAAAATAACAAATATCAAACCGCTTTTATTTGTACATAGAAACCATGACAATCAGCACGAAGACTCAATGGTGGTTATATCTATTTCAGCAAAGATGAAAGACTTCCTTCAAGATAGAGAGTCGGGTAAGGTCGTTGAGGGTAGTAAAAAGTATAAAGTAGTGGAGACCATTTGGAGTTTCAACTTGGAGAATGGGCAATGGAAAGTATCTGATATTGAAGACGATGATATGTCTTTGACTTATGCGAAAACAATGAAGGAGCTACCTAAGATAGAGAGTACAGTCGAAGGAGACTTAAGAGCCTAACATATAAGAGTGATTCCCAACGCTTGGCATTTTTAGTTCAAGGTTGGGTTTTGTGTTTACGGTGCAATGGTTTAGGTTTGGTGGTAGCGTTGTTCCTCCTAATGCGCGTTAATCTCAGTTTAGCCATACTTTAGTAATGCTAACTGTATCCTTTGACGTTTAAGCGCTAACTCGTTCTTGTCCAGATCTGGCTTCGTGGAATAACGCTAACTCTGTGAACACCAAGGGACTTTGTCGTACCATAACTACCAAGCGACTCTGTCCTGACAGGAAGATAAGAGTAACAGATCGAAATACTGTGGAAGGTTGTTTTCATATCATAAAAAAAGCACTGAACGCATTTACGTTCAGTGCTTTTTTATTACTCTCATTTACTTACATATAAACAATAGCGCTTATTTGCTTAACCTTTATAAATCTTCGGGTTAAATGCATCACGTAACCAGTCACCAAGTAGGTTGATTACAAGTACAAGTGTTACCAGTAATACACCTGGGAAGGCTGTGATCCACCAAGCGCCAGAGAAAATATACTTAAAGCCTGTACTGATTAACGCACCTAATGAAGGTTGATCAACCGGTAAACCTAAGCCTAAGAATGATAGCGCTGCTTCTGACATAATGGCATTGGCAATCTGTACCGTTGAGATCACTAGGATAGGGGACAAGCAGTTTGGCAAAATGTGTCTAAACATAATGCGCATTGATTTTAAGCCCATCACTTGCGCTGCTTCAACGTATTCTTTTTGCTTCTCGGCCAATACCGATGCTCGAATAGTACGTGCATACTGAGGCCATTCAGCCACACCAATGATCACCACGAGCATGACGACGGCATATTGGCTAAAGAACTCAGCACCAAAGCTGGCTTTAAAGATAGCCGAAACAATGATCGCCACCATCATGGTTGAGAATGACAACTGTACGTCAGCAAAGCGCATAAGGAAGCTATCAATACGGCCACCGAAGTAACCAGCAGACAGACCAATAACAATACCTAAGACCAATTGTACAGCAACGGCTAAGAAACCAATGGTTAGTGATAAACGCGAACCATAAAGCATGGTTGAGAAAATATCACGGCCTTGATCATCTGTACCTAATAGGAAACGTTCGTCACCGTCTTCTAACCAAGACGGTGGTAACTCTGAATCCATGATATCAATACTGGTTATATCATAAGGGTCTGTTGGTGCAATTAATGGTGCCGCTATCGCTGCGATCAAGAAAGTTAAGAAGATCGCAAAACTGAACATAGCGACCTTATCTCTTAAGAAATAATAAATAAGATCTGAGTTTTTAAAGCGTTCCCAGCGAGTCGGAACATGAGATGAAGTTATTGTGTTCATACCGATTATCCTTTACCTGTAATGTTCACGGTAGGGTTAATTACCCCATATAACAGGTCAACTAGGGTATTAGTTACCACAAAAATTAAACCAACGAAGATGACATAAGCAGTAATTAAAGGTGTATCTACACGGTTAATCGCTTCTAAGAATAGAAAACCTGTTCCTGGCCACTGAAATACCGTTTCGGTCAAAATTGTGTAGGCAATCATAGTACCGATTTGTACACCACCAACCGTGATAACTGGCAACATGGTATTTTTAAGCGCATGTAGGTAATAAATTTTGTTTAATGATAAGCCTTTTGCTTTTGCAAACTTGATGTATTCCGAGCTTAATGCTTCTAGCATTTCTGAACGAACTAAGCGGATGAAAAGTGGCAGCATAATAGAAGCAAGTGAAAGACTTGGTAAGATTAAATGCAATAAACCATCTTTAGTAAGGAAACCTGTTTCCCAACCCATGATATTAACCGTTTCACCACGTCCGTAAGAGGGTAGCCAGCCAAGTTCGATGGAGAAGATGTACATCAGTATAATAGCAGTAAGAAATACAGGTACAGAGATACCAATGCTACTTACAGCCATAATTATTTTAGTAAGTGTACTTTTGGGATGAATAGCTGAGTAAACTCCTAAAGGAATTGACACAAAAACGATAATTAATGCTGCGCCAAACACTAATTCAAGTGTTGCTTGAAGTTTATCTAAGATAACTTCTGCTGCAGGTCGTTTAAAGAAATATGAAGTGCCGAGGTCACCTTGTACTGCATTAACAAGAAAACGGCTATATTTAGTTATGTAAGGATCATTAAGACCTAGCTCATCACGAAGTGTTTGTCGTTCTGCTTCAGATACAGATTGACCAACTAATTCACGTAATGGATCGCCTAGATTATCTTGAATGGAAAATGCTACCAAACTGATCACGAACATTACTATCAAGGCTTGAAACAGGCGTTTGATCAGAAATGTGAACATTCCTTGTCTCCCAAAGTATTATTAAATTTATAGCATTTATCGCTATATTTTTTGTAAAAATAATCGGTGTTTTTATCAGATTTTTGATAAAAACACCGCATAGTAAAGGTGTACTTAGTTATTTAACGACTAGGTCACCGAAGTACGGGAAGTTTAGCGCGTTTACAATTGGAGCAACTTGTAGAGTCGATTTTGCACCCCAAGCAAGATCTTGCCAATGTAGTGGCACGAAAGCAGCGTCGTCATACAAGATTTTTTCAACACGTTGCAGCATCACGCCACGTTTTGCAGTGTCAGTTTCAGCGTTTGCACTGTTTACTAGCTTATCAACTTCAGCGTTTGAGTAGTGACCACAGTTGTAAGCACCACGACCTGTTTCTTCATCACGTGTCATTGTTAAGAATTCTGAAAAGTTCGCAGAATCTTCAGTATCTGAATGCCAGCCAATCAGCATCATGTCAGCAGCACAAAGGTCAAACTCAGGCCAGTATTGTGCTTTTGGCATTGTTTTTAGATCAACTTTAATACCGATTTTAGATAGCATTGATGCGGTTGCTTGCGCGATCTTAGCATCGTTAATATAACGGTTATTTGGTGCCATCATTGAAAGTTTAAAGCCATTTTCATAACCAGCATCTTTCATTAACTGTTTGGCTTTTTTCAAGTCATAACGTGGCACTAGATCAGCGTTATAGCCAGAATAACCAGCTGGACCTTGTTGGCCTGCTGTGGTACCGAAGCCTTTCATGATCTTCTTCACAATCGCGTCGTTATTGATTGCATGTACGATAGCTTGACGTACGCGCACATCTTTAAGCGCAGGATTGCTATTTTGGTTCATTTGGAACGTGATAATTCGTGTGCCAGATACGGTTACTAGATCGACATCTTTCGCGCTTTTCACACGGCGTTGATCATTTGGTGACACAGGGTAAATCATATCAACGTCGCCAGAAAGGAGTGCTGCCACACGTGTCGCATCTTCCTTAATTGGTACAAGCGTTAACTTGTCTACGTTACCTGCTGATTTCTTATCCCAATAACCGTCAAAGCGTTCAAACACAACTTTTACGCCTTGTTCACGAGAAGTTACGGTGAAAGGACCTGTTCCAGAAACGTGTGTTGATGCGAAAGAGCTACCGTGTTTAACAATTTCAGATTTGTCTTTACCATTTTCTTTACCAGAGTAGAACTTCTTATCCATTGGGAAGATATAAGTTGCAGTCTGTAGTACGAGTGGATATGGTTTTAAAGAGATAATCTCTACTGTGTAATCATCAACTTTAGTCATTTTTTCATATGCTGAAAAAAGACCTTTAAAGTCAACTGAGTGCTGCTTTAAACGATTAAATGTCCATACAACGTCATCTGCAGTTAGTTGGTTACCAGAGTGGAATTTAACGCCTTTACGTAGATGAAAACGGAAAGTTGTATCATTTACACGTTCCCATTTTTCTGCAATACGGCCTTCAAAATCGAAATCTTTGGTAAAACGAACCAGTGGATCAAACAGCATGTGCGACATCTGTAATGTACCAGTCGATATTTGCTCATGTGGGTCAAGCGATACAGGATCTGAATCATAGGCGACAGTGATATCTGCAGCTGCAGCGCTAACGCTTAGGCCTGCGGCCATTAGGGCAATAGCGAGTTTGGTCTTTAAGGTTTTCATTTGCATAACTCCTTCATGCAGGGACGTGACTCCCGATGTGTTGTGTTTATTTTTGTTGTTATGTAACGGTTGTTTTTTCGTTTAGCTTGCTAGTTTGTCACGTAAGCCTTTAAATTCAGGCATTAACGAAACAAGGTGCTGGCTGTATTCATGTTGTGGGTTGGTGAATAGCTCTTCCGTCGGTGCCACTTCAAGCAGCTTCCCTTTTTGCATTACGCCAACACGGTCACTTACTTGACGAATAACCGGTAAATCATGACTAATGAATAACATAGTTAGATTGAGTTCGTCTTGTAAATCTTTAAGTAAATTAAGAATTTGTGCTTGAACGGAGACATCAAGTGCTGATGTTGGTTCATCACAAATTAATAAACGTGGACGTGTTGCAAGGGCACGAGCAATTGAAATACGTTGACGTTGACCGCCAGAGAATTCATGTGGATATTTAACCCCTGCCATTCTACCTAGTCCTACGTGATCCAGTAGATCATGTACGATTTGACGAACTTCAGTTTCAGATGATGCCAATTTGTGGAAACGAATTGGTTCTGAAATAATGTCAAAAACCTTCATTCTCGGATTCATCGACGTATAGGGATTTTGGAACACCATTTGCATTTGACGACGAATAGGGCGACGTTCTTTTTCAGATTTTAATGCGGTTAAATCAATGCCTTCAAACGTGATGTTACCTTCATTCGGTGCATAAAGACCGGCAATAACACGTGCAATCGTTGATTTACCTGAACCTGACTCACCGACTAGGCCAAAGGTTTCACCTTCATTAATATGGAAGTTTACTTTGTTCGATGCTTGTACGTATTCACGTTTGCTTTCAAAGAATGAATCTTTAGTCACAAAGCGAAGACTGACATCATTCACAGTCAGCAATGGCCCTGTGTATTCACGTTGATCCTGACTTTGGCCTAACCAGTGGTTTTTAATATCGATTTGCTTCATTTCTTCGGCTTCTTCGATATAGCTTACCAGTGGAAAACGATCTAACTTGATATCAGAGCGAGGTACTGCAGAAATAAGGCTACGAGTATATTCATGCTCAGGATCGCTAAGTACTTGCTTCGTTGGACCAAATTCAACAAGATCACCACGGTACATCACGGCGATTTTATCTGTTACATTTGATACTACGCCCATGTCATGAGTAACGAGCATGCAGCCTACATTTTTCTTGATACACAATTCACGGATCAACGTTAGAATTTGGTCTTGAATTGAAACATCAAGTGCGGTTGTTGGTTCATCGGCAATGATTAAATCTGGTTCACAAGACAATGCGATAGCGATAACCACACGTTGTCTCATACCGCCTGAAAATTGATGCGGGTATTGTTTAATTCGTAATTCAGGCTCAGGAATACCCACTTGTTCCATTAAGGTAAGTGCCCGAGAGAAAGCTTCTTCTTTGCTTACATCAAGATTGGCTAGAATAGTTTCTGTAATTTGACGTTCGATAGTAAAAAGTGGATTTAGTGATGTCATTGGATCTTGGAAAATAAAACCAATTTTTGAGCCACGTACTTTACGCATCTCTTCAGGTGTTAAACCTGATATTTTTTCACCTTCAAGATATACTTCACCGCTAGCAATAACACCCGGTGGACTTAGTAAATCAATAACTGCATTACCCACAGTTGACTTACCTGCGCCTGATTCACCTACCACACCAACAATTTCACCGCGTTCGATAGAAAAAGACAATGATTTCACAGCTGCGTGCACACCATGTCTCGATGGATATTCGATGCGAAGATTTTTTACTTCTAATAAAGACATTACCAGACCCTTATAACTCGATGATTCCCCATCCAGTCTGAAAAATTGATTCCATTCATTATCAGCAGTACATGTCACTGATATGTTACGTGGGTATTAATCTGACAAAAAAACTGCGATAAAGCAACAAAAAAGGCATAAAAATCTAGATCATGTAAGTTTTGTGCACTAAAAGGCAGGTTATCTATAGTTTATTTAGATTTTTAAAAAAAACTTAAGCACAGGATTATAGACTTTCTACGTAAAATTAACCAAAAAGTAATATATTAACTATTTGGTAACACCCTTACTTAATGCTTGAAAAATCCAATTTATGACCGGACCACTGGCTTGATCTCGACGTTTAACAATGCCGATTTCAATTAATAGGGGGTCGGTAATATGTTTAGTTGATAGCTCAGTTAATGCACCTTTATACAATGTATATTAGCAACATGCTCTGGTACTAACGCCCAACCTGTACCACGAATAACTAATTCAGTAATGTAGTAATAACTGTCGATATGACAATGATTCGGAGAGGTCGCTTTGGCTTGCGTAATCCCCATACGATCCCGCCGATTACCGCGCCGTTAGTGTGGCACGATATAAAACAAAGAGAGCAAGAATCTGTAATTATTTCTTGCCAACAGTCTTAGCTAACTCACCTTGTTTGTTTAATATAAAGTGGTCAAAATCGTTGGCTAGAAATAGATTTTTACTATATTCAGTACGAGCTTCATTTTCGATATCAAAGATAGAAGGACTGCTGTTTATTGCGTTTTGATAACGTGGGCTAAAGTGGGTTAACACTAAGTTATCAAGTCCGACATTATTCGCAAACTGTGCTACAAGTTTAGCGTAACTGTGCTGTGGTCCCGAACCTACTTTGATGGCAATATCTTGAGTATATGTTGCTTCATGCACTAATACGTTGGCGGACTTGGCTACTTGAGTGAGCAGTGATGGATCATCGTTATCACCAGAAATGATAATTTTACGTGGTTTTTGAATCGGTAATAAATAGTCTTGTGCGCAAATAATACGACCATTATCGAGTTGTACATCTAACCCTTGTTGTAGTTCGCCCCAAAGTGTCCCGCGAGTGATCTTATCTTGTTCTAACTTCTTAACATTTAACTTATTGCTTAATCTGTTTTCACTGAAACTATAAGCAAAAGAAGATACGCGATGTGACAGTTCAATTGTTTCTACATTAAATTCAATGGCTAAGTCATCGAGTGTATTATTTGGTTCATCAATACACTTATATTTTAATTCATAGTTTAAATTGAGGTGCACCGTAGTTTTCATCAGTTCGATAAAGGCTTTAATCTTTGATGGCCCAATAATCCAAAGTGGTTCGGTTCTGCCTTGCATTGCTGCACTGGCTAATAGTCCTGGCAGACCATAGCAATGATCACCATGGATGTGGGTAATAAAGATCGCCTGTAATTGCGTTAAAGATAGTTTTGTATGCAGTAATTGATGCTGAGTTCCTTCGCCACAATCAACTAAGCACCACTGTTTGGAGTTAACCCGATGAATAGCTAGGCCCGATACATTACGGGTTTTGCTCGGCGTACCTGCCGATGTACCTAAAAATACGATTTCCATGATGCTCTACTTTTGTGTTGTTATCGAGATTTAAAATGATTACTTTTTTAACCAAGGTTGCTGTGCAAAACGTTCTTTTAGTAATTGTAAAAAATGTGATGTTCTGGCTGAACGAGAACGGGAATCGGTACCTAACAAGGCCACAATATCAGCACTCGGTAAGCTGTAGTCTGGTAGCAACCGTACTAATGAACCATTATTTAATTCAGGTTGTACATCCCATTCGGATCGCATAATGATCCCATGACCTGCTATCGCCCAGTTTTTTACAACACTGCCTTCATTACTGGTAAAGGTTGGTGTAATACGTATCGATTCCTGTTTTTCGCTATTAGTATGGGTGAAACGCCATAACGTCACATCTTCACTGTTTTCTCGTAACGCAATACAAGTATGATTTTTTAACTTCCGTGGTGACTCTGGTGAACCATGGCGCTTTAGATAATCAGGAGAAGCACACAGAAAACGTTGATTCGGTGCAAGGGTAGCTAGCTTTAATGTTGAGTCCCTCAGTTCTCCAATATAAATGATAATGTCCCATTTATGGCTTTCAGCCCAACTTGGCTTGTCCGAGAGTTCTAATTCGACGGTGAGGTTTGGATGTTGTTGCTGAAACTCACCAACCAAGGGGGCTATGTAATCATTACCAAACCCTAATGGTGCTAATACTTTTAGCGTCCCACTGACTAGGTTTTTTTTATTAGTCATTAACGTTTGTAGTTGGTCCATTTCTGCGAGAATGAATCGGGCTTTATTTTGCAGTAAATAACCTTCTTCGGTCAGGCTTATGCCACGTGCTTGGCGTTGTACCAGCTTAACACTCACTTTAGATTCAATTGCTTGTAGGCGTTGAGTCACTGTCGGCGGCGTCACATTAAGCTTACGTGCAGCCGCTGTTAAAGAGGGTTGAGTCGATATGGTATAGAAAAAACGCAAGTCTTCACTGGTAAGCATTAAGTTCAAACCTAATATGATAGTTAGTAATCGTTAATATTATTCTAAATCTCGATATATCACAATATATGCATTACCAAGCAGATAACTGAATAAAGTGAGTGTAAGGAGCGATTACCGTGTCAATTATAAAAACGATGTCAATTGGAGAGTCTACGTCAATCACAACAAGCTTAGCAAAGATAGACACGCCTTTTTTGCTGATCGACAAAGCTAAGTTTGATACCAATGTTGCTTTTTTAAGAGCTAAATTAGCTCCGCATAATGTGATCTTAAGACCGCATTTGAAAACGATTAAATCTATTGCGGGTGCGAAGCATGTACTCGAGAGTTTTGATTCACCAGCCACTGTTTCGACCGTTAAAGAAGCGGAAGTATTTGCAGACGCGGGCTATACCGATCTAATTTATGCTGTCGGTATCTCCCCGCAAAAACTGTCCCGTATTCAAGTACTGCTTAATAAAGGCATCAATATTAGTATTTTACTTGATAGTGTTGCGCAAGCAAAATCGGTAAGTGCATTTTGCCAGACGCACAACATCAAGATCCCGACATTATTGGAAATTGATTGTGATGGTCATCGAGGTGGTATCCAACCTGATGATACACGCTTAGTTGAGATCGCAAGGATCCTTCATCAAGGTGGTGCTGAGTTGCGTGGAGTCCTGACACATGCGGGAGAATCTTATGATTGCATTACTAAAGAAGCATTAGTAGCTGCTGCTGAAGGTGAGCGTCATGCTGCGGTGATTGCTGCCACTCAGCTAATTGAAAGCGGATTTTCTTGTCCTGTGGTGAGTGTTGGTTCGACACCTACTGCTCATTTTACCGAGAACTTGGATGGTGTGACAGAAGTAAGAGCGGGCGTATATACCTTTTTTGATTTAGTCATGTCTGGCATTGGTGTTTGTAAGCCAAGTGATATCGCGTTATCTGTTGTTACCACTGTGATTGGTCATAACGAAGAGAAAAACTGGCTATTTATCGATGCGGGTTGGATGTCATTGTCACAAGACCGGGGGACGCAGTCGCAACGACAGGATTGTGGTTATGGATTAGTGTGTGATAGTGAAGGTAATATTATACCCGGTTTACAAGTCATTGGAGCTAATCAGGAACATGGCATTATTGCTGCGATTGGTAACGATATTGATGGTGCTAATGATAGCAGAAAGTTACCCGATATAGCGGTAGGCACACAGTTACGTATTTTACCCAATCATGCTTGCGCCACCGCAGCCATGCATGCAGGTTATTATGTAGCAGACCCAGAGCAGGTTGAACTTGATTACTGGGCTCGAATTCAGGGTTGGTAGTAATACTAATCATATAAAGGAAGATAAAAGAATATGAAATATATAAGTGAAGTATTGTCGAGTCAATTAATTAGTCATGAGCTGGCATTCAACGCGGTCTCTGCTGCATTTATTGCGGCAAGTGAACAAGCTAAATTATTCCCTGTTGTGATTGCAGAAGGGGATGCTGAAAATACTATTTTTTCACTTAAATCGGCTAACACAGCAGAACTAGTGGGTTGGAAAGTAGGGAGTTATTGGCCGGGTAATATTGAGAAAAACATACCATGCCATGCGTCTACGATCTTTTTATTAGATCAAGAGACTGGGCGACTAGATGCCGTGATAGAAGGAAGTACTGTTAATGCTTACCGTACGTCGGCAGCAGATGCGGTTGCCGTATCGGTATTAGCGCGTGAAGACGCGAGTTGTGTCGCTATTTTTGGCACTGGTCATCAGGCGTTTTATGAATGTGTTGCAGTTTGCCGTGTTCGTGATATTCGTATTGTGCTTGTGGTTGGCCGTAATAATGATAAAGCACAAGGCATGGTTGAGAAACTAATGGGTGTAGGCATTGATGCTCAAGTAACAGGGGCTGAAGAAGCTTGTCGCGCCGCGGATATTATCATTACAGCGACGACTGCGCGTGAAGCTCTATTTTCTGCAGAATGGGTGCAAGCGGGTACGCATATCTCGGCAATGGGAGTCGATACAAAAGGTAAACAAGAATTACCTCCGGCCTTGTTTGATAACGCTGGTTTATATTGTGATTTTTCGTCACAGTCGGTAGTTATTGGTGAATTTCAGCACGGGAATAAAGAAATGGGGGCAAATCAATTAACCATGATTGGTGATGTCTTATCTGGACGTACAAAAGGGCGTGTCAATAATACTGATATTACTATTTTTGATAGTTCCGGTATTGCGGTACAGGATTTGTTTATAGGTCAGCATTTACTTACTGCCGCAACTGAGGCCGGTCATGTGATTTCATGTTAATCTATATTAACGTGTTGAAGTAGGGCATGTTTATAGGTATTTTTTTTGCCAAACTGTATACATTAATAATGTCATAATGGTGAGTACAATAGTCAGTTTGTTCATTAATGAAAATGGGGCAAGTAATAGACTAGAGATAACTTCAATACTTATGATAGTTATGATCATGATAACTGTCTGTGATGTTTTTAATTTTGATAGTACATAAGCGCCTAGTGGTGCTCCTATTGACACTATTGGCGCTGATGCCCACCAACTTCCGACGACAAATTCATTTGGTGTACTGGTTAAAAGAAGCCAAATACTGGCATAAACTGAGTTAATTGCCATAAAACAAACTGTTGTCGGTATACTGTCTTTAGCACAATGTTGACAAATAAAAACCAAATAAAAATATAATATAGCATCACAGCCCGAACCGATTTTTGCAGTGAGTAATCCTCCTAGAAACCCAAACAAAACGGCCCAGTAAAGTGATTTCATTTTTTCCAAATACGGATTTTGTTTTTTCCACAAAATGATGAATGCACAAAAAACGATAAATTCAGAAAAAATAAAGCGTGCAGTTATATTCTCTAACGAAATAAACATTAAACTGAGCGGTAATGAGACAAAACTCCCGATACAAGCGTATCGAATTACTTTCCAGTTAATCATGGTATTTCGGCTAATAAAAAAGAGTGACGCGAATGTCATCCCTACTGATTGAATTAACAAGCTAAAGAAACTCGCGTCACTGCTACTTACCTGCATTAATTTTGTAAACACAGGGAAAGCGACAGCCCCACCACCAAGCGGTGTTGCACCTGCCACAAAAGATCCTGCAATCATGGTAATACTACTTTGCCAGTAATCTTGAAATACCAGCACTATACTTTGATTACCAAGCAATAATATCCAGATTAACCAGAATAATAATAGCGGTATCCAATAAATCATTGAACGATTAATCTCAATGAGTTTTAGTTGGTTATCGGCAATAACTTTCATCGTTAAACCTTATATAAATTTGCAATATAAATAGTGTGAAGAGGATGCCACACTGATCTGTGGACAGTTCGCGCTTAATTTGGGGCTATGACCAAAGACAGAGCATTTCAATGCTTTCTGGTAGGTTGATTTCTTTTTGAATGATACTTGCAACTCTTGCAAGGTGTTGAGGCTCGACAATGGTTTCGTGGTCAGCATCAATTTTGTATTGATTCACCTCTCTGGCGAATTTATCCCAGCCACTATATGCTTTATCTACCTGGAAAAAATGATTTGCGATGTGATCTTTATCTAAATCATCTAAGGGTGAAAATAAGTTTGTGGCTTTAATTAACACCAACTTTACGGGAAGTTTTGTCGTTGGGTAATAGCTAAATAATAACCCCATTTCTATTTTAGCCAGTTCTAATAAACGTTTATTGTCAGTATCTTTAAATTCAAAATATTCAAGGAAGTTTTTCGCATCTTTATAGGTGACACCTTCTTTTTTAGCGTCTGATGCGGGTAATACAGAATCAACTAAATAGACCCCTTCAACTGTTTCGCCCATATTTATTAGCTGGTGGGCTATTTCATAAGAGATATTCCCGCCCAATGAATAACCACCAAGGAAATAAGGACCATGAGGTTGGACGACTTTTATATAGTCGACATACCGTTTGGCTAACGAACGTAAATCAGTTTCAGGTGCTTCTAAGTGGTTAAAGTTGTATGACTCCACGCCATAAAAGGGCTGGTCTTGGTCAAATTCGTTCACCATACCTTTATATAACTCCGATCCCGTCATACTCGGGTGAATGAAAAAGAGTGGTGGTTTCAAACCATTCGACTGAAAGGTCGCGATTGGTTTGAACTCAAGATTATGACTATTGGTTTCGAGCAAAAATGAAGCTTGGTCTGCAATGGTTCTATAGACCAGTAACAGCGACACGTTTATTTTTAAATTCAGAGTGGTATTGATTTTTACGGCGAGTGTGATGGCAAGTAGTGAGTTACCACCGATCTTGAAAAAATCATCGTGAGTACTGATTTTTTCAAACCCTAACACCGACTGCCAGATATTAAGTAATGAGGACTCAACGTTTGTATGAGGCGTTATGCAATCCTGCTTTTCTTGTCGAGATTCTGGATCGGGTAAGAGGTTGCGATCTACCTTACCATTATTGGTGAGTGGAAATGCTTTTTGCCATACAAAGTAGTTGGGTACCATGTATTCGGGTAAACTCTGAGATAGAAAATTAATACATTTATCAATATCAAGTTCTTGGTTAGCGACATAGTACACAACCAGATATTTTGACGCGCTATTATCTTTAGCTGAGTCCGATTGATTAGCCATTCTGTTTTTAGCCAGTACGCAGACTTGTTTGATATCAGGGTAGCTTAACAGTGTATTTTCCAGTTCACCAAGCTCGATACGGTGTCCACGGATCTTGACCTGAAAATCGTTACGGCCAATATATTCTATATTACCGTTCTCTAAGTAGCGAACGAGATCGCCGGTTTTATACAGTTTACTGTGGGTTCTGCTTGTGTTTGAAGGATTAAATGGATCGGGGATAAAGCGCTCGTTGGTTAGTTGAACTTTATTTAAATAACCACGCGCGAGGCCGACACCTGAAATATACAACTCACCGGTAACGCCTTTGTCTACTGGCGATAAGTTTTCGTCAAGAATATAAACCGAGGTATTTTGTATTGCCCCCCCAATGGTTGATGGTAAGTCACCTGATTTAAAATGATGCACTGTTGCACATACTGTCGATTCACTTGGACCGTAAGCATTGATCAACTGTCGACCCTTACTCCATATCAGCATGACATCTTTGGTGCAGGGTTCACCCGCTACAATCAGTGTTTTTAAATAAGGTAATTCAGGGCAATCCGTTAATGATATTTGAGCCAATAATGAAGGTAAGATGGTTGCCACTGAAACGCGTTCGGAATGTAAGCTATTGGTGAGTAAAACTGGGTCTCGTTTTACGTCGTCAGTGACCATTACGAGTCTTGCACCGTGCAGTAATGCACTAAAAATTTCACATACCGAAGCATCAAATGTGATTGGCGAGAATTGTAAAACAACACTGCTCTCATCGATATTAAAATCATTTTTTCGAGAACATGCTAAATTAATGACGCTGTGATGCTCAATCATGACTCCTTTGGGTTTACCCGTCGTACCAGAGGTATAGATTATATAAGCCAAGTCTGTAGACTTATTATAAATCGGTAAATCCTGAATACTTTCATTTTGGTGATGAGCTGAATCTAAAGTGATAAGATGCGGAAACTCTTTTTTTAGTGTATCAATATCATTGAGTAAGGCGTTGGTTAGCTTATCAGCCTGTGTTGAGTGCGTGAGTATTAATTCGCATTGGGTATCATTTAACAGATAGCTGATGCGTTGCTCAGGATCGTTTATATTGATAGGCACATAAACGGCACCTGCTTTCATTATTGCGAGTATAGCAACAAGCATATCGACGCTTTTATCTAAAAATATAGCAATGAGGGTATCAGGTTCTAGTTTATCTCCTTTTGCGGCGAAGTATTCTTTACGTATGTGACGGGCTAATTGGTTTGAACGTATGTTCAGTTCTATATATGTGATCACCTGTCCTTCAAATGTAACCGCGATATTGTAAGGCGTTTTTTCTACTTGTTCTTGAAACACTTGATAGATCGTTTTGTTGTTTGGATACGGGACTTCAGCATGATGTAAATTGCTAAAAGAATCATTCTTGCTTTCACCTGCGATCAGGTACTCTTGAATAGACATAGACAGCTCCTGGTTCGATCTTACTTACCACTGACGGCTGCAACGAGTAGTAAGTAAGACTTTTAATACGTTATCAACTCTTTATGATTAACTGAAAAGGTTAGTTTGAGTGATTAGTTTAATTGTACTGCTAATGATTGAATTTCAAGTGCCGTTATAATGTGCTCTGCAATATACTTGGCGTGTTCTCCCGCACCGTATAGCAGGCCTGTTTTATTCAGGTCTATGTTGTTTAAGCCAACAAAACAGAGTCCGTCACAAGTGGTAATTCCGCGGTTGGTATCGGGATAACCGTATTCATCAAAAACATTTTCATTGATCCAGCTATAATCAAATCGATAGCCTGTCGCCCAGATTATTGTGTTAATGTTTTCTTCTTTGATCTGTAGAGAAGTGGGAGCGTTGGCATGATCTGCCCTTGGTGGTTCAATATAGTCAGACTCCGGAGCATCTATCTTTGTGTCTAAAATATATTGGTCAATCTTATCTTTCCAATCGGCGTATGCAGCTTCGTTAAATTGCATATTTTCAGCTACGGTATCAGAGAATATTAACTTTCCGTTTGATACCTCGGTTAGCCGACCGAGAAGAATAAGGCCTTGATTCATTAGCGCGGATAAGTGAATAGTACTACCGCCATTCTTGCCTGTAATTTGTGGACTTGCTGGAAAACGTCCATTCATCTCTTTAAGTGAGGCACTTTTTTTATCTAACAGTCCAATCAACCGTGCCCACTGTGAAATATCTTTACCACGATATCGACGCTGAGATTTAGGGACTTTACTGGTGGTACAGAAGACCTTATGTCCATATTCGATCAGCTCTTGTGTTATCTGAGCTCCTGATTGCGCGGTGCCGACCACTAATACGCTGCCTTCTGGTAATGATTGCGGATTTTTGTAATTGCTTGAGTGTAGCTGCAAGATTGAGTTTGGTATATTTGAGGCGACACTTGGAATACTTGGTTGGTTAAAGGTACTGGTTGCGATGACCACTTTTTTACACAATAGCGTATCGTTATCTGTGATTACTTCAAAGATACCCTCATCATTTTTAAATACCTTTGTCGCTGTTATACCAAACTTGACAGGGGCGCTAAATGAAGCTGCAAAATCCTCGATGTATTGGCATACCTGTTCTTTATTTAAGAACGCATCATCGCTAAATTGAGCACAAGGAAAGTCAGGCAGTTGGTTCATGCTGTTAGGGGTGACGAGGGTAAAAGAATCCCACTTACGGTTTCTCCAAGAAGAAGCGAGTACATCGTCTTTTTCAATAATAAGGTGGTTTATTTTTTGCTGCGTTAAGTAGTAACTAACAGAAAGCCCAGCTTGTCCTGCGCCGATAATAACTACGTCATAGAAAGTTTTCATTTTGTGATCCTTGTTTAAATATGTTTAGTTGATGACACAAGTTAATGTGGCTCTCATTGAGTTATTAACGGCTCGAATTGAGCTGCATATTGGCGTAAAGGGTGAGCATCATGTGTCATGCTTAGCCCTTGTATTTTTGCTTTATTTTGATTGATGTTGTCAAATGCTTCGGCGATGTAATCGAGGTGACTCTGTGTGTAAACGCGTCTTGGGATAGCGAGTCTAACTATTATCTTTTCTGAGTTATTTTTAGTTTTGGCACTGCTATCGAGTTTGACTGAGCTAATTTCACAAGCTCGAATACCAGCTTCTTCGTAAAGCGCCCTGTTAAGTACTTGTCCTGGATAAGCTGATTCAGGGATATTCGGGAACATCGCTTGGACATCAATATATATGGCATGGCCGCCAAAGGGTTGTAAAACAGGAATACCTATTTTATTGAGCGCATCGCCTAAATATTTGACACTGTTAATTCTATATTTTAAGTAATCTTCATCGATACCTTCTTCAATGCCAATTGCCATTGCATGCAAGTCTCGCCCAGCTAATCCTCCGTAAGTGACAAAACCTTCGGTTAAGAGTAATTGGTCCATTGCCTTTGTTGCCCATTGGTCATCATTGAGCGCTAACCAGCCACCGGTATTGACTAGCGCATCCTTTTTGGCACTCATGGTCATACCATCAGCGTAAGAAAACATCTCTACAACAATGTTTTTGATACTGATATTTTTGTATTCTTCTTCATTACATTTTATTAAATAGGCATTTTCGGCAAATCGACAGGCATCAAAAAATAGTGGAATATCATAGGATTTGCATAATTCGCTGGTTTGACGAATGTTAGCCATAGACACGGGTTGGCCTCCGACTGCATTATTGGTGATCGTGAGCATGACTAAGGGAATATCTTGTTGTGATGTTTCGAGTAGCGAAGCCAACTTGGGAATATCCATGTTGCCTTTAAAAGGGTGTGGGCTAGCAGGATCTTTAGCTTCACGAATGACTAAATCAATAGGCACGGCATTGGCCTGAGAGAAATTTGCACGAGTTGTATCGAAGTGTGAATTGTTGGGAATTATACTGCCATTTTGAGATACGACACAGGCTAAAATACGTTCCGCTGGTCGACCTTGATGCGTTGGCAGGACATGTTTAAACGGCATATACTTTTGTACTGCAGCGACAAATTTATAATAAGAAGGGGAACGAACATAACTTTCATCACCAAGGTGTAAGCCAGCCCATTGCTCAGAGCTCATTGCTGTAGTACCTGAGTCGGTTAATAAATCAATTAATACATCGTCTGAGTTTAATAGCACCACATTATAATGAGCGTCTTTTAATAAGCGCTTGCGTTGTGCTTCAGTTGTCATTTTTAAACGCTCAACACTTTTAATGCGAAACGGTTCAATAATTGTTTTCATAGGTGTGGCCCCCTACAGATTGAGTTTTGTAATTTAAAATAAATCTGAAGACGACAAGCGCCAAGCGCATACTTTCAGAATCTTAATTGCTACTTATCAAGGTTTAGTATTTAACCCGCTTTCTCCGTTTTGGCGTAAGCAGCTGCAATATTGTCAGAATATTGTCTAAAGGTCGTTTCATTATCAGCATTGTAAAATTTGCTATGCGTTGATTGTGGTGGCGGTTTCATTTTGAATGCATCACGTGGGTTCGCAAAGAAAGGCATAGAGCTGCGTTCGCTCGTTTCAATGTTTTCGGTAGGACCTGTCACGGCATGCATAACGGGTTTGATTCGCCCATTACTGAGCGAGTTCATTGTTTCTCCAACCATGATCACGATTGTACCGCGAATAGCTGGAACTCCAATATAGCCATCACCAGATTCAACCTTTAATCCCACGTGACCATTTTCAGAAGGGAGCTGTGTTAGTAAGGTTACCGAAGATGCATCCGCATGTGTCACCATTCGGGCTTTACCGAGCGGTTTTTCAGGGTAGTAACATTGGCAATGCAATACTGTATCTTCACCTTGGAATAAGTTTTGCCATTGGTCATGAGACTTCAAATCAAGTGCTTCACCGATGCAATCAAGTACTTGATCGGAAATTTCGGATAATTTGAGCTGCATTTTTTTATAGGCATCTGAGAATTCAGTATTGGGTGCCACATTTTTAATTGGACCCCAAGCATATTTGGTGTATTGGTTAATGGCTTTACCGCCATTGAGAGAGTTTTCGTATGCGCCTGCACCGTAAGCTGAGTAGCCGCGTAAAATTAGAGGCAACTCAGGGTGAGCCATTTTAGCTTTTTCTTTCTCTGGTTGATTAAAGAAATGACGCGTTATATTAAATACTGATTCAACTTCACTTTCTGGAATACCAAAGTTTTTGATATAAAAAGGGAGGTTATTTTCTAATGCTGATTTTAGATCTGTTAACTCTTTACCGGCACGAAGTTCCTGTAGATCAAAAATACTAACCTGATCGGGAAGGCTGGCTTCTTCGCTCCAATTTAGTTGATTAAAATCCAAGATCCCAAAATCGGGTTCTGTGATTGCGGTTGATTTTTGTTTGTTAATTGTCGACGTTGTCATAGTATACCTCTCCTGAATATTGCGATTACTGAAGGTGATTAATAAAGATGATTAATATTTAGGGTCTGCTTTCATGATGCCTAATGTCGCCAACCCTCTGGTTAATAAGGTATAAGTGGTAAGCACAGCAGCTTCGATGAGGTTAAAAGCAATGGGGACATTAAAAATGCTTTTCTTTGCTTCATCATAATTACTGTGTGGGCCATATAATCGATAAAACGATGGCATTTGCGAACCAACCCATAACCGATAAGTTAAGATTGGATTTAAGAAGGTGGATAAGCGCCAAGGTGAGCATCCAATGACTTTAGAAAAATCAGCCATGTAGCCAGTGTAGTGAACAAGTGAGCGTACATTACGGTTTTTAAAATACACTTCGTCTTCATAAAATGCTTGTTGTGCGATGAGCTGTTTAAGTTTGTGCATTTCTGGTAGTTGTTTTTTACCGCTGCAAAGTAAAGCAAAATAGCGGCTTTGCATTTCAGAGCAGGCTGGTACACCACCTACGGCTGGTCTAGCCCAACCGATAAAGACGATATCACTGCCTAAATCGGGATGGATCATATGTTTATAAAGTTGTCTCATGTCTGGTAATTTTATATCTTCGAGAAAATCGAACTTATCTGTATAACCAGTATTTAACATTATCATATCAATGCTTTCTTTATGACCATCGTTAAAAGCGACATAGTCCTCACCTAAGTAATCAATACCTGAGGTATTCACTGCCATTTTGTTGTCGACGATCCTATCGACAAAGACGTCACTTTTTAGGTTAAAGTAATTAAAGTAGTTGCCCGCTTTTAAGTTCCAATCGGCGAATGCTCTGGTTTTTTCTTCTTTACCAAATTTCTTCATCGCCTTGAACTGTAATTTCATTCTGGCGTTACCTGCGGATACTGGCATCGCGTATAGGAAATGTGAGGTGTAAGCGTCACTTGGGTGCTCTTTAGCTAAAGGAAAACGCTCTACAGAAGGTTGACGTTGACGTAGAGAAAGCATGCATTTATCCGCGACGCCCGCTATTTCACTTGCTACATCAACACCTGTCTCGCCCATACCTATGCACAAGGCAGATCTGCCAGTATATGGCTTAGAGTTTTTATAAAATGCTGAGTGGTAAACATCGCCTTTAAACGTTTCCAGTCCTTTTATATCAATGTATTTTGGTACGCGGCTGCTACCTGTACATACCGCAATCGCATCAAAAGTGAATGATGATACTTGCGTTTCATCATGTGTAGATCTGACGTCAACATGAAACTTACCGTTATCTAATTTTTTAACATTATTGACGGCACTTTCATATGTTATGTGTTGGTCTAGGCTGAAGTGTTTAGTGAAATCTAATAAGTATTCTTGATATTCCCGCGCAGACCAGAATTTTCTTTGTTCACTTAACGCTGGTGGGTAGCTTGAGTAAGCCATCATATAATTTGATATTGTTAACATCGTTGAGTCATACGAACCTGATATCTCTACATCATCACTGCAATAAAAGTTGCCGCCAGGTTTGTCTAACGTTTCAAAGCAAGTGACTTGATGTCCTTCATCGAGCAACTCTTTAATTGCAACTAATCCAGAGCAACCCGCACCGATGACACATATATTTTTTTGCTGTGTTTGCATAATAATCCTTTTAGACATAGCCCCACAAAAATGGATGAAAAGTAATTAATCAGCACATCTAATTTTGATAAATATAAAAAACATGCTCTTAGTCATAAGTTATTACGTAATTAATTTTGCCATGAATATATTTCAAAATTGTTACGTTATTTATTAATGTGCTTATGAATTAATAAAGTCAAGTTTAAATTTTTATTAAATTAAATTGAACTTAGTCCTATTTAAATTTGTCCCTGTTATTATTTTAAGTTAAAGGTTGGTTAATTTAATCACATTTAAATCAAGTGCTTATTCAGTTTTTTCACGTCGTTTATCACTTGGGTTTAATTATTGCGCATTTTAAATACTCATAAATAATTATTAAAAAATATATTTTATAAATATTATTTAAATAAATTTTTATATTGATCGTGTTGACAATATGTTTTCATTCGGTAGTATTGACGAATCGTCATAATTCTTGATTGGTTATATTATGGTTTTTGATAGCGTGAATGGAAAAGTTCAGGATGTGAGAGAGAAAGACATCATGAATGCTGCCATTACATTGATTAGTGACATTGGCATAGTTAATTTAACAATGGATAAATTGGTTGCTAAAGTGCCTTTTTCCAAAGGTACCGTGTATAAATATTTCTCAGGTAAAGAAGATTTGTTATTAGCGATTAGTAATTATTCAATTGCGATGCTTTCTGGTTTTTTTTCCCGCGCAGCTCAGTTTGAGGGTGAGAGTCGCGAACGTATTTTGTTATTAAACTTTGCTTATCTGATTTATGCCTTGTTACACCCTGTATTATTTCAAACGGTTATTTGTTCAAAAAGCCCAAACGTATATGGCAAAGCCAGTGCGAATCGGTTGAAGGAGCAAAAGCATCTTGAATCTAACTTATTAAGTATTTCCAGAGGTATTGTTCAAGAAGCGTTAGATAGTAAAAATTTAATCCGGCCTGAGCATATGAGTATTGAGCAGCTATGCTTCTCTAACTGGTCGATGGGTTATGGTATTGTGCTGCTATTATCAGGCACTGTACATGAATGTAGTAATCGCGCAGGTTTTGTGATTGAACAGGAGTTGTTCAACCAGAATAATCTACTGTTTGATGGGTTAGGCTGGCAACCTTTATCAAACCAGAAAGACTATCGAACAGTATTGAATAAATCATTGCAAGTTGTATTCCCCAATGAACTCGCACTACTTAAGAAAAAAGGCTGTGATTTACACATTTAAGTTACACATTAAAACACGACGAGCTTGTCGTGTTTTTTTTCAAGGATGAAATGACGAATCGTCATAATGGAGGGCACAATGAAAAACAAACTGTATGGATTGATTAATGAGCACCCTTTTCGGGTCATTATAATGTGTTTAATATTCGTTGTTCTTGCTGCCGGCGGGGCACAAAACTTGGTGTTTAAAAATGACTATCGGATTTATTTTGGTGAGGACAATCCACAACGAACTGCTTTTGAGTCGATGCAAAAAGTTTATAGTAAAAGTGACAATATTTCTTTTGTTGTGGTCCCCAAAGGCAAGGATGTATTTACACGAGCGCACCTTGAAGCGTTAACATCACTGACTAAGCAAAGCTGGCAAATACCTTATTCAACACGGGTTGATTCGATAACTAACTTTCAATATAGCTATGCTGAAGAAGATGATCTGATCGTTACTGATTTAGTGACTGACCCTGAAAATTTATCACAAGCTGATTTGGAGCGAATTGAAAAAGTAGCCTTGAATGATCCTTTACTGGTTAATAAAATAATTTCTAAAGCGGGGCATGTCTCGGTTGTTAATGTGACAGTACAATTACCTGGTATTGATCCTATCCTTGAAGTACCGGAAGTTGCTGCAAGTGTTAGAGCGATAAAGGCGCAGTTTATTGCTAAGTATCCTGATTCTGAAGTGTATTTATCTGGTGTTGTCATGATGAATAACGCGTTTGGTGAGGCCGCGATGAATGATAGCGCTACGCTAACACCACTCATGTTTTTGGTTGTGATCTTAGCCATTGGCTTATTGCTTAAAACGATCTCGGGGACGATTGCTACAGTACTGGTTATCTTCATGAGTATTGTCACGACGATGGGGATCGCAGGTTGGACAGGTTTTTATCTTAGCGGACCTTTATCATCAGCACCTACCATGATCCTGACACTGGCGGTAGCTGATTGTATTCATATTTTAGCATCGATGTTTTATGAAATGAGGCAAGGGGTGAATAAGCGCTTAGCAATTCAGAAAAGCTTAGCATTAAATTTAAAACCTATTTTCTTGACCAGCGTGACCACTGCGATTGGTTTTTTAAGTATGAATTTTTCTGATTCTCCGCCGTACCGAGATCTCGGTAATCTAGTGGCGATGGGCGTTATGTTTGCGTTTATCTTTTCAATGACTATCTTCCCAGCGCTGTTAACTGTGTTGCCAATCAGAACCAAAGTGAGTAAAGATAACAAGGGAAATAGCATATCAATGCTAACTGAGTTTGTGATCAATAAGCGTAAATTACTGCTACCCGTCATGAGCATTATTATTTTGGTATTTGCGGCGTTTATTCCCAAAAATGAATTAAATGATGATTTCGTTAAATACTTTGATGAAAGCGTTCCTTACCGAGCCGCTACTGATTTTATGCAGGAAAACTTATCGGGAATGACAGTGTTAGAGATGTCGATTAATACTGGCATCGCAAGTGGCATTAATAATCCAGACTATCTCAATAAATTATCTGACTTTACTGATTGGTTACGCGAGTTACCAGAAACGGATCATGTTAATACGCTCACTGATATTTTAAAGCGATTGAATCAAAATATGCATGCTGAAGATACAGCATGGTATAAATTACCGAATAGCCAAGAGCTGTCGGCGCAGTACTTATTATTATACGAAATGTCCCTACCTTATGGTTTAGACCTAAATAACCAACTTAACGTTGATAAGTCATCGTCGAAAATAGTGGCTACCTTTAAAAACTTAACCAGTAACGAAATGGTCCGACTGGAACAAGACATAAATACATGGTTTGAATTAAATGCTCCCGCTTATGATGTTGATATTGCGAGCCCAAGTTTAATGTTTGCTCATATTGGTAAGCGCAGTATTAATAGCATGCTGATCGGTACTGTTGTGGCGTTGTTATTAATATCACTACTCCTTGGTGTGGTGCTAAAAAGTTGGCGTTTTGGTGTATTAAGTCTGTTACCTAACCTGGCTCCAGCGGCGGTAGCTTTTGGTATTTGGGGGTTGTATGACGGTCAAATCGGCTTGGGTTTGTCTGTGGTAATGGGCATGACATTGGGTATTGTGGTCGATGATACGGTTCATTTTTTAAGTAAATACTTACATGCTCGACGTGACCTTAACACTGATTCAAGTACTGCTGTTCATTATGCTTTTGATCATGTTGGTCGAGCGTTATGCGTGACAACATTTGTGCTCATTGCTGGCTTTCTGGTCTTAGCACAATCATCTTTTAAGTTGAATTCAGATATGGGGATGTTAACGGCTATTACTATATTCATTGCTTTAGTTATTGATTTCTTTTTTTTACCTCCGCTGTTGATGTTGCTCGATCGCACTGGTGCGAACGCGCTTTTAAATGGTAATGCTGAAAACATAAAACCAACAAATAAAAACATACCGGCGCTGGATTATCAGCCATAACAGATAAATAAAATTGGAGAACGATTATGTTGAATAAGAGACTACTTACAGCTGGTATTACAGTGGCTTTATTTTTTGTAAGTTCTAGCGCCTTGGCATTAACAGCTGAAGAGCAAGGGCTGGCCATTTCCAAAGAAGCTAAGCAACGTGATATAGGCTGGGTTGATAGCACTGCAAATATGTTGATGTTGTTACGTAATCAGCAGGGCCAAGAAAGTACACGTGAGATAAAAATGAAATCATTAGAACAGGTGACAGATGGTGATAAAAGTTTAACTATTTTTGACAAGCCGAAAGATGTCAAAGGTACTGCTTTTTTAAGTTTTTCACATCCACTGGCAACCGATGAGCAATGGCTATATTTACCCGCATTGAAGCGTGTTAAACGCATTTCATCACGAAACAAATCGGGTCCTTTTATGGGGTCTGAATTTGCCTTTGAAGACTTAAGCTCGTTTGAATTAGAAAAATACAGTTATAAATATTTGGGTGAAGATAACAGTGTTGGTATCGATAGCTTCATGGTTGAGCAGTTTCCTGTGGATGAAAACTCGGGGTATACCCGACGTGTTGTATGGATTGATAAACAAGAATACCGCACGCAAAAAGTCGAATTTTATGATCGAAAAAATACATTGTTAAAAACGTTATCTTATATCGATTACAAGCAATACATTAACCAGTTTTGGCGCCCGACAAGTACGTTGATGGTGAATCATCAAAATGGTAAAAGCACGGAGTTAAAGTGGAGTAATTATGCATTTAAAACGGGTCTTAAAGACAGTGACTTTAATCGTAATGCGTTAAAGCGAGCGCGGTAAGCCATTATGTTAGTGACCAAATTTATCAAGATGTCAGTTACTGCAGCTTTATTACTGACTTTCAACGCTTTTGCTACAGAGTTTGAAATATCTGGCGTGGTTGGTATAGAAGAGCGTTACTTCTTTGAATCGGGTGAATACGCGGATCAATTTGAGTATTCTCAAGCGTCGTTATTTGTTGAGCCTGAGTTTTATTGGGGTTGGAATAATGGTGACGATAGCTTAACGTTTAAACCATTTTATCGCCTAGACTCGGAGGATGAAGAAAGGACTCACGGTGATATTCGGGAATTGTCTTATGTCCATGCCAGTGATAGTTGGGAGTTGAGAGTCGGTATACGTAAAGAATTTTGGGGCGTTGCAGAGTTTCAACATCTTGTTGATGTGATTAACCAAACTGATGCGGTTGAAAATTTTGATGGCGAAGATAAACTGGGCCAGCCCATGGTTAACCTTTCATTAGTTCAAGACTGGGGAATAGTGGATTTATACGTATTATTCGGTTTTAGAGAACGCACCTTTGCGGGTGAGAACGGCCGTTTACGAGGACCATTTGTTGTCGATAACAATGATGTTAGTTACGAATCATCGGCCGAAAAAAAACATGTTGATTTTGCTGTGCGCTGGACGCAAACGTTTGGTGATTTTGATGTTGGCAGTTATTGGTTTCGTGGCACAAATAGAGAACCTGTACTTACGCCGAGCAACCTTGTAAGTGACTTGGTTCTAAAGCAGTATTATAACCAGATGGATCAATTTGGTCTTGATGTTCAAGCAACGATTGGTGATTGGTTATGGAAGTTTGAATCAATTTACCGTGATACCACAGAGATGAATTTTTGGGCCGCACAAACAGGTTTTGAATATACTTATATTGGTATTTTTGACAGCTTCATTGATTTCGGTTTATTAACCGAATATAGCTGGGATGAACGTGGTGAAGGGGATATAGGTTCAATGGGGGCGGCGTTCCAAAATGATTTATTTATTGGCGGACGTTTCGCTTTTAATGATATGCAAAGCAGTGAAATATTGATGGGTGTCGGGACCGATTTAGATCACAGTGCTTTAACTTATCTTATTGAAGCTAATCGTCGTTTTAGCAACAGCTTTACTGCGAGTCTGGACTTGAGGATATTGCAGAGTTCAGATCCTAGCGAGTCATTATTTAGCTTAAAAAATGATGACCATGTGCAGTTATCCGTTGAATGGTATTTTTAAAATAATCAGAATGTGAAAAGTGTAGTGCTAGTTAACAGTAAGGCGGGTTGTGATACCCGCCTTTTGATTTAGCTTTCTATTGATATGCTGTTGTTATTCAGCAAACGTCAATAAATGTTGTTTTACAGAATCAGATGCGAACGCATGTTCAATGCTGATCTTGTAAATCTTGAAGTAGTCTTCACGGCTTAAGCTAAACTCTTCCATTACTTTACGTACTTCATCTGTCATTGTGGTATTTGATACAGTACGATTATCAGTATTGATAGTGATTTGAATACCGTCTTGGTAGAAAGCTTTAACAGGATGGCTTGCCAAGTTTTCAACGGCTTTGGTTTGTACATTACTGCTTGGGCAGGTTTCTAATGCAATGTTTTGTGTTTTAACAAGGCCATATGCATCTTCATGGCCGGTAATGTGAATACCATGACCAACACGTTCTGCACCTAATAATGACACTGCATCAAATACGTTTTGACCTACACCTTGCTCACCTGCATGAATGGTTACACGGTAACCTTTCTCAATGGCATATTCTGCATAAG
>Ga0209395_1001872_pt1 | contig 28646 bp, 17 predicted proteins | sample GOMGulsemesocosm_3_FD_184635 | JGI IMG/M metagenome (GOLD analysis project Ga0209395, IMG submission 184635) | Methane-oxidizing microbial communities from mesocosms in the Gulf of Mexico - GOM9D Gulf of Mexico (SPAdes) (version 2) | ecosystem: Environmental > Aquatic > Marine > Cold seeps... | reverse complement strand
CAATTAAATTTTTAATATCCATTTATTTATAATTTTGTTATGTATAACATAATGCAATTATAAGAAATATTATTGTAATAACACCAGAATAACAAATAAAAACTTACATATAAGTAGATTACTACTTTCATTTTAGTAAAACTATACCGCCATTACTCTATTACACCTCTCCATAAAAATTTCTACATAAAGTAATTTCTTAGATCTACAATAGCAAATTCATCAGAGATAACAAGGGATACGCAAAGATTTAAAACAAATACAACTTACTACAAACCAAGAGCCTAAATTATTTTTACTATTAATAATTTGTTAATTCTTTAATTTAATTATAGTTTTGCATTATGTTATACATAAAACAACCAAATAATATGAAACAAACAAAAAACTTACTAAAGAGCATTCTGATGCTTACTTTAATGACCCTCTGCCTCAGTGTATATGGTCAAGAGAAAATTGTGAAAGGAAAAATCACCGATGAAGATAACGAACCACTTCCAGGAGCTTCTGTTCTTGTAAAAGGTTCTACAACCGGGTCTCAAAGTGATTTTGATGGAAACTACTCCATTAACGCAAAAACTGGAGATGTCTTAATATTTAGCTATATTGGATATGCCGTTCAAGAAATTACAATTGCCAATCAAACTGAAATTAACGTCATTTTAGGTGAAGACTCTAGTGTATTGGATGAAGTTGTATTGATTGGATATAATTCCCAAAGTAGAAATACATTGGCAACATCTGTATCCAAATTAGATACTAAAATTCTTGAAACTTCAACACGTTCAAACGCAGCAACTGCCTTACAAGGTACAATAGCTGGTTTAAGGGTCACAAACAACACTGGACAACCAGGATCCACACCCTCAATAATCTTAAGAGGAGGTACAACATTTGGAGGTGGAGGATCTCCGTTAATCTTAATTGATGGGGTGCCCGGTAGTTTTTATGCACTAAACTCTGATGACATTGAATCTATGGAAGTATTAAAAGATGCTGCTTCTACTGCTATTTATGGAGCTAGAGCAGCAGATGGTGTTATTTTAATTACAACCAAAACTGGTAAAGTTGGTAAATCCAATATCATATACCGCTATAGAACTAGTATTAACAAAGAAAGAGAAACTCCTGATTACTTAAGCGCAGGAGATTTTATAAAATACAATAGACAAGCCGTAGCATATTATAACGAAGCTTCGGGGAAAACGAATTTTAATGGTAGTTTTTTAAATGGACCGACGGCTTTTGGTACAGGAAACAACACAACAGATTCCTCATTTACAACACAATTCCTGACAGACGCCAACAAATATTTATTAAATTTCCCTGGATGGCAAACAATTGCGGATCCATTAGACCCTTCTAAGCAAATCTTGTTTCAAGAAAATGATTTTAGTGATCTAATCTATCAAAAGAGTGTATCAAAAGACCACTACCTCTCTTTCGATGGGGGAAATGAAAAAGGAACTTTCTACTTAGGTTTAGGTGCTTTAGATAACGAGGGACTAATCTTAGGTTCTGGTTTCAAAAGATATTCAGGTAAATTTACAGGAACCTATAAAGTACTTGATAATGTAAAAGTAACAGCTTCCGTAAACTACATTCACTCAAATCTTAGCTTAAGTCCGTTAGGATCCAACAGTACTATTTTTAGAAGACTTGCTGGTCAAGCTAACACAAACAGAATCTATGTAAACAACCCTGATGGTTCATTAAGCTCTACATTAAGTCCAGGTACAAATAGTGGGTTTGGTAATCCTTTGTATTATCAAGACAAATTTAAAAGAAAAAATTTAGAGCAAAGATTATCAACTTCATTAGCTTTAGATTGGGATCTTATTGAAGATTTGAGGTTTACACTTAAAGGAAGTCATTTTACCATTAACAACCATAATGAATCTTTCAATTTAGCCTATCTTTCTGGTGGTAATTTAAATACTTCTAGAACGGCAAGTGCTAGTCTTGGTAGAACCTTAAGGAACCAACTAACAGCCTTATTAAATTACAAGAAAACCATTGGAGAAAATCACAACTTCAATGTATTAATAGGTGCTGAGTATTATAAAAATAATGTTTTCGGTTTTTCTGGATCTACAAGAAATTCTCCTTCAGATTTAATACAAACGTTAAACGCAGGTGCCGAAGCAAATGGAATACCAAGTACATATGAATCTGATGAAGTAATTGTTTCTACATTTGGTCAATTAAACTACGATTTTAATAAAAAATATTTAGTAGGACTTACTTTTAGACGTGACGGTTCTTCAAGATTGGGTACTGAAAAATTCGGTTTCTTTCCAGGAGCTTCTTTTGGTTGGAATGTACACAATGAGAAATTCTTCGAATCATTAAACATCGATAATGTTGTCAATGCAATAAAGCCAAGAATTAGTTATGGAGTAAATGGTAAGGTCTCATCTCTTGGTCTCTACCAAGTATACGGAGCTTATGGGTCTCAGGGATTGTACGATGGACAAACAGGTTATGCTAATACAGGTTTGCCAACTTTGGACTTATTATGGGAAAAATCTGCGACCTTAAATATGGGACTTGATCTTGGATTGTTTAATAATAAAATCTCCATCATTGGTGAATATTTTATCAGAGATGTAAAAGATAAAATTGCAGGATTGACACTTCCTATATATACTGGTTTTAGTTCTATTACAACAAACAACGGTACCTTAAGAAACAAAGGTATTGAATTGACATTAGAAGCTAATTTGATCAGAAACAACAACCTTTCATGGGATGTTTCAGGTACTTTCTCTAAAGTTAAATCTTATGCTCAAAAACTTCCTGAGAACGACAATGATTTAAACAGACAAAGTGGTACACAAATATACGATCCTGCAACCGGAGATTTACAATGGGTTGGTGGACTTCAACAAGGGAAGCGTGTTGGATATGATATTGTTATTGCTTATGTGCAAGATTACATTTATGCAAATCAAGCTGAAGTAGATGCGCATGCATCTAGAGATGATAAATTGTTACGTGGTGCTAAATTACGTTATCCAGGTGATGTTGCTTGGAAAGATTTGAACAACGACAATATTATTGACTTTAAAGATAGACAAGTTTTAGGTAGAACTACTCCTGATTTTGTGGGTGGATTTTCATCAAACCTTACTTACAAGCGTTTCAATCTTTATGTAAAAACAGATTTTGCTGTTGGACATCTAATTCGAAATAATTTAAGAGAAAAAGGATTGGCCCAAACTCAAGGAAACCTAAATCAATTTTCTGAAGTCTTAAATTCTTGGACACCAGAAAACACAGAGACTAACGTTCCTAGATTTGTATTTGTTGATTATCAAAGAAACATGAGTAGAGGTAGTTCTTATTTTTGGGAAAAAGGTGATTATTTAGCACTGAGAGAAGTTACTATTAGCTACACTTTAAGCGCTGATCAATTAAAAGTAAAAACCCTTAAAGCTCTTAAACTTTACTTGACTGGATCTAACTTACATTATTTTAAAAATACAACAACAGATACTCCTGAATTGGGTTCTTTTAGACAAGGGGATTTCCCATTACCTAGAACCTTCACTTTTGGAATTGACATAACTCTTTAATAAAACATACATTATGAAAAAAATAATATATTTTATAGTTTGTTCATTTTTACTTTATTCTTGTGAACAAGAACTAGAATTGACATCTCCAAGTACCTTAACTTTTCAAGGATTTTGGGATACAGAAGATGGAGCAAAAGGAGGACAAGCAGGTCTTTATACAAACTTCAGATCGTCGGCTTCCATTTTTTGGGTTTTTGGAGAAGTTAGAAGTGATATTTATGGCGGAGCTACATTCGAATCACCAGCAGACACACGGATGATTGAATCAACTATAAGTTCAACTAGTGTACCTTACGGTAATTGGGCTGGATTTTATACTCGTATTCATCGAATAAATGATTTTATTTTAAATGTTCCAAATATTGAATTTTCAAATCCTGATGAAAAATCTCATTTAATGGGACAAGCATATGGATTAAGAGCCTTTTATTATTACACAATGTTAAAAACATGGGGAGATGTGCCTATTATTACAGAACCAAAATTTAACATAGACCCTTCAGATATCAATAGAGCTAGATCTCCTAAATCTGAAGTTATGAATTTAATCAAAGCTGATATTCAAGCATCACTTACTTCATTTGGAGCCGATGGTTCTTATTGGAACAATAAAAGAATTTACTGGTCAAAAGCTGCAACTTTAGCTTTAAAAGGAGATGCATACATTTGGTCAGGTAATATTTTAGGTGGTGGAACTGCTGATTTTACTGAGGCAAAAACTGCTCTTCAACAAATTTCAGGCCTCGGGGTCTCCTTAGAGAGTACTTTTCCTGAAATCTGGTCATTCTCTAACCAAAACAATGACGAATTTATATTTAGTTTTAGTTATGAACAAGATCAGGCTACCAATATATATAGATCATTAACTGGACGTGGAACTGAAGTACAGCCAAAGTTTGATCAATCGGGTAACTCAATGAGTGATTTTACAACCAATGGAGCCAACCGTTATGGCCCTTCTGAAAAAATATTATTGCTACTTGACGACCCTCTAGATTCTAGAAGTACTGCAACTTTCATTAAATTATACCAAGACGATAATGGTGGTGCTGGTTACCCAAATTACGACGCAACTGCATATGTTGGGGCTATGACTAATAAATTTTTAGGTACTGTAACTGGAGGAGCTAGAATCTCAACAAATAATGTTCCTCTATACAGATATGCAGATGTATTATTATTAATTGCAGAGGTAAAAAACTTGTTAGGTGAAGATCCTTCTACAGAAATAAACACAATAAGACAGAGAGCTTACGGAACAAATTATAATGCTGCCCTTCATGCCTATACAAATGGTACGAAAGTAGCGAATACTGAAGCTATCCTTGAAGAGAGATTCAAAGAATTGGCTACTGAAGGTAAAAGATGGTGGGATTTACGAAGAGCAGGTGATACCTATGTATATGACAATATTCAATACATTTCATCTTCTGACAGTCACCTTTTACAATTACCAATATCTATAGATATGATTGGAAGAAATCCTTTATTAGTTCAGACTACTGGTTATGCTGAATAAATATTGTGAAATATAATTTTAATAAAAAGAAGAGGTGGCTATTGGCTACCTCTTTTCTTTTCTAAAAAACAGATTTAATGAAATCAAAACTATCTTACACATTCGTTTTTGCTCTTGCTCTTCTAGTGTCTTGTTCCAAAAGCGATGCTACTGAAGTCGATTCCAGTACACTCATGTCTTTTTCTTCTTCTCAAATTAAACAAACAACACTACCTGTAGGAAGAGGCAATAAAAATGAAAGGGCTATTCGAATAAATATCAAAACAAACCATGGTACAAAATCCATTGATGCAACCAATATAGCCATTACTTTGGGTGGACAAAACAGCACAAACATTGATAATATTAACATTTACTACACTGTAGGAATTTTATCTGGTTTAAATACATCCAATTTATTTGGATCCGCAACTCCTAAAGATGGTGTTATTAATATTACAGGAAACCAAAAATTAATAACTGGAAATAATTATTTTTGGGTGACTTATGACGTTAGTGAAACTGCATCTGAAGGCGAATTTATAGACGCAACATGTCAATCTGTAACAATAGATGACAAAGTAGAAACTATTGAAAGTCCAATTGGACAGGGAAAAAGGTTGATTTTATTGGAACACAATACCTTATTTTCTGGTGGAGATTTTGGCTCTGGGAATTATAGAATTCCGGCCATTTGCACAGCTCCAGATGGAAGTATCATTACAGCTGCTGACAAAAGAATTCAAACTGGAGATTTACCAGGAAATATCGACATTTCAATACGTAGAAGTTCCGATATGGGAAATACATGGTCTGATCCTGTAATTGCAGCAGATTTCGGAAACAATGGTGCATCAGACCCTGCATTGGTGGTAGACAGAACTACAGGTACTATTATTCTATTATTTGCCTCACACAATGGTTTGTTCAGTTCAACGCCGACAAATAAAATACGACTTAATGTATGTCGCAGTACTGACAATGGAATTACTTGGAGCACTCCTCAAAACGTATCTGATCAAATATATGCCAACGGATGGTATGCCGCTTGGGTTGCCTCTGGAAGCGCACATCAATTAAGATCTGGTAGAATTGTAGCTGTTGCTGGTGTCAGACCGAACACTAGCAATAAAATAGAAAACCATATGATTTACAGTGACGACAGCGGTGTTTCTTGGAATTATACAAATGGAACTCCCAATGCTATTGGAGGAGGAGACGAAACAAAAATTGTCGAATTAGACAATGGCAACTTACTGATGAACTTAAGAGCTTCTGGTGGATTTAGAAAAACAGCATTGTCTTCTGATGGTGGAATAACATGGTCCAATTCGTCTACTGAAAATCAATTGATAGACCCCAAAGTCAATGCAGATTTCATTCGATACACTTCTCTATTAAATGGGTTTGATAAAAGCAGGCTTTTATTTTCCAATCCGAAACACAGTTCTAAAAGAGAAAACTTACATGTTTATTTAAGTCAGGACGAAGGAACAACATGGCCTACACAACTTTCAAAACAAATCTACAAAGGCAATACAGGTTATTCTAGTTTGACTGTTTTAAGTGATGGAACCATTGGTTTATATTATGAAAATGGAGAGTTTGAAAATTACCAACTGAGTTTTGCTCGTTTTAGCTTGGATTGGTTGACAAATGGAACGGACACCTACATTCCTAATTAATAAACAGCTACTAAAAAAACTTCTTAGAATTGTGACAATTTCTTGAACATATTCTAAGAAGTCTAGTAAAACAGACTCAATTATTTTACTATTAATTTGGCTCTCATGGTAAATGAATGACCTGGAAAAGTGCATAAAACCCAATATTCACCTTTTACACTCGGTGCTTCAAAATAAAGAGATTCTGAAGATTGAGGTCCAACAATACCTGTATGAAATAACACCAAATCAGAATTTGGTACGTAATTCATATCCGATCCTTTCAATCCAAGTTCCATTGCCATTCGCCCAACTTTATCTGCGTTTTTTACACCAGGTTTGATTATTACCAGATTATGAAGCATATCGTCATTATTCTTCAATAAAATTTGAACTTTAGACTTGGCTTTTACTACAACTTCCTTAAAATCAAACTTTAATCCAGGAACAGTTCCTACAACAATTTTTTGTTCGGGTCCATTTACCCAACTTTTAGGTTGTTCGGCTACTCTTTTTACTTGTTTCATTTTTTTCCCGGAACTCATTTTATGCATTTGCATAGACTTCAACATTCCTCCTGGCACCTCATTTAATGTATAAAAACCAATAGCATGCAACAGATCTTCGCTTTTATCAGATTTCACTCCTTCAGCAGTTATTTGATGAATATATCCCAAACGCATACCGTGAACGGTCAGTTTTACAGACAAACCATCATCAGAAACTTTTGCTTTATGCACCATCCCTTTTTGTTTGTCTACAATTGGACTCCCATAATTGTTGTGGTACTTATAAGTAAATGTTGCCATTTTATAAGATGCCGTTTTTGCTGCCAAAGCTTTGTCAACTGGCTTGGTAAATGTTAAAATAAAACCATCATCTTGTGCTTTGATCGTTTTTATTTCAAATGGAGTTTTCCCTGTCCAGACCAATCTTTGCAATCCAAACTCTTCTTTTCCGGTAGAGCTCCAACCTCGACTTGTCATTCCAACAAACATGTTCGAATTGTCTCCCCAAATCATTCTTAAAATCCCTGATGAAAAACCTTCTATAAATGGAAATGATGCACCTTGATAAACGCCATTTACTTTTTCCATAGCAACACGCATAATTTTACTGTGCCCTTGATCACCTACAAACATTTGCCCTTCAAACGGGCCAAATTTACCAGAGGTAGTATCTATCAACATATCAGAAGTAGAAATACCCAATATGGTATGTGGAAACCAAATTGCTGGTGCTTTTAAACTTGGAATTTTTTTTGCGTATTCATACAAACTCATTCCTGATTGCTTTTTTATATCCTCTGGCTTTAGTTTTAAGGGAGATTTTGGATCATCTGTCCATTTTAACCCAGCTGGGTTTCCTGCAAAATCACCAGATTCTAAATGCGTCATTCTTCCTGACCCTACCCAATCTCCTTGATTTTCTGAATAAAACACATCGTCTTCATCATTTATTACAAAACCAGATGGTGATCTTAATCCTGTTGCAATTGGTGTCATTTCACCTTCTTTGGTGATTTTTAACATCCATCCTCGCCACTTTACCAAACTCACACCTTTACCTTGCCAACCTAAATTTAAAGTCACAAGCATGTCACCATTCTTTGTGAATTTTGGACCATAAGAATAATCGTGATAATTTCCTGACAAAGGCCAAGAATAAATTGTTTTATAGAGATCTGCTTTGCCATCCTTATTTTTATCTTCTAGACGTGTCAACTCTCCTCTTTGCGCCAAATAAAAACCATTGTCTTTATAGGCCAATCCTAGTGCTTCATGCAATCCGTGTGCATATCTAGAATAAGATGGATTTTTTGATGTTGGCTTATCAATCAACCATACTTCTCCTCTTCTGGTAGAAACGCCTAATTGCCCTTTTTCTGTTAAAGCCAATCCTCCTACTTCTAAAAGCACACCCTTTGGAATAGGCACATCTACAATTTTATAATATTCAGATTCTTTGGCTATTATGTTAGAATCTTTTTGGGCAATTATAGCTTGATTGACTATTAAAAAAACAAGCAATACTAGTAATCTGGTAATTTTATATACAATATTCATTTCGTTCAATTTTTTTACTACCAAAGGATAGTGTACCTAATTTTATGTTTTCCATTTGGGATTTCAACTAAAAGCTCATCTTTCCCGGCAGACTTCCTTACAATGGTATTGTATTTTTTGGATTTCGAAATTTTCACAAAATAATTGCTCTCAGTCTCAATTCTATAAGAACCGTTGCGTGATTTTTTAATTAAATCACCTTCAGCAATTTTATGCCAAATGATTTCTTTAGATTGTATAGATATTGTTCTTTTCAATCCTCTTTTTCTTTTTAAAGGCACACAACTTGATTTGATTAAACTTCCATTTAATTCCATCATAAATATTGGATTTCCTTTCTTGTCTAGTTCGTAGCCTAATTGCTTGTACTTTACTTCTGAAGTCATTGTTTTTGGCCAGGTTTCTTTGTCGTTTTGCAACAAATAAAAGTCTGGGTTTCCGTGAAGTGAAATTACTTTTTCAATAGGAACTCCTAATTGTTGCTCTCCTCTAGATTTCCACATTTTTGTTGCATCCAAAAATCGACCACTCCATACTTGCAACAAAGAACCTTGAGATAAATCGTAGGAATAATGAGTTTTAGCAGATGAACCAACTGATATTGTATGTGTTTTTTTTATTCCTCTGTGTAGTAAAAAACTTCTTTGAAGAACAGGTTCATTCAATACTTTTATTTCAAATTCTACCATTTTTTGGTTTGAATTTTCTTGAATACCTTTTCCAGGTAAATCATCTGGATTGCTAACCTCTTGCGAGTAAGAGAACAGAAACGAAAAGAAAATTAAAGTGCAGACTAAATACTTCATATTTATTTACGGTTTAATGAACTGGAGAAGAATTCTCTCAGTTAAATCAATATTTTATAATTCAAAAGTATTCTTTCTATAAAATATTTTCAAAAAACAACTACAAATCAATAATTGAAATAAGCAATCTCATCAATTAAAAACCAACTGGCTATTTAAATACTTTTTTTAGGCGAACTACTAAACACAAGGACTCTAGCATTTTTTTATTTTTTCTAGCGTATTTTTGACAAATTACTTAAAGGTTTACGTAATTTTAAGTTCGAAATGAATTTCTAAAAACGCAAAATCGGTTTAGCAATAAAAATAATTTTCAATTGCCAAACCGACTGAAGTAAAACACTTTGTGTTTTTTATTGATTCATTTTCATATTGTGATCGTATTGACAACAACCTGGTAAATTTTCATAAGCACTTTCACTTCCAGAAGCTTTTTCTGTATCGTAACCAGAAGCTGCAATTGCTTTATGAATTTCCAATAAATTGGTTTTTGAGGTATCAAAAGATACTTCGATTTTCTTTTTATCTACGTCCCAAACGGCTTTTGAAACACCTGAAACAGCATTTGCAGCTTTTTCAATTGTCTTTTTACACATGCCACAATTACCACGAACTCCAAAGGTAGCTTCATTCACTGCCATAGATTTTACCTCTTCAGTAGAAACTTTGATTTTTTCTTCTTTTTTCACTTCACCTTTACAACTTGTTAGCACAATCACCGCGCCCATTGCAATACTTAAAATTACTTTTTTCATCTTTTTAAATTTAATTTATAATTTCTTTTACACTACCACAAGTTAACATTCCTCCACCAAAATAAGGATTCACTACTTTTTCTTTCTTGCTCAACCAATATGCTCCCTTATTATTATCTGCCATTGGGCAAAACTGACTATATACTTTTTCATTGATTCCAAAATTTTTAACTGCTGCTATAAAATGTTTAGAGAGGTTTTTAAAATGAACCCTTTGTTTTTTTATCTCTGAAGTTTTTGTAATTGAATTTGCTGACGATTTTATTTCTTTTTCTAATTTCATCCACTGTTGCATGAGCGTAGTACTACTTGTCAATACTTTCATATTTACTTTTTTTAAACTCTCAAGCACATTTTTTGCCTCGTCCATTACCTTTTCTGAATCATCCGTTATCAATATATCTTTTAAATTGATATAATCATCAAATACATCTTTTAATTGATTTTGAAATTTAGAAGACACTTTTATTCTTTTATCCACTACGATCGGATTGTCCTCATTTGTTACTGACATTTCCATTTCAGAATGATTTTCGTGTCCTGTCTTCATTTTATCCCCTTTTTGGTTCATCATCGATTTTTTCCCTTGTAATTGCGCTGCTGCATCAACCGTAAAAGTTCCATTGGTAACAATTTCATCTTCATTATTCAACCCTTCTAAAACTTGATAATTTTCACCTAAAGTATTTCCCAAAATTACTTCTCGCATTTCAAAAACAGGCTCGCTTGGATTCGTTTTAACATAAACAACGGAACGTTTCCCTGTCCACAAAACAGCGGAAGTAGGAATACTTAACATTTCGGTATTATCAGATGCAATCTCATTCACATTCCCTTCTATAAACATACCTGGTTTTAATACATCTTCTTTATTTTTCAAAACCGCTCTTACAACTACAGTTCTTGTTTTTGTATTTAAAACTGGGTCTATAAATGATATTTTCGCTCTAAATTCTTTATTCGGGTAGGCGTTTGTTTTAATCGTTATTTCTTGCCCTTTTTTAAATTGACTAATTTGATTTTCATATACATCAAAATTTGCCCAAACGGTTGAAAGGTTCGTTACCTTAAAAATAGGATGACCATCCATAATATGAGCACCTTCGTTTACTATAATTTCAGAAACAACACCAGAAACGTGTGAATAGATAGTAAATCGTGTTTTTACCTGACCTGTAGTTTCTATTTCCGATAATTGAGAACCGTGAATCTTCCAATTCTTGAATTTATTACGAACCGCTTTATACAATTGCGGTTGCGTTTTTCTAATTCGATAAGCAGTAATCAACTCTTGTTGTGCCGCTACAAGTTCAGACGAATAGATTTGAGCAATAGCTTGTCCCATTTTAACACGTTCACCTAAAGAATTGACATATAATTTTTCAATACGACCATTAAAATGTGCTGGTTGCGTAGCCGTTTTATCTTCATTGGCGGTTATTTTCCCAGACAGTTTTATACCATCTCCTTCCCTAGTATTAACACCAACAATCGTTGTTTCAACATTGGCCAATGCCATTGCATTTTTAGTCAATTTAAATTGATCTGTCGAAAGTCCATCTGCACCAACTTCAGCAGGAATCAAATCCATACCACAAATAGGGCAATCTCCTGGTTCGGGTAACATAATCTGTGGATGCATTGAACACGTCCACATCTGATTCCTTTCTGAAACATCATCGTGATTGTGCATCGTTTCTTCACTTTTCGGTATTTCTTTGTCCGTAGAGTCTCCAAAAAGTAGCGACCCTACTAACAATCCTACAGCTAATATTCCTATGTAAATTATATATTTTTTCATCTTATTATATTTTAATATTTCTTAACCTCAAAGCATTTGCAATTACAGAAACCGAACTAAAACTCATTGCTGCTGCTGCAATCATTGGAGATAGTAAAACTCCGAAAACTGGATATAACAAACCTGCTGCAATTGGAATACCCAAAATGTTATAAATAAAAGCGAAAAACAAATTTTGCTTAATATTCTTCATCACTTTAGTTCCCAAATTTTTCGCCTTTACAATCCCTAATAAATCACCTTTAACCAATGTTACTTCGCTACTTTCTATAGCAACATCTGTTCCTGTTCCCATTGCAATACCAATATCTGCTTGAGCCAAGGCTGGCGCATCGTTGATACCATCACCTGCCATTGCAACAACCTTTCCTTTGGACTGTAATTCCTTAATCACATTTAACTTATCCTCTGGCAAGCACTCTGCCTGAAAACGCGCTAAATCCAATTGGCTGGCAACCGATTTTGCAGTTCGTTTATTATCTCCAGTTAACATAATGACTTCAATACCTTGATTTTGTAATGTCTCAATCGCTTGTTTGCTGGTTTCTTTAATCGCATCTGTAATACTAACAAATCCTTCAACTTTAGCATTTACAGAAATATAAGAAACTGTTTTCCCTTGTTCTTGTTCTGTAATCACATTCTTGTCAAGTTCTTCAGAAAGTGTTGCATTTACTTGTTCCATTAATTTTTTATTCCCTATGGCAATTTTTAAGCCAGTAACAGTACCTACAACTCCTTTACCCATTACAGTTTCAAAGTCTTTTGATTCTTTTAAAATACTGTTTTTTTCTTTTCCGAACTTTACAATGGCTTCCGCCAAAGGATGTTCACTATATTGATTGAGTGCTGTAATATATTCAACTAATTTTGCATCAAATTCGCCTAAAGTATTCACCACTTTTTCAACTGATGGTTTTCCTTCGGTAATTGTTCCTGTTTTGTCTGTAATTAAAACATCTACTTTATTGAGATTTTCTAATGCTTCTGCATTTTTTATCAAAACACCTTTTTGAGCACCTTTACCCACACCAACCATAACAGACATTGGCGTTGCCAAACCTAACGCACAAGGACAAGCAATTATTAAAACGGCAATGGCATTAACAAAAGCAAAAACCATTGCTGGTTCTGGTCCAAAATAACGCCAAGAGATAAACGTAAGGACAGCTACAACAAATACAATAGGCACAAAATATTTAGCGATTTTATCTGCCATTTTTTGAATTGGTGCTTTAGAACGACTCGCCGTATTTACCATTTGTATAATTTGTGACAACAAGGTTTCTGAACCTACTTTTTCGGCTTTCATTATAAAGGATTTTGTTCCATTAATAGTTCCTGAACTCACGGCATCATTTACTCCTTTATCTACAGGAATTGGCTCTCCTGTTATCATACTTTCATCTACATTACTTTGGCCTTCAGTTATTTTTCCATCAACAGGGATTTTACCTCCTGGTTTTACGCGTAGTAAATCTCCATTTTTGATAACGTTAATAGAAATCATTCTATCTCCTTCGGGTGTAACTAATGTAGCTTCAGTAGGTGCTAATTTCAATAGTTCTTTAATCGCTCCACTGGTTTGACTATGTGCTCGTGCTTCTAACAATTGCCCTAACAACACCAAAGTTAGAATAACAGTTGTGGCTTCAAAGTACACAAAAACAGTTCCTGTTTCTGTTTTAAATTGTTCTGGAAAAATAGCTGGAAAGAACATCGCAACTAAACTAAATAACCAAGCAACACTTGTACCAATTCCTATTAAAGTAAACATATTTAAATTCCAAGTGATAATAGATTTCCAAGCACGTTCAAAAAACATCCAGCAAGCATAAAACACTACTGGAAGTGATAAACCCAATTGAATCCAATTCCAAACTTCTTGTGATACTATTTTTGACAAAAAATTGCCTGGAATTAAATCTGCCATTGCAATAATAAAAATGGGAACTGTAAAAAATATCGCTATTTTCATCTTTTTCACCAGTTTCTGATAAGTTTTATCTTCTTCGTTTTCGATAGGTTTCATTGGAACTAAATCCATTCCACAAATAGGACAACCCACTTGTAATGTATACGTTTTTTCGCCTTCACAATGCATTGGGCAGTAGAAAACACCATTGCCTTCTTCTTGTACTTTTGCAACTACTCGCTTTTCGTGCCCAGTCATTTCAATCGTATAATGTAAGCCTGCTTTGTGTAACGTTTTTTGTAATTTTTCTAAAGAAATATGCGAGGTCATTTCAACAGCTACCGTTTCTTCTTTCAGGTTTGCTTCTACTTTAGCAACCTCTTTTAAACCACTTAAAACACTCTCTACATTGGCTTTACAACCATTGCAAGTCATTCCGTGTATATGATAGATGTGTTTCATTTTGCTCATTTGATTTATGGATGCTATTACCTTTTTGTAGCACAACTTTTATTCATTTTTTCGCCACAACAACTCTTTTTTACTGGTTTCAAAACATTGTCTAAACTCATCTTCATTTTTCTATCATATTGACAGCATCCTGGCAAACTATCATACACTTTAGAATCAGATTTTACCATATCTGTATCGTAACCCGAATTGGCAACCGCTTGATGAATTGCTTTTAAATTTGTTTTTGAAGTATTAAAAGATACATTTATTTTTTTGTTTTTTTTGTCCCAAACTGCTTGGGTAACTCCAACAATATTACTTGCTGCTTTTTCGATGGTTGCTTTACACATTCCACAATTACCTCGAACACCAAAACTTTCTTTTGTTTCAGATTGACCAAAACTTGTTGCAATGGTTAAAATTATTACGACTGTACTTAAAATTATTTTTTTCATTGTTTACTTATTTATTTATCAAATTTCTGACATTACAGCAACCTTACTGTGCATAATTTTGGTTAAATTGTGTCTAATGTTTTTCTCGTTCCGAAAGACTTAAATTGCGTAGGTGTCAATCCTGTAATCTTTTTAAATTGTCTTGACAGATGTTGAGGACTGCTGTAATTTAATTCATGTGAAATTTGACTTAACGTTAACTCATTATAAATTAAGAGTTCTTTGGTACGTTCAATTTTTTGTTCAATACCATAATACTCAATAGTTTTTCCTTCTATTTCTGAAAACAATTTACTAATTTGTGAATACTCAATTCCAATATGCAAAGCCAGAAACTCTGAAAAATTTTGATATATTGATTTTTCTTTTCTATGATGAATACTTCCAATAATCAACGTTTTTATTTGATTTATAATTTTTGTTTCCTTATCCTCAACCCATTCAAAACCTTCTTTTTTAAAAATTCTATTTAAAGTAATTTTTTCTTTCTCTGTTGGTGGTATATTGAAACAAACCTTTCCCAAATCTACACGTAGGAAATCAATATTGTTTTTAATCAATTCTTCTTTGATTACTTTTATACAACGGTTACATACCATATTTTTTACCGCTATTTCAATAGTCTTTTGCTCCATCTTCTAATAACTTAAATAATTAATAATTGTAGTTTGTATATAATAGTCCATAATAGATTCTATCTGGTTGATTTGAAATTTTAATTGAAGTTCTTGAATGTCTAATACATCATTAAAATCAATAGTCCCCGTTTCGTAACTACCAATCAAAATTTCTTCGGCATCATTGGCCTTTTTTAAATTTTTAGATTGTGTATCATAACTAATATTTGCAGCAACTCTATCGTTGATTGCTTTCTCCAATAACGTTTCTAACGTATTAAATCGTTCTTGTTTTTGAAAGATAACTTCTTGTTGCTTTAATTTGTTTTGCTTTGTTTTCGATTTATATTTTTTACTAAAAACAGGAATCGACAAAGACACCATTGGCATAACAATATCTTTTCCGTTATCACCAAAATTCATATTTGTGCGTTTAGAAACAGCAATATAGTCTAGCCCAAAACCAAGCATTGGATTGCTTTCTTTTTGATTCAATAATTCTGACTGCTCAATTGATTGATACAGTTTATCATATTTAGTTAATTCTGGATGTACTGCTAAATTCTCTGTATTTATTAAATCGTTTTCTAAAGGAATTATCAAGTCATTTACGACATCAATTGCAATCGTTTTATCTCTATTTAAAAGTTTATTAAATGCAGTTTGTTCTGCCAAATACTGCAACATTAAGACTTGCTTTAATTGCTCTAGATCATTTTGCCGCATTTGCAATCGCAATACATCGACTACCGATGCTTTATCGACTTCTATTGATGTCAAAGCCAAAGCCTCATAGGCTTTAAGGAGTTTCATGTTTTCAACTAAAACCTTTTGTTTTGCTTTATTCGTATATAGATTGTAATACGATTGCGATACTGAAACCAGTAATTTTCGCTTGGTAATAACAATATCTTCATATTTTGCATCTGCCAATGAATTCACATAATTTTTTCGTGCAGTTATAGTTCCAAACCAAGGAATCATTTGTTTTGCCGATACTTTAAAACGTTGCGCTCCGGTTCGGGTTTCTGGTTCACTTACAAAATAACCAACACCAAATTCTGTATTAGGAAGCGTATTGACTTCATTTACTTTTTCGGCAGCAATCTTGTATTGGATTTCAAATTTTTGAATTTCTGGATTATTCGCGAATGCCTCATCAACTAATGTTGTCAATTCTTGAGCATTGGCAAAGTGAAAAATGAAAAATGAAAAACTTAAAGCAACAAACTTTATTAAATGAAAATTGGAAAATGAAGAACAAGAAATTACTCCTTTTTTATCAGAAACTAACTGTTGAGAAAGCTTCACTATCAAAATTACAAAGGCATAACTTTTATCTTTTAAAATACTTTTACTCATCGTTTTATATTTTTAGTTTTTTACTCTTCATTTCTTCTCTCCAACTGTACAAAAGAGGCACAATAAAATAAGAAGTAATATCGATTATCATACCTCCAAAAATGGGGATTGCCATCGGAATCATAATATCGCTTCCTCTGCCTGTAGATGTTAACACAGGCAATAATGCCAGAATTGTGGTAACAGTTGTCATCAAACAAGGTCTAATACGTTTGCTTGCCGCTTCTAACGCTGCTGCTCGAATAGATTCTGTATTTGATGGTTTCCTTTTCTCAAAAACTTGTTTAAGATAAGTAGCCATTACCACACCATCATCTGTAGCAATACCAAACAGGGCAATAAAACCTACCCAGACGGCGACACTTAAATTGATCGTTTTCATATTGAAGAGTTCTCTTAAATTTTCTCCAAAAAAGCTGAAATTTAAAAACCACTCTTGTCCATATAGCCATATCATAATAAATCCTCCTGCAAAAGCCACGGTAATACCTGTAAAAATCATTAGTGAAGTAGATACAGAGCGGAATTCAAAATAAAGAATCATAAAAATAATAAACAAGGCCAATGGTACTACAATGGCTAATGTTTTTTCTGCTCTCAATTGATTTTCGTAGGTTCCTGTAAATTTGTAATTAATTCCTTTTGGCACTACTAAAGTTCCTTCATCTATCTTTTGCTGAATTAATGCTTGGGCACTCTCCACCACATTTACTTCGGCAAAACCATCCAACTTATCAAACAGCACATAACCTACCAAAAAAGTATCTTCACTTTTAATAACTTGTGGCCCTTGCTCGTACCGAATACTTGCCAATTCACTTAGTGGTACAGGACTTCCTTTTTCAACAGGAACGTAGATGTTTTTTAAATCTGATGGGGTTCCTCTTAATTCCCTTGGGTAACGTACTCGTATTCCATAACGTTCCCTTCCTTCAACAGTTTGTGTAATTTGCATTCCACCAACAGCTACTTTTAAAACATTCTGTACGTCTGCGACAGAAATACCATAGCGCGCTATTTTCTCTCTATCTATATCTATTAACAAATAAGGCTTACCTACAATTCGGTCTGCAAAAACGGCTTCTTTTTTCACACCTTCTGCTTGCTTTAAAATACTTTCTAATTGTACACCAAAGGCTTCAATCTGCTTTAAATTTTGCCCTTTCACCTTGATACCCATTGGTGCCCGCATACCTGTTTGCAGCATTACCAAACGTGTTTCAATAGGCTGTAATTTTGGCGCAGAGGTAACTCCTGGTAGTTTGGATACTTTTACAATTTCATTCCAAATATCATCTGGATTCTTTATTTCTGGTCGCCAATTACGGTAGAATTCTCCATCATTATCTTCAATTAATTGTTGTCCATTTATTTCAGAGTTTAGCGTTGCCTTTTTATCTGTATTGTTAGGGTTTGTGATAAACCTACCATCTTTTAGCTCAAACAATCCATTCTCATTTACTTTATAACGTTGGCGTTCTCCGTGAGTATTCAGCATATATTCTGGTTTATACTGAATCATATTTTCATACATCGATAAAGGCGCTGGGTCTAAAGCGGATTCTGTTCTACCAGCTTTACCAACTACGGTTTTAATTTCTGGAATGCTTGCCACAGCCATATCTAATTGCTGTAATACACGTTTGTTTTCTTCAACTCCCGAATGTGGCATTGAGGTTGGCATCAATAAGAAAGAACCTTCGTTTAAAGAAGGCATAAACTCTTTTCCTGTGTTTTTCATAATATAAAACCCGAAAATCACAATAGATGCTGGTATTGTAAAAAATAATAATTTATGTTGCAACGCCCATTTTAAAATACGTGTGTAATACTTCTGAAATACAGTAAAAACACCCAGTAGTCCGAAACAGATAATTGAAACAAAAAGAAGGTTTAAAAAGACACTTTTATCAACTCCTAATGGTCTCCAATAAGTTGCCAATAGAAATACAATGGTCACTACAGAAATAGTAATATTAATAATGTTCTTGGAAAGCGAAAATTTAAAAGAAGCAATTTCAATTCGAAAAGATTCTTGTTTTAGTAACGATGTAATTCCGAACCCAATGACTACTAATCCAAGCCAACTTCCGTATAAAATAGCTGTAATACCGGCAACTAATAAAAGTCCACTAATTATATATTTTGTCACTTGCCTTGTGCTCCTCTTTTTGAATATAAAGGCAGCAAAAGGTGGAATTAAAAACAATGCTATTATTAATGCCGCAGTTAAAGCAAAAGTTTTAGTAAATGCTAAAGGTCTAAATAATTTTCCTTCGGCTCCAATCATTGTAAATACAGGAACAAAACTTATAATCGTCGTCATTACTGCAGTTACTATGGCACCTGAAACCTCCGAAGTTGCATTATAAACCACGGTATCTATTGATAAATTTTCTGCATCTTCATCTAAGTGCCGTATGACATTCTCGGAAAGTATGACGCCAACATCTACCATCGTACCAATGGCAATAGCAATACCTGACAATGCCACAATATTCGCATCGACATTAAAAATTTTCATCGCTACAAAAATCATCAATACGGCTACAGGTAATAAGCCAGAAATTAATACCGAAGCTCGTAGGTTAAAGACCATTACTATGATTACCAAAATGGTAATCAATATTTCTAAAGTTAAGGCTTCACTAAGAGTGTCTAATGTTTCGTGTATGAGTTCTGTTCTGTCGTAAAACGGGACAATGGTTACTTGTGATGTTCTACCATCTGCCAATACCTTTGAAGGTAATCCTGCACTTAATTCAGCTATTTGTTTTTTTACATTCGTAATAACCTCCATAGGGTTGGCTCCATATCTAGCCACTACAACACCACCAACAACTTCTGCTCCTTCTTTGTCTAAAATTCCTCTTCGTGCTGCTGGGCCTAAAGACACTTTTGCTATATCTTTTATCTTTATAGCCGTAAAATTTTCTGAAGCAACAACAGCATTTTCTATGTCTTCAATAGATTTTACATACCCCAAACCTCGTACTAAATACTCTGCTTTATTTATTTCTAAAGTCTGTGCACCAATATCTGTATTGCTTTCTTTAACTGCTTGTACTATTTGATGCAGCCCGATATTGTATTGGCGCATTAGTTCTGGATTTACATCAATTTGATATTCTTGAACGTAACCACCAATCGATGCGATTTCTGAAACACCACTTGCAGAGGATAGCGCATATTTTACATAGTAATCTTGAATGCTTCGTAATTCGTGTAAGTCCCAACCACCGGTTACATTACCATTTTCATCTCTACCTTCAAGCGTGTACCAATATATCTGTCCTAATCCTGTGGCATCAGGACCTAAAGCAGGATTGACACCTTCTGGTAACAAACCACTTGGCAATGAATTTAGTTTTTCGAGGATACGACTTCGACTCCAGTAAAACTCAATGTCTTCTTCAAAAATGATATAGATACTTGAAAAGCCAAACATAGACGAACTACGAATGGTTTTTACTCCTGGAATTCCCAACAATGAAGTTGTTAGCGGATAGGTAACCTGATCTTCAATATCTTGTGGTGAGCGCCCCTCCCATTTCGTAAATACAATTTGCTGGTTCTCACCAATATCAGGAATGGCATCAACGGCTACAGGATTGCTTGGTAAGAAGCCTGTATCCCAACTAAAAGGTGCATTTACAGTTCCCCATCCTACAAAAAGAACGAGTAATAATACTGCAATAAGTTTATTTTCTATTAAAAATTTTATGCTTTTATTTAACATCTTATCTAAAGGTTAAATGTTGTTATTAAAACAAATTTCTAAAATATGCTAGCTTCGAATTTTTCTATTCGGCACATATTCTTTGAATTTAATTGAATGTAGAAGTGGTGGTTATTTTATACAATGACTCATTGATCTATACTTTTTATTAAAAAAGCACACAACGAATCCTATTACAAATAGGAATACAAAATAACAATAGAAAAATCAGATTAAATAAACTCCGTCAAGTTTCTGAATATCCTTGACTAGGAGAGGAGGAGAATAATCCTTAAAAGGAATTACATTTCCCTCTAAACCTTCAAAAAGGTTTAAATAGGTGTAAACAAATGAAGAAATAAATAATTGTTGCTCTGTAGCTAGTGAATCAAAAGAATTTTTCAATTCATCTTGACCTTCAAAAACAATTTGTGTATCGCTGCAACAATTTTTTTTCGATACAGAACATTCTTTGCTAGACTCTTGTAGTTCCATTCCACAGGTTTCTGCCGCAGTAAAAACACTTGTATCTACTAAAATATCTCCACAATAATGCATATCAATAGTAAATGACATCGTAGATAATAGTACGATGCATGCCATTAAAAGAGATGCTATTTTTTGTGTTATTGTTTTCATTTCAAGTACAAATGTATGAAATAATACCATATGTATTTTTTTTTAACAAAACTTTGTGGGTTCATTTTACCTTTCCAAACCTTAACAACATATTTCTGAAAAATTATTTTAAAAAAATAGAACAGTCCCTTTTTTAAGCTATTTAATTCTGAATTTACTGAATATAATTTTCATCAACATTGGACTTTGCTCAAGATTTAGTATATTTACAGTATCTAAATTACTTTTTCAACCTCTGATGAAAAAAAGTAATTGCTTTTATTTTTAACCAGAATAATTGATCTTTTAACCAGACATATTGTACATGAATAACAACGGTAAGGTTCTCTTAATTAAATCACTTTCGCTTGGAAAAGAAAATGCTTATTCGCTCTTAGTTGATGAATATCATCAAAAATTATTTTTATACGCCTATAAACTTTCAAATAATTATGCTTTATCTGAAGATATGGTTCAAAATGTATTTTTAAAAATATGGGAACAAAGAAAGAAACTAAAAATTAATGAATCTTTAGAAAACTACTTATATAAAATCGTTTATAATGATTTTGTTAACTATTATAAAAAAAGGAAAAGCTTATCTACTTTAGAAGAGTTTTACATGAAAAAAGTTACTGATATTATTGATGAAGAAAGAAATGCTACTTTAGAAAATAAAAAATCAATTGTTAAAAGAGAAATATCTAAACTACCACCAAAATGCAAAGAAGTATTTTTATTAAGTAAAAGAGAGGGGCTTACTAATAAAGAAATTTCTGAATATTTAAATATTTCAATTAAAACAGTAGAAAACCAAATCACCAAAGCTTTTCATATTTTACGCCGTAAAGCCAAAGAAGAAATTAAAGGTTTTTTCTTTTTCTTATTAAAAAAATGGTAGACTCATTTTAAACAAGAAAAAGGTAGTAATATAAAACCACTACCTTTAGCTTATTTATTCTGTATCATTATTTCAAAATAACACATTAACCCAACTACAAGTCGACAAAAAGATTAAGTTCTCCAAGGGCTGTCCCTCTACCGCCTTTGTGATCCGCTTTAAAAATGAAACGAATATCTGTTGCCTCTATCTGTGAATCTAACTTTATAGTAAAGGTTTGACGTCTCTTAACTGCAGGCGCTAACTCAACATCTTTCGTTGACACCCAAGTCAAACCGTTATTAATACTATGCAAGATCTCGAACTTTGTAACTGTACCCCACCAATAGTGATATCGTTGAGCCAATTCTAAACCATCAATTGTAAGAGTTTTATTAAATTTAATATCATATAAATGAGGATATTTATTTCCGCCATTGATATTCATAACATACTCGCTATTTATTTCACCATCAATAAAGTTCTTAGGAACTCTAGAATCACCAACTCTAGGATCAGCAGTAATCACCCAACCATCTTTCTCTACTTGAGGGTATATAAAACGAACAGGTACAACAGCTGTAGCCGAGACCAGTGAATCTATCATACCTGCTTCATAATATCTTGAAAAATAAGTTATCTCAGTATTCTCTTTATATCCATCAATACTTGTATTTAATTCATCTGATTGCACCTTTTTTGTGGATGCCAAATCATTTGTATTGGTATAAAATATTTCAGACTCTACATAACTTGCATTGGAATTCCCCCCCCAAGATATATCTAGGACACCATCACGATATACCGCACTTTCAACCAAATTAGGTCGAAGAGTATTAATAAAATCTTGGTCCAAAACCTTCGTAAGTATTTCTACAGGAATAGATTTAGTCTTATTATCATGATGTGTTATCACTTTAAAATTATAACTTCCTGATGGAATATCTTCAATCACTGCTTCCATAAAGTTATTTATGTCAGAATCTTCAACATCAATTTTTAACATGTTTGGTTCAACTTTCCCTTCTTCATTCCAAGATATATTTAAAAATTTAACTGCTGGATCAGAAGAAAGTTTCCATCTCAATTTTACTTTATTTATTCCAAAATAAGCCTGTGTTGAATCAATTTTACCAGCATATTCAACAAGTGTATTATCTATTAGCTTTTCATATGGCTTATCATCACTATTACAAGATATTAATATTATTAATATCCCTCCTAAGAATGTGATTTTTTGTATTGTTCTTTTAATATTATTCATATGTTTATTATTTATATGTAATTATTTATATGGAATAGACCATTAGATAGTATTTATTAAAAAGATCCCCAAAATGCCAATTCTGCAAAAGTTACATTTTTCACATTACCCCATGTCTTTAAAGTTTTAAATCTAATGAAACGTATTTCTCCAGCCTCAAGTGGAACACTAAATTCATGTCCAGCTTTAAGCGCTTCCAAATCTTCAGAATTAACACTTCCTACTGAAGTACCAGAAGGTTTAATTATAGTATAAGTACCTAATAGAGTCCAACTTCCGAAAGTCCCATCAAGGTTTGGATTTGCACTTCCCCATAATTCAAAAGTTTTAGGGTTTCCTCCTGCATAATGCTCTACACTCCTATTCCTTTGCCATATTTTAAAACGACTTAATGATGTTGGAACTCCCAAATCTACAGTAAAATGCATTGGAATACCAGAATTAGGTCTACTATGTAGTACGTCGTTAGCACTGGTAGTTTTACCATCAAAAAGAAAACGTGGGGCACGAGGAGATATTCCACTCCAACTGTGCCATGAAAAACTATCTTTATAATCTGTAGGCAATACAACCTCCTTCATTAATGTACGATCCAACTGAGTCTCAGAAAATGGCGTTACATTCGCCATTATTGTATCTGTAGTGTTCCCCCATCTATCTCGCATTGTTATCCAAAAATCACGAGGTTTTGTATCAAAACCTCTTGCTGCAAACATTATCTCATCTTGAGAACTATAATGCACATCTGCTGTTACAACCTTATTTGTTACATTGTCTAAAGTCAATACTTCAATAGCCAAATCTGCTTTACCTTCATTAGTCAAGGATACATTTATCCCGCCAAAATCTGCACGAGTTGCTAAAGTATTAAACGAAGAAACAATAGGTGGAGTAAGTACTTCTACACTTATATTCATGGGGTCTGAACGCTCTTCTGAGATATTCACCGAGTATACTGATATATTATAAACTCCAGCTTTAGCAAAGCCCTTCAAAGTTAAAGTATTCTTATATTTAGATGCCTTTTCTTGATGTATTTTCCCTGGTCTTGTCTCATATTCAGCAAGAACATAATCTGTAGCTTTATCAGTTATTTTATAAGTAATAACTGCTCCTCCAGATCTACTTTGAACAACGACATCACTTACCTGTTGAGGTGTTTCTCCTGTATTAGGTGGTTGATTTACAATTTCCTCTTCACAAGACGTTATATTTAAAGCAAGAAAAATAAATAAAGTCCTTACTATAAACATATTGCCTGCCTTTTTTAATAAAAATATTAAATTCTTCATCTTATATATTTTAAAAATTACCACCCTGTATTTTGAATCAATCTATCATTACGAAGTAATGAATTCTCACTTATAGGCCATAAATAATCACGTAGTCTAAAAACAGGTTCAAAAATTATAGTCTCTTGGTAGTATCCAGCTTCAGACTCCTGAAAAACATCCCAGCCTGTTATTGGTTTACTTAGTTCAATATGAGCTCGTTTCCATCTTTTTAAATCCCAATACCTTTGACCTTCAAGTGCTAATTCAATCATTCTTTCTTGTTGAATAATATCTCTAAGCCCATTTTGATTTAAATGCTTATCAGGAACGTTTGAGTATAAAGGCCATGCGTCTTCTACTTTTTCTAGCCCAGCTCTTTCTCTTACTTTATTTATAAATTCATATACTTCAGCAGATGGTCCGTTTGCTTCATTTTCAGATTCAGCATATAATAAGTATAAATCTGCTAAACGAAATACAGGCCAAGGATACCATGTTGAAGAATAACTATTGTTTTCTATAACATTATTATAATTAATTAGTTTTTTGGGCCAATACCCTGTAGTAGAATAAGCAGTAATTACAGATATGGCAGCTGCTTGTCCACTTTTCCCAAATATATGCCATGGATTATTGTCATCTAGGCGTCCTTGACCATACCAAACTCCTCCATCAAAACCTAAGGTAGCATAAAACCTGTTTTCACGGTTAAAATTTAATGTTGCCGTTGTATACCCTTTTTTAATATTAAATTTATCATTTTCTCCTGCCGTTTTCAGGTCATACCTATTTACATAATCATATGTAGTGTCTTCTTCAATAGGTACACCATTCTCCGAATAGAAAATTTCAACAATCTTTAACGGAGGTGCATAGCCACCTGATACCCCTGGGTGACTTCTACTTGGATCCCAAGAACGAGGTGTAAGAATAGCTTGATTCATTAAACTATTAGGATTAGACCAAATAGCCTCACTATTCCAGCGTTCAGCAACACTATTTCTAATACTCATTTGTGTTTTTATTGTATCAGAAATTGAAAATTGGCTTATGCCTGGTGTAAATTCATAAAGAGATAGACCAGCTGAATGACTTGCATCTATTGCTTCTTTACAAGCAGTTGCTGCCAATTGCCACTTCTCTACACTAAAAGCTTGGTTAATAAGTGGCTGACCCTGTTCTGATAACATATTTGAATATTGTCCATTTCCATTAAATAATGGACTAGCAGCTACGGTATATACATAAGCCTTGAGTGACAGTGCTACTGGTTTTGTTATTCTTCCAGCTTCAGAAGTTGGATTTTCTATAACTAAAGGTAAAAAACTAGAAGCCTCATCTAATAAGCTTATTATATAATCCACCACATCATCAACAGAATCTCTAGTTACTCTAACTTCTTCTGTAGTTGCACTAATAGGCAAATTCTCTTTTATTATAGGAATTGGACCATAAGCACGCATTAACCAAAAGTGATAATACGCCTTTAGAAATTTAACTTCGGCAATCCATCTATTGCGTTCACTCTCTAGAATGTCTGGAACTTTTCCTACATTTTCTAGAAAAATATTACAATCTCTTATGCCCTCATATAAAGAAGAGCCGCCTTGTCCTCCATCCCAATAATTAAATAATGGAGAAACTACATTTTGCAACCCTCTAGCCATAATTATCCCAGGAGAATTATTTGTTGGCACAGTCCACATCTCATCTGCTGACAAAAAACCAGGGTTATTGGTAAAACTACCTTGGTTTGGCATCCAAGAATAACAAGTAAACAAATAATTTTCTGCTGTATTTCTTAAAGAAAAAGCGTTCTCTATTTTTGCCAAATTATCTGGCACAACATCCAAATAGTCATTACAAGACCATATTGTCGTTATAACGAAAAAAATAATTATAAATCGTTTCATATATATATATATTTTAAAGTGATGCGTTAATACCGAAACTTATTACTCTCTGAATAGGGTAACCCAATCCGTTTCCTGCCATCTCTACATCCCATAATTTAAATTTAGATAAAGTAAATAGATTAGAACCAGTAAAATACACACGTAGGCTATTCATTTTTAACTTTTTCATTAGCTCTTTTGGTAATGTAAAACCGACTTCCAATTGTTTTAAACGAAGGAAATCCCCATTACGCATAAACCATGTACTACGTTGGTTATTATTTTCTACTTGACTAGTGCTTAATCGTGGCCATAAGGCATATATGTTTCTATTAGCTTCCGACCAATGATTATCTGCATAAACCTGTAGCACTTGATTTTGAAGAATTTTTCCAGGGTGCTCATCATTTCGATATCGGTATCCCGCAAATGGGGATGTAGCTTCAGAGTCAATCCAAAATGAAGAACGTGCAGATCCTTGAAAAAATGCAGAAAAATCAAAATTTTTATACCTTGAAGAAAAACCAAACCCATATACAATTTCTGGAACTGTAGGCAGTCCAATAGGAACTCTATCAAGCGTAGTAATCTGTCCATCTCCATTAACATCTTTATATTTAATATCTCCTCCTCTTACACGTTCATTTCCAAAAATTTGTTGTGGTGAATTAGCAACTTCTTCATCATCAATAAACAATCGCTCAGCAATATAGCCCCATTGTTGACGAAGACTATGCCCAACTTTACTAAGCCATTTTTCTTCAAAATCTGGTTCTTCAATTTTCTTAAATTCACTTGTTGCATACGTGAAATTCCCCATAATTTGCATCGAAAACTCTGAACTAAACGACTGATTATATGTTAACTGAACATCTAATCCTTGTGAGGTAGCTTCCCCTATATTAGCAAATACATCAGCAGCGAGTCCTACTGTAGTAGGAATATCATCGCGTCTCATAAAAATGTTTTTACGATTTTCTTTAAATATATCAGCTACTACATTAAGCTTATTAAACAATTCCATCTCAATACCCAAATTTGATTTATAAGCTTCTTCCCAAGAAATTAATGGATTTGCATATCGTTGCACACTTATACCATTACCACCGCCACTTCCTAGGTCTGTCCCAAAAAAAGCTGCTCGCCTTGAATCTGACATGTTGACTTCAGAAATATATTGAAACCTATCTTTATCTTGTCCTATAGCATCATTTCCAATAACGCCATAACTACCACGTATTTTAAATTTTGAAATGTATGGCTTCATAGGCTCCCAAAAAGATTCGTTAGAAACACTCCATCCCCCTCCAATTGAAGGAAAAAAACCATAACGATTCTTTTCATGAAACCGTTCTGATCCATTGTATCCAAAATTAATTTCGGCAAAATACCTACTATCATACCCATATGTAAATCTTCCAGACACTCCTATATTTCTAAACGGTAAAGAAAGCTGAAGAGATCCTGCATTACCACTTAGGCGATTTCTCATAATATATACCAAAAGACCACTTACAGAATGTTTATCTGCAAAGGTTCTATCATAATTAAGGGCGCCTTCTAAATAAAATACAGTACTTACTCTTTTCCCTCCTTCATTATAATCTAAAAACTCAGTTCCTGTTGATTCATTTAGCACTTCATATTGATATGCATCAGTGAATGAATCTGTTCCCAAGAGTTTATAAAAAAATGGATTATATTGTCGTCTAAGGTCGAAAAAAGAATTTCTAGTTGTATTTAGTAACCCTCTAAATCTTAAGCCTTCTGTTATGTCTGAAAGATTTACTCTTAACTCCAATTGTGCCAACATCATTGCTCTAGAATATTCTCTATACCCTTTTACAAGATCAGCATATGGGTTTAGATAATTCCCTTCATCTGCATTTCCAAATAAAATATGATTGACAAATTTTTCAGTATTGCCTTTAGGATAAAAAGGAAGAAAAAGAGATGGTGAAGTCCTTACAAGGTCTCGAAAAACTTGTTGACCACCAGTAATAGGACCAATATAATCATCAAAA
>Ga0209395_1001871_pt1 | contig 28649 bp, 25 predicted proteins | sample GOMGulsemesocosm_3_FD_184635 | JGI IMG/M metagenome (GOLD analysis project Ga0209395, IMG submission 184635) | Methane-oxidizing microbial communities from mesocosms in the Gulf of Mexico - GOM9D Gulf of Mexico (SPAdes) (version 2) | ecosystem: Environmental > Aquatic > Marine > Cold seeps... | reverse complement strand
CGCAAGAGAAACTTGGCATCGCGCAGATGCATAAGGTTCTGTTGCAGCACGATAGCGATTGTGTCCGCCTGCTCCAATACTGTGGCTGTTAATAAATCAATATGTCTTGGAAGATCCACCACGACTTGGTTGTATTCCCGTTTTAACAAGTGAAGTAATTTATAGATCGATTCGTTGTCAATATCATCCGTCAACAGCAGCTCGTGATGCCTGCCGTCTAGCAGCTGAAGCCCCGACTTGTGTTTTATCATGTAGCCCTTCAGTGCCGAGTGGTCTAACTCGTCAATATTCCCCAATGCGTCGATCAACCCGTATTCTGGTTCAATATCAAAGTAACTGCATAAACTGCCAAACTGGATATCCAGTCCTAATAAGGCAACTTGCTGCTGTTGTTTTTCCTGCATGATATGGGCGACATTAGCACTAATAAATGAACCGCCAGCACCACCCTTGGCATTCATTACTGCGGTAATTTTTCCCATGTTCTGATTATTAGCGCGATGATATTTGTCGATGTGCTCATCGATGGTTGCGAAAAATTCCTGCTTGTGTCGTGGGAGCTTAATGTAATCTACAGCCCCGGCTTTCATTGCCATTCTCATAGCTTGCGGATCATCAATACCACCGATGACGATGAGCGGAGAGCGCTCAATGTCTGCGCGTTCGCCTAATTCTCCCAATTCGATTTTCCAGCCATCCCCTATCCAGAATAACAACAGGTCGGGGAGTTCCGTCACGCCATACAGCGGATCGCTATGTCCATTGCAAATATGATTTTTAGTGATGGTGATATTATCGACCGCAACCAACATGATTTCCATTTCCATCAGCGCATTTGCATCTCGACTGGCTATCATCAGCGTGAAGGCACGTTTTTCCGATGTAGCCTGATCATCAGTTATCTTTTGAGTGTTCATAATTTCAAACCCTGTGATACCTCTATTCCTGGTGTTGAGAAACGTGCCCTGATATGACCTACAGGCAGCTGACTGTGCCGTAACTGGCTTCTCCCACTGGTGGTGCCGGCACCACCCCTAAACTTTCTGCGGGTGATGTTGTACTAAAATCAGGCAAGTTAAGACTCAGGTTAGAGAACGGTATAAGTAGTTGATAGGTGAACCCTGTTATTCTCGCCCTGACGTAATTAATTTCGCTGAACTCTGTTGCAGGATCGGCGGCACTGCCATCATTTTTTAAATAACTAATGGCAAGATGCTGGGGTCCCAGGCTATTAATCAAATTGCCGGAGAAGACCGAGGTATTCTTGATGGCCGCTTGTTCGGCTGCACTCACAGGACATACCGCTGCCAGCCGTGCCCCTCGACGGGTGACCTCATCCAGTACATTAAGCGTGAACATCAAACGCCCTACCTCGATAATACCGAGCAATACAGTCAAGAAAACGCTGCTCACAATCGCCATCTCCACAGTGGCGAGGCCTTTTTGTTTACGTTGGCGGCCTCTTTGCTTGCGATTAAAATGACTCAATTCAAAGCCCTCATAGAGACTTCGGTTTGCAACGGGAAGTTAAGACTAACATTGCCTCCATAGCCGAATGTATTCAGGCTTGGGCTAAAAATGGGCGTGAATTGGTAATTGATATTAATGGTGACCAGGTTCCCGGCTGAACTGCTTAGTGTTATATCGGTGAGAGCAAGGTCGGCAATTCGTGAAGCACCTGCGCCTGCTTCATTGCCGAAAATGATAAAATTCCTGACTCTGCTTATTTTGGCACTACTTAAATCCATGGTGTTGTTGCTATCAAGCGCGATGGTCGTTAAAAATCGCGCTCCGTCCCGGGTCAGCTTGTTGGCCGTGTTGTAAAGATAGAGTACGCGGCCAATCTCGACGCAGGCTATCATTAAAAAAAACAACAGAGGCAATACAATAGTTGTCTCAACCAGTGCCAGCCCCGCAACTTTGCGTTTAATAATCACGGATAACGGTATCATCTTGCTGCCCTCACGCATGATCACTGTCTGGATCTTTGTAGAGAATGATTTTCGTGGGTTGTGGCCCCGAGCCTGGGTTGGGGCCGAAATTACCTGCACTTGCACAACCCTCAACCAATTGCCCGAACACATGGGCTTCATTACCTTTTTGCACCACCGGCTGGATTAGATAAACGCAGGCAAATCCGTGGGTGGTGACATTACCCTGACCGCTAGTGGTCCCAGTGCAGTCCCCGACCGGAACGGTTAGTAGTCGGCGATCACACTTCGCCGGATTGGTAGTACACCATGCGGAATGGGCCGGGGTGGCGTAGTCCGCAACATAGTCTGTGTGATTATAAGTGAGGTCGGTGTAGTCGTTATAAGGCGAGCCATCGGTAAACTCAATCAGCCCATCGTCATCAAGTCTCAGCGTCGGAGAGGGGGCACTATCGGCCCAATCGCCGGGATATTCAGACTCTGAAACAGGCCCTTTATAAATTCCCAGCCGTGTATTGATCCCCTGAACAACAGGACCGACAGTATTGCCGGGTTCAGTTTCGACACTATCACCATCGTCGAGGCAGGTTAAGGACTCCCAACCACCGGCCAGCGCTTCACGAATGACCGCACCGCCTTGGCCACCGGGCATACGAATTAACTGGAAGTTACCGGGTCCTACCTCCGAATCCTGGTTAGACCCGTGTTTTAGTACCACCGCTTCGTTTACCGGATAACCGAACAAATTACCATCATCGGGATTGGTATCGGCATCACCGCACATCATCAATGGCGCAAAATCGCATATGTTAGCGCTGAGGGTCGGGGAAGGTCCTGCAATGGCAGTGGCGCCGACTGTTCCTTGATTAAAACCGGCGATGCGAATTAAAAGAGTATCAAAGCTAAAGTTACTGGCAGATACCCGGATAAAAGTTGGTGGTGCAGTGCCCGCCACAAATGGTACCAAATTGCGAGAAAATTCGACGGTCAGGGCAACACCTCCGCCACTGTAGCTATTGTTCAATTCGCTATTGCCCACGCCACTGGCATTAGTACTGAACATGGCCCTTGCAGCAACGTCTGCCGCAATGATGTCGCCGGTATCGTCCAGTACCTTCGCGCCATTCAGTGCCGCTGTATCGATAGCATTTTGCAGGCGAGTTTTATTCAGTAACAAATGCCCGCCATCCAACGCCAGTCCCGTTACCAGCAACAGGGCGAACATCCCTATCGTCGCAACAACCAAAACGACTCCGCGCTGTCGGCCTGGTAAACGACTTGCCCGGTTATTCCTACTTCCTGTCTGTGCTAGTTCGGTGATCATACGACACCATGCCAAGTTGTCTTAAGTACAAGCTGCCTTAAGTAGGATCTATTTACTTTTCATTTCAAAACGGAGAGGCTTAGCTGAGCTTTCGCCTTGGTCTTTCCCGCTCCTGAATCCCACAATCACCTTCTCGCCACTAGTACCATCCATGCCATTGACCACCCCAACGGGCGGGTCGGCAGCGGCTGCCCGGTCATAGATCTGGCGGTCTGTTACTGTGTTGACCGCAAGTCCCATTTCATAATCACGATGGCGGTCGGCAATACAGGCGGCAAGGAAAATTGTGCATATGAAGAGCATTAATATTCTTGTCATAGTTTTATCCTCAATCGATGCTGTGACCAAACTGGCCGTCTACACCACCCTTTTTAGTTGCTATGGATGAATCACTTGTCCGTTGCTCTATTGCCGTTTCGGAATAATTAGCGGAACCACTCTGCCTTGGTAGCCTGCCGTGGGTTTGGCCCAGTAAGTAGAATTCCATATCACTGGGTTCAATAAAGCTATCGGTGGGGAGTGATGCCAGCGGTCGATTCATCGGTTGAGCCAATTGTGGGGTTACCATAATGACCAGTTCGGTTTCACCACGCTCAAATTCTTCGCTGCGAAACAAATGACCGATGATAGGAATATCACCCAGGCCTGGAAATTTAGTGATGACGGCCCTCATATTTTCACTAATCAGGCCGGCGATGCCGATAGTTTGCCCGTCGGCTAATTCGACCGTGGTTGAAGTACTGCGAGTCACGAGTGAGGGAACAAGAACCCTCGAACTATTATCACTAGAACTGATCTCCACTACATTCTTGAAACTTAACTCCGATACACTAACAGCGAGTTGCAGATTGATACTACCGCTGCTGAGCACTGTCGGCGTGAATACCACTTTTACACCGAATTCCTTGAATTCGATGGTGGTTCCGTCGTCATCGTGGACAGGAATCGGGAATTCACCGCCCGATAGAAATTTTGCCTGCGATCCGGATAAGGCAGTCAGGGTGGGTTCGGCGAGGACTTTGGCGGTGCCATTATCTTTAGCGGCCTCTAGTGCCATAGCAAAGACAAAGTCGTTGCTCAGGAAGGAGGCAAATATGCCCTTGTCACTAATGGAGAGATCATTGGGAAGGAATTCATCTATGACGGGGCCGACAATGGGTGGATTGGCATAGTTGAGCGTCCTGAGCCCGTCAGCGTTTACAAAATCTTGAAAACTTCCGCCACCGCCGACGCCACCAAAGCCCCATTTACTCGAAGTCCTATCGGCAGCATACCATTTTACTCCCAGCTTTTTTACCGTGTTGCGTTCCAGCTCAGCGACTGTCACCTTGAGTAATACCTGGCTGGAACCACCGATGGTCAGCAAGTTAACCACAGGTTCCACTCTCAGAGTTTTAAAATCTTCCTCTGAACGATCGTCTATTTTTTCTTCCTTTAACGCTGATACCGCAAAACTCCGCGCGATCCGAACCGCACTTTCCATATCAGACAAGTTATCAATTTGGCCCTTCAGGACGATTGATCCCTGTGAACTATATACCTCAATTTTTTCATCGGGTATCAGCTCGAACAACTTTTTCTTCAGTTGGTTCAAGTCATGGGTGACCTCAATATCCAGCGCTTTGATTAACTCCGCATTTTTGTCCCAAAGTAATACGTTGGTAGTGCCCAAGCGTTTACCCAAAATGTAGATTTGATTCTTCCGCAAAACGACGATATCGGCGATTTCGGGGTTACCCATTGATACTTTTTGAATGGGCTGATGGAGCTGCATTACCCGGGATTTGTTAATCGCCACCTCAAATTTGTCCGGCTGGCCTGCAATACTTTGTGCATACGTATTACCGGAGATGCCGATTACTACCATGAGGAATAGCCGCATACACGCTCGGACAATACTATTCCTACCTCTTCCGTTAGTATTATATTCTATTCCTTTCATAACCAATTCCTTCGTGTCGGTGCAATGTTTACAACATTTGAAATTTTTATCGTTTGACTACAGTGACATTGGTACCCCGGATCACCGTGATTTTCCTGGGTCCCGCTGCATAAAATACGGGTTTTTTTGGCTTCACAATTGGTTTCGGCTTGATAACTTTTTTCTCCAGTGGATTGCGCAAGGCCAGTTGAATTTTACCTTCATCTCGGGCTTTGACCAGGTCCTCTGCCTGGCTTGGGCTCATTTCTAGCGTGACGGCGCGAACGATAACCGGTTCGTTTTTATCGGTCGACGTGGTTTGGTCAACAGCCAGTACTTTGATACTATTTAGAAGGGTCTCCACCGCTTTTTTATCCCTTTTTCCCTTAGTTGCCAATACGTCGACACGGTTGCCCGGCAACAGGAATCCCGCTACGCCAACTACATCGTCCACCCGCAGAGTGATGGCCCGCATGTTGGGCCCAATCATCGCAGCTAGCGTGCTGCCTTCGAGGTGTTGAGCAAAGCGTTCCTCCCGCAATACATCGCCAGCAAGATGTGGAGTTTTTGCCACCAAGCCTATTGCGTCTGCTTTATTGTGGTAAATATTCGCTGGTGCCAGTGACTTGGGCATCTTGACAATCCGGATATGCTGTTCTTCCAGCTTTTGGCCATAGGGTATGTTGATCATAGCCACTACCACATTGGTATCCGTTTTTCGCAATTCGGTGACCAAATCGTTCTGGCCCAGAGCCCAATTGTTTGCTACCCAGGCTGCACCTATTGCAAATACACCCGAGGCTGCAGTGAGTACGATGGTGCGTTGCTTAATCATGATGGTCCTCCACAAAGTTACGCAGACAGCTAGCTAGCTGAAGTACTTTCAATGTCTAGTTGAACAAAATAGTTTTTCCAAGCCCATTCGATGCGCTCTGCGCTGAGGGTCCCGGGTTCACCCAGATAGGTAGCCTGGGTCAGGGCCATGTTGATCAGATCTCGGGGGTGGCATGGCAGCAAGCCGATGTTGTGTCGCTGGTGCAAATTCTCAAGCGCGAATCTCATCACAGATTCATCAAAGTTGACATTGCGCTTTTTACATTCCTGCTGCCAAATGACGCCGTAGGCTTTGGCGGAAATTTCCTCAAAATTAATTTTGAAGCCAATCCGTCGCAGCACCGCATCATCTGCCAATTGCAGCGGCGGAATATTGGAAGAGAACACCAGCTGGACATCGAATGGGACTTCAAAATGTTGGCCATTGGCCAGAGTTAGAAAGTCACGACTTTCCTCCATCGGGACAATCCAGCGATTGAAAATCACCAGAGGGGCGATGCTCTGGCGACCGATGTCATCGATAAATAAGATGCCATTATTGGCTTTGAGTTGCAGCGGTGCCTGATTGATTTTGGTGCGGCTGTCATATTGAATTTCGAGTAAGTCTGCGGTCAGTTCGCCACCGGCCACCACGATAGGCCGCTGGCAAGGGATAAAGCGGCTATCATAGCCCTCGGCATAACGGATTTTGTCGCTACTATCAGCGGTTTCGGTAGCGATGTGTATCTGTGGGTCGTAGATTTGCACGATAGTATCGTTGACCGCTATGGCGTGCGGTACCAGGCAGATATCCTTGAACAGATTCATCATCCTGCCAATAGTGAAAGTCTTACCGGTACCCGCTGTACCGTAAACAAAAATGGCCTTGCGGGAGTTGAAGGCAGCCCCGAGTTGATCAGCCAGATGTTGTTCGATGATGAAATTTTGGAACAAAGCAGCAACTTCCTGACGCGTGACTTGGTGCTGCGCGAGCGAGAAGGCCTGGACAATTTTTTGGTAATGCGCCAGTGAAACTGGCGCGGGACCGACATACCCGGAGCGATCCATTATCGCAATCGCCAGACTGCGCCCCCTGTCAGTAAGCCTGAAGGCCAGAGTTCCGTCGTCTTCGGTGGCCGTGCCGAGTTCGATCAATGCTTCTGTACGCAATAGCTGCACAATAGACTCAATGTTAGGGCCAGACAATTTGAGTCGTCGGCTCAACACCCGAATACTGGCTACACTTTCTTCGTAAATATGTTTCAGTACCAAGTCCTTGAGTAACTGAAAAGACAATTGTGTTTGGCTAAGGGTAGTGGGGACAGGGGCAATAGTGGAAAACAGGCTGACGCTGTGTGTTACGGTGGAGTCCGCATTCACAGAGTCCAGTCGGGAGGTATTGATTATCGAGTCAGTCATCATAGAACCGGCCCACCCAAATAGTTCATCACCCCATGTATTGAGTCTGCGCCTATTGCCCCCTGGCGATAGAGAACAAAAACGGTGCCCAACAATATGGCCATGGCATAGGGAAATCGGTCCTCCATCGGGTCGTCAGATTGAGGTTTTATGTAAACGAGTTGCCTGGTTGCCAGAAAAGTGCGGGCCATGGAGAAGTAACGTGTGCTGAAAAGAGCCAGATTGCCGCGCAGAATCACATAGAGTAACGCCAGCGCTCCGCCGAAAATAAGCGTCATGGCGATAACCTTAACAATGAGCAACGGTCCCACGTGGGCGCCGATCGCAGCCATCAGTTTCACATCGCCGGCCCCCATACCGCCCATCGCGTAAGGGAATAGAAATATCGCCAACCCAACCAGGCTACCGGCAATCGCAATCAGCAACCCGTTGAGACCGAAAAATAGGGATTGTAGTAAAATACCGCCGCCCAGCAATATACCCGTCAGAATATTGGGTATGCGGTTTCGAAATAGATCAATCAATGTCGCCGCCGTCAGGCACAGCAGTAACGTTGATGTTGACCAGGAATGAAAGTCCACTTGACGCTCCGTTATTGGACAGTAAAACTGGGGCAAAGCTGCAGGTTTCGGCAGCCTTGGCCTCCCCTTGAATCAACTGTATCTGTTGTGGCTAAATTTCAGCGGTGATTGCGTTAATAGCGTTCGTAACCGCAGTTCCCAGATTAGTAAATGCAAGTACTGTAGCACCTGCAACAAGCGAACCTGCAACAGCGTATTCCACCGTAGTTAGACCTTCTTCATCGCGCAAAAAGCGCAGTACTTTTTTCGTTAGTGATTTCATAAGAATTATTCCCTTCAAGTTAAAAATGGTGTTATCGATTACATTTTCTTCTATTCACGAGCTTTTCTCTTTCGAAAATTCCCGCTAACGGTTTTAACTTAGCAGTAAAAAAGGGCTGAGTGTTAGGATTTTTTTGCAAAGTAATAGGACATATTTTCCTAGAGGCATCGCCGGTTATTTCAGGGGGCCTCAATGACGGAAAACTTTACACAATATAAATTCTAAAAAAAATATCATGCTTATCTAAAAAAACGATAACAAATAATGTGTTAACTCCCATTTATGATATTTTTTGTTTTAAACAATACTAAGCGGTATAAAAACGGTTTTTTGGTGCTATGTATAATTCTAATAGCTCAATGGCCCTCGTAATTGTAGCTGTCGAAAATTCTTACACTCACAACTTCTGTTTCAAACTGCCAAATTCCTAAGTAGTTTGTTTTCATTGAACTAACTGAAAACTGGACCGGTTTATGCTTGGAATTTTAACCTGAGGTTTAGTGGATTAAGAAGGAAATGGAGTTACCGCGACATACCAGACTAGTATCTTTCTAACCGTATACATATAGCTTTCGGTCACGTTAAGTAAAAGAAATATAAAGAATGGGATTAATTTGAATGTCTTCTTTTCGTAAACCGGTGATATTGTGGTCAAATTTGATGCTCGACGGGCAGTACTCTACGCTCGCTAGGCAGTTTTCCAAATTTTGTCTGATCCGTTTTCCCAGGCACGACTCAAAAATACCTGAACATATCGAGCGGGGAATTCCTGACATAATTTGCTTTGAGTATGACTATCCCGATCACGAGTCCCTTCAGCTAATGTTAGATGTGCAAAAGCTTTACCCCAGTATTCCGATCATCATGTTTACCTTGCAACATTCAGAGTCCCTGGCGGTGTGGGCGCTAAGAAATCGTTTGTTCGACTTTCACTGCAAACCGCTTAATGCCCATCGGATCACCGATCTCAGTCGAAGCTGGGTAGAGCTGTTTTGTAGCGGAAAGAAAATCGACAGGGATTTTGGTCCTATCCATAGGCAGACTACCTTTCCCGATGACGTTCACTTCAGGTCTTCTGGGCAAAGGGATCGTCATATTGATACGGCTGTAAATTATGTACTTTCCCATTACAGCCATTCGATTACCGAGACTGAACTGGCCGAAATGGTAGGGATGAGTCGGTTCCAGTTTAGTCGTTTATTTAAGAAAATTACCGGAAAAACCTTTAAGGAATTTTTGTCGGATCATCGAATTTTGAGTGCCGTAGCTCTGCTCAAAAACCCTAATGCCAATATCTCTGAAGTTAGTTATGCGGTTGGTTTTAGCGACCCGTCCTATTTTTCTCGCGTGTTCAAACGCTTAACCGGACATATGCCTTCAGAGTATCGCAATGGCGAAAATCACGAAGGAGTGCCGCCGGTAAGAGTCGAAAGAAGAGTGGAGAGAAATTTAGGTGCGAGCCTGATTGATCGCGGATCTTACTAGGTATCCCCAACGCCTTGATTCCACGTAGAGCTGTTTTCAGAAAAAGACAATTCAAGCCGAAAATAGTGGCTGAGCATCGATAAGGCCATTATCAACGTATCAAATTGGGATGACAGAAGCTTTTTTTCAGCGGCTTATGGTAAGAGATGGACAATACTAACCCTTGCCTACTCAACAAACGAGCGTTCGCGGAACGTCCTGTAATTCCAGGCTTTCATTATGTAGCGACCCTGTATCAAAGTTCCTTGCACTAGCAACTAACCCACCCCGCCCAAAAAAATCGCGGCATCTTATATGAAAGACACAAACTAACGATATTGATAAGATTACACTTAAAAATCACGAAATTAAGCGACTTATATTCAAGCCCTTGTTCGAGTCCATTCGCAAAACGCACCAATCTTGAGATTTCGGTAATGCTCGGCGGATACCAAAATGCCGCCCCAAGTTGAATACATTCGAGGCAGCTATTGGACCCTATAAATGACCTCGTGTAGACATTTCAGACCCGATGCTACTAGCCAGTGTGGCTTTTGGGGTTCATAAGGTCCTGCTGGCTATCGGATCTGAGGTAGCCGCGGCCTGTTTAGTAACAGCTGTGGGTTTACTTTGGCTAGCACTGCGCTTAACCAAAGACACAGCGCGGCCGATATTGTCGGATGTATTATTGATTCTTCGACTCTTCAGGTTCGCTGTACCCGCGATGGTAATAACTAGCGATTTATTGTTTGATCACTTCCTTGCGGATACATACCGCGGCGGTCAGCAAGCACTCGACGATTCATCTAATGAGCCTCCTGAGGTCGAGGGGGAAAGCACTGAACTATCTGATCACCTTGCCCAGAGTAAACAGGTGAATAGTCTTTCGTCCTTTCTTGACGGACTTGCATTGCCATCGATGACTATGCCCCAAAGCCCTGTGGAAACGATCAAGCAAAAGGCCGCTGAAAGTGTGAGTCATATTATTGATGTCATTGTTGTCTTTATATTGCATGTCTTGGTGATACCGGTGCTGACCCTTTGCATGTTTTATCGATCCATGCACAAGCTCGTCGAGGCAGGGAATTTCAGTTCTCCGGGCACTCGCCGTTCGTGAAAGCGCTGCAAACTCAAACCATTTATTATTGTGGTTTTTTTTGTTTCACCGTTTTACGCACCTTAGGGGGAGGGAAAACCGAAAATGAAAAACCGACCCTCAACGCCCACCGCACCCTCAATTTCTCCATGCCCACAAAAATCCGGTTCTCGATAGTCTCCCCGCATGGCCTCCGATATTGTCTGAAGTGCTTGGCTCGCATGGTCTGATTGAACTAACGGATCTCCTCCAAGCTCCCCATCAGTAAATTGTCAGGATACCACTGGGAAAAATCGTTAGCTTTCTTCACTTACTCAAACGCAGAAACGGAGATCCACTTACTGTCAATCAATGGGTCGTTGCTTCGACCCCAACATCCGCAGCCATATTTATCGAAGAAAGCCCTGTAGAGCATGGATTTATGGGGCTTTTTTGCGTCTGAGGGAAAGGAATTCCATGGGAAGACCAAATGACGGCCGGGTAATTTGGTTGTGGGGTAAGCTGGGGCGCGTCTTAGAACTTATGTCCCTCACAAATAGTAATCCCAGAAAATTCAAACGGCTTCACGCCATTCATTTCGATGGTGAAGCCCACATACTATGGCATTTCGAGTAGCAGATATGTTACTGAGATCATTTAGATAGCGACACAGCAGCTAAATACCCTGTAGCCTAAGTAGACGAGTGGGCCCAATGCTTAGGGTGAAAGCATAGTATTCCGTCGGGCGGTATGGTGGTGTAAACCGCACATTGGACCAATTAACATACTCTACCATTATCTAGGAATCAAACTCAGAACAGCCTTTTTCACCTAAGCTGTCATATTCCTGCTGCACAAAGTCCTCGTTTATAAACAACAACTTGTAAGCTTGGCAGTGCTCTTTTTGATCCACAAAATTAGTCTCCGCAAATAACTGTTTTTTAAGATCTTTCATGTACATTATTTCTGCCGACATACGAACGCCGCCATCCAAAGAGGTATCCAAGATCATTAGACGGTTTTGGTTTTCGTCATTATCCCACGCTGTCCAATCAACCTGTTTACCATGATAACCTTTACCTGGCTTACCATGATGTGCAAAAGCCGCCCAATAAGACATCATACTGTGGGATAGAGCATTTCTAGCTTCATGGTTTGAACTAGGGTGAATAACGTTACTCATTGTCGTGATAAAGTTGCCAAATACGTAAGGTACTTCAAAGGCATGGGCGGCACCCATCAGTTCTTTGAGGTCGATAAAGCCAAAGTCTCGTAAATCATCGGCGTCAAAACGATAGGCAAAAACATCGTCGCCCTGCCCTTCTCGCATGACGGCTGCTAAACGATCCACCGCTTTGATTTTCCATTGATCACTACTGTAACGACTGTAGGCGTCATAACGTTTACTGTCTTTAATACCGACAGGCAATCCCATCAGCGTATCTACATGATCAGGACTAAAGCTTAAGAATAACTTCATTTCGTCACGGTTGGTGCCCATCATCACGGGAACGGCGTTATAGTTAGCCGGATTCGCAAAGAGTTCCTCAGAGGCTATGGCTTTGGGCAATACCACGTCGTCCCCAATTAGATCTAAATTTCTGAAAACTTTGCCGCCGGTTTCACTGCGAAAGGCTTTATAAACCTCTTCGGTGCTTTTACTGCGTAAATAGGTTGAAAGGGAAGCTGTTGTCATACTGCTTTGTATTTCTTTGGCGCTAGCGGCATCGTTAGCCTTACCCTCTGCAATGAGCAGTTGGTTAATAAATTCCCGTGAACTATGTTGATGACCGCCTTCATCTTTGTAGTGTTCTGCCCGAGCTATGGGTTCAATATCCAGGCCGCCACTTTGGGCGATGGCACCGTGGAATAAGTTTTTAGCCAGAGGTGAAGCCATCAAAGCCATGACATTCCAACCACCGGCAGACTCTCCAAAAATAGTCACTTTATTTGCGTCGCCACCAAACTTTTCAATATTGTGTTGCACCCATTTCAAGCCTTCAATTTGGTCGAGAGTGCCATAATTACTCGATTCGTCTTCAGGCAAGTCAGGATTAGTTCGCAGTGCAGGGTGTGACAACCAACCAAAAATACTCAAACGATAATTAATGCTGACAACCACGACATCAAACTGTGACGCTAACTGAGAACCATCATAAACAGGATTACTGCTGCTACCGCCATTGTTTGCACCACCATGGATCCAATACATTACCGGCAGATCTTTTGCGTTTTCCGGTGCATAAACGTTCAAATACAAGCAATCTTCACTGCCGTTAAAATGTTTGTTTCCGATTGATGTTTTACCGCTTTGACTCGCACAATCAGGGCCAATTTTTAAAGCGGATTTTTGCCCTTGCCAAGGTGCGGCAGGCCGAGGGGCTTTCCAACGTAAGTCGCCAATGGGCGGCTCTGCAAAGGGTATGCCTTGCCAAACGGACACCTTGAGGTCGTTCTGATAGCCAATGATGTCACCGCTATCGAGCGTAAGCTGAGTCGCGTCTGAAGCGACAGGTACTGATATACTCTTGGGTGATAAATAAGCATAGCCTGTTGCACCCACGACAACAAATACTAGTAAAAGGCCAAGTGTGATACGTACAAGGTATTTCATTGAAAATTCTCCTTATTCTAGCGTTTTCTGCTTTTTAACTTGGCAGTACCGACGCGGGATACCGCCACGGGTATTGCCGGGATCGGACGTGTGCGAGTCTGTGGGCCTATAACGCCGAGCTCGTATGGAACGCGGGCCCATCTGTTCAGATCATTCATTAAGCAAGAGTCGGTACTGGGTCAGCGCCCGACACGCTCCTGTTCCAGGATAATTTGATCGATCAGCCTATCGAGTTGGCCGTCAGGTTGATAACCAGAGTCAAGTCTGTTGCGGACGTGGTGGTTGACCTGTTTGAGGCCCTCGGGGAGAGATATGCTACATTGCCAGTCCCCTACCAGAGTGCTTATTTTGCTGTTGTCGAAGACAACCGTATTGGATTTATCTCCTAGCAATGGGCCAGTCCAGTCCGGGTTGTAACGGACCAGAGTATTCGATGTGACAGGATGGATGTCCGGTTCTTTGCCGAGAAGCAGCGAGACACTTCGAAGGATCTCATTCCACGTATTCGGCTGGCTGCTAGTGATGTGGACCGTTTCATTGAATGCACGGCTATTCCCGCACAGCTTCACAAAAGCGTTGGCAAAGTCGGTAGAATGGGTCAGCGTCCAAAGCGATTCACCGTCGCCATGAACAATGACCGGCTTATCATGAAGCAGCCGCCAGGCGAGATGATCACCATCGATGACAGTGCTGGGGAATTTGGTTCGATAAGTATGGCTGGGCCGCACAATAGTCACATTTAGACTGCTGTTGCTATCAGTCTCGTTCAGCAAGGTTTCGCAGTCGGCCTTGCTTCGGCTATATGCCCAGTACGGGTTATCGAGGGGTGTATTTTCGGTTATCACATGGCTGCGACACGGTTTCTGGTAGGCCGAAGCCGTCGATACGAAAATATAGTGTCCACAGCGACCAGTAAACAGCTCGATATCGCGCTGTACAGCGCTCTTGTCATAGGCCAGGAATTGGCAGACAACATCAAACTCACGTTTCGCCAACGCTTCGTAGCTTGAATCGTCTCGAAAATCGCCTAACACCTGCTCAACGCCGGACGGAAGCGCTTCAAGTCTTTTACCGCGATTGAAGATAGTTACGTCGTGCCCGACATTACTTGCTTCAGTGACACAGGCCTGGGAGATCTCACCGGTGCCGCCAATGTAAAGAACCCTCATGCCGGACAGCTAGTGAGGCGCGATGACATGGTCATCGACCACACTGGCAGCACCCTCAAAATGGGCGCCGTGAAAGTGATTAACTCGTAAGGGTTCTTTGATAAATCTGACATTTCGTCTTACCTCCTGTTCTCTGGGTTTTAACTCGAATGTTTCATGGGCGCTTGCTTCATAGACGCGGCGCCCATCACTCAACTTACCGTCTTCCACGATCCACAGGATGCGATCCTGCGCGCACCTGGCGATACCCTGGTATCAGATTGATACACAGCTTGCCCGCCTTTTATTGATACATTCTACATGCCCCTAACTCGCAGAACTACATTCAGCTTCATAGCTCTCGCGCAAGAGAAACTAAAACCGCCCGTTTGCGCGAGCCACTGTAGGGGTATCGCCCATGCATCACACGGTGGTTATCGACCAGTGCAACGTCTCCGTCTTGCCACGCCAGAGGTACCGTGAATTCTTCCGCAAGGCTTAAAAGCGCCGTCAGTAATCCCTTGGGGATGGTCTCGTCATTGCCAAAGGTCAGCACTTCACCCTTACTCTTGTCGGTTCGACTCCAACCCCTGTATGCCGCGATAACCTGGTTGTAAAAAGATTCGCTGCCATCAGGTAGTTTTTTGACGGCTGGCAATACTGGCGTTCTTGTCACCAGTGACTTATCTTCCTGCCATTGCCAGGAGTAACCCAGTGCACTCAGTTTTTCCTCTGCCTGGAAGACTGTTTCGACGCTTAGTGTGCTACGCCAGCTGCGACCTTGGCCAGATGCTGCGTTGTCCATCGCCGGCATGTGCATCATATATTTCAGACCTAGAGACGCAAACTGTACTGCCCAGTCAGGGTGTCGCTCTTTGAAGGCAGCATACAAAAGGTCTGATCGGCAGACGGGGGTCGCACCACCTTGTTCTGCAGCACTCAAACAACAAAAGAATATTTTCTCAGGTGAGATGGGCGTTTGTGCCATCTCATGATGCAGGAAGATTTCCACTTCCGGGGGCGCCTCGTTGGCCGTAAAAACCCTGGGGGTATGATTGATACGAACCGCATTTGAGAGGGAATCCTGATAGGTGAAATCCTTGTAGCCAAACGTCGACGAGAAGGCGTCGAAATCTTTTGCCGTTTTCACGGGAAAACCTCGAAACAGTAATGCGCCGTTGGTTGCCAGTTGGTTTTTGAAGCTGGCGGATTCAACTAATAGCCAGTCCATCACGCTAGACATATCTTCAAGGCCAGTCAGGTTTTCAATAACAATAGGCATATTCATGTTAGTCATAAATGGGGTTAAATGTATTGAAAGCTTGTTCGCAGAAATCGCCAGGATCATTGAAGCGTCGATTCCTGTTCAGGTCTGAGATAGCGGCCATGTCGTCCTTCGAGAGCTCAAGGTCAACGGCCGCGAGATTCTCTTTCATACGCACCGGATTGGTGCTCTTTACGATCACGGAAGTTCCTCGCTGAATACCCCAACGCAATACGACCTGTGCTGGCGTGCAGGCAAGTCGTGTCGCTATGTCCTGAACCCGTGGCTGATCAAGAATGGATTCGTTTTGTTCCGCCATCTCAAGTTCGACATAGGACAGTGATCCCAGCGGTGAGAAGGCTGTGACTTCTATTGTGTACTGTTTTGCAAGGCGGATAAGTCGCTCCTGCGTGAGATAGGGGTGTGATTCAATCTGCAGTAACTCGGGCGGTATAGTGGCGTAACGCATCAGCTCATGCAGCAGGCCTGATGCATAGTTGCATACGCCAATGTGTTTTACCTTGCCGCTCACCTTGAGTGCTTCCATTGCACCCCAGGTGTCGGCGAGAGATCCCTTGGCGAGTTTCATCTTCGGTGTCGCAGCGTCCGGATCAAAAACCCATTCCGGCGGATAACGTTTCTCAAACGGCACAAACTCAAGTGCAATAGGAAAGTGTATGAGGTAGAGATCAAGATAGTCCAGCTGCAGATCATTCAGCGTGCGATCGAGCGCGGCCGGTACATGCTCGGGGTGGTGATAAGTATTCCACAGTTTGGAGGTAACCCAGAGTTCTTCCCGCGTACAAACCCCCTCGCTGACGGCGCGCTTTATACCGCGGCCAACAGCAACTTCATTCCCGTAATCACATGCACAATCGAGGTGTCGGTAACCTGCCTTGATCGCTTCGAAGACAGTTGTTTCACAGACGTCGGTGCCTACCTTCCAAAGCCCGAAGCCAATGGGCGGGATATCCTTGATGGATTCAAATGACATAGGTTTTCCTATTGACCTTTTTCCTGAATGAGCGACTTAATATAAACTGGCTGACCAGTCTCTATAGATTCTTGAGCGGCAAGTCCTACGATGACAGACAGGAGGCCATCTTCTGTCGTTGCCGCCGGCAATTTACCTTCGCGAATCGCCTCGATGAAATCAAGATATTCGAGGAAGCTCGTTCCATGATGCAAGCCATCATGCCGGTGCCGATAATGCCGTAACGTATGGTCAATGGGGCGCCCTCGCTCAGTGGTCAACTTCCCGACTTAATTATAGCCAAGCTATAATAACAGGGCAAGCGTTAAACAGATTATCGCTTTACTGGGATTTCGCCGCCTCATACCCCACGGTGATAAATTGCATCGCCGTTGCTATGGCATCATCGCGGTCAAGTTTTGCTTCATGGGCGAATTTCGCGGCGGCGATGGAGGCTGCCGATGCCATTAATCCCAGCATGGCAGCTTTCTTTCGGCTTATGTCAAGTTCTTTGGCTATTGTGTCTACCAGAAACTTTTCCCTTTGCCTCGCATTTTTTGTTCGGCGCTTTTTAATGGCGGCGGCGATTTCGGCCTCAGCCAGCAATATATCAATGACACCCCTTTCTGCGCGTTCATTAAAATTATGGACTACGTAGACTCTGAGAATCTCGTGTAAGGTGCTACTTTCATCAAGCGACTCGTTAAGTGCATCGAGATAACGATTGAAGTCTCTGGAAAGGAGCTGTTGCAACAAATCAACACGCGAGGAGAAGTAGTGAAATAGAAGTGGCTCGCTGATACCAGCGTCGACAGCAAGCTGCTTTAACGAGAACTGTTGCAACCCATTTTCGAAGATTGACTCCTTGGCGACATTAAGAATCTGCTCGCGTCGATCCTCTGGGGAAAGGCGGGTTCGTTTCATATTACTCCATTGGCTCGTGACAAAATTGTTGCGGGACTATACCAGACGAGCCTCTTGTAAGTCTTGTGCTTTTCTTGCGTCGAGTTCTCTCATTATCTGCCTGTGTCGGGTGACAGTGGGTCGTAACGTGTGTAGACCACCAGAGAGAATACCGCCGCGACTTCCATGATCGGTTCTGGGACGGTACCGAGCCTTGTCAGCGTTGGTTTGCCCAGCTGGCCTGGGACATTCTCACCGTCGCAGCTTTTGACCACTTTTTGCGCTTATCTTTTATTGTCCTGTATTGCTAACTAACCAACAACGTCGGTGGATAAGTCTAACAACTGTCGATCCAGAGGCTTTAATCGCTCATCTGGATCGAGTGAGGGAATCGCCGACAATAACAGTCGTGTGTAGTCATGAGTCGGTTGCTCAAAAACTCGTTCGACCGAACCTTGTTCAACAACCTGCCCCTGGTACATCACCAATACTTCATCGCAAAATTCCTGCACTACCCGAAGGTCATGGGCAACAAAAAGGTAGGTCAAGCCCAACTCTTCCTGCAGTTCATTAAGCAGGTCAAGAATCTGAGCCTGTACCGAAACATCGAGGGCTGAGACAGACTCATCACAGACGACGAGTCGAGGTTCAAGAATCAATGCTCGCGCAATGCCGATGCGCTGTCGCTGACCACCTGAGAATGCATGAGGAAATCGAGCGGCTGAATCAGAGTCTAGATGGACCTTTTGCAACATTTCCATCACGCGCTGCCTGCGAGCTGCCTTGTTACCCAATCGATGGATCACTAACGGCTCTTCCAGAATTTCCTGCACGGTCATACGCGGATTCAATGATGCGAACGGATCCTGAAATATCATTTGGATCTCGCGACGAAGAGGCAGTAGTGATTTGTCGCTAAGTGAATGAATGTCATGCCATCCATCGCTATTACGATAACGAACCGTTCCTGAGTCTGGCTGAATCGCGCGAAGGATTGACCTAACCAGAGTTGTCTTACCCGAACCCGACTCACCAACAATACCTAAGGTGTTAGACTCATTGACATTGAACGAGACTGAACGAACGACGGGCAACCCAGCAAAAGATTTACAAAGACTTTGCACAGACAGCAGCTCCTTCATTGCTTGAACTCCCTGACCTGGTGCCCATCGAAAGGCCCTGACATTGTGGTGTTCGAACCCATTGCAGCGTCGAGCTTCCAATCATCCACTCGCCATGCTTGGAATCCACCAGGTTTTTTACCCGTTTTCATTCCTGGTACCGAAGTAAGTAGATGTCTTGTATAAACATGCTTTGGTGTCTTGAGAACTTCCCTCACACTGCCACTTTCCACGATCTGTCCCCGATACATAACAATAACACGATCAGCAATCTGGGCAACCACACCTAGGTCATGGGTGACAAAGAGCACGGAGTTGTTGAACTCCTGCTGCAGCGATTTGATCAACACCAGAATATCCGCTTGTGTTGTCACATCCAGCGCGGTGGTTGGCTCGTCACAAAGTAGCAGCTGTGGATGACATATCAGCGCCATTGCAATGACGACTCGCTGTCGCATGCCGCCAGAGAACTCAAAGGGGTATTGGTGCATTTTATTTTCAGCATCAACGATGCCGACTCGGGACAACATTGTAGCGGCCTCTGCCAAGGCCTCGTCGCGAGTCACATCACGATGGCATAACACAGCCTCTGCCACCTGATCACCAACTTGGTGAACAGGAGACAGCGCGGTCATCGGCTCCTGGAAAATCATGCTCACCATCCCACCACGGAGGTGTAACAACAGTGGATCGTTTTTCTCCAAAGAAGAAATATGTATAGGATCACCATCAAGGGGGCGGAAGGTAATCGCACCAGACGAACTCGCACTGCCGGGTAGCAGCCGCATGATACTGCTCGCGGTGACAGACTTACCAGAACCCGATTCACCGACAATGGCGGTGATGCATTTTCGGGGCAATTCAAAAGAGATGCCATCGAGCGCACGCACAGTCCCAACATCGGTTTTGAACTCAACGACGAGATCTTCAATCGATAGCAGTGAGTCTTTCATCGCGCGCTTCCATAGGGATCCGCTGCATCGCGCAAACCATCACCTAAAAGGTTAAAGGCGATCACTGTAACTACAATGAAAGCGCCTGGTAACATCAACCAGGGTGTCATTACAATGACCTGATAATTCTGTGCCTGTTGCAGCAGAACTCCCCAGCTGACAACTGGAGGACGCAGCCCTATACCCAAAAAACTGAGTGCCGTCTCACCCAAAATCATGGCGGGAACCGCGAGCGTTGCCGTGGTGATGATGTGACTGCTAAAGCTGGGCAACATATGGCGAAACACAATTCGCGTATCACTGGCCCCGATTAGTCTTGCGGCGACCACGAAATCTTCGCCACGCATCGACAAAAACCGTCCTCGCACCTGCCTGGCAAGCGTCGTCCAACCGAACAGCGATAAAATAATCGTCACCCCGAAATACGTTGTAAGTGGTGACCAAGTAGTTGGCAAGGCGGCAGAAAGCGCCATCCACAAAGGCAGTGTCGGTATAGATTGCAATACTTCAATACAACGCTGCACCGCGCTATCTATCACCCCACCTAAATATCCGGCAAATCCGCCAAACAATACCCCCAAAAAGAGCGTCAGCACAACACCAATCACACCAATAGATAGCGAAACCCTAGACCCATACAAAATACGAGAGAACATATCTCGCCCCAATGAATCAGTGCCGAGCCAATGAAAGTACCCCTGCCCGCCCACTTCAACACCGATCAGGTGTCGACTGCTTGCTATCAACCCCCAGAGTTCATAAGGCTCACCTTCAACAAAGAATTGCAGTGGGTAGCGAGTACTTGTGTTCTCCCGATATTCACGCATCCAGGTATCTGGGTTAATCGTCAGGTCATAGGAGTAGACGAAAGCTCTGATGTGAAATTGACCTTCCTCATCAAAAAAATGGACGTTCATTGGCGGCGCATTCAGCGCTCTGACGTTACGTTGCTCCGGCCCGTATGGACTGATGAATTCACACAAAAGGGCAAGCACGTACAAAACGATCAGAATGCTACCACCGGTCATAGCCAAGCGGTGGCGTCGAAATCGCAACCAGGCGAGACGCCGAGGAGAAATATGCTCAAGATCGTTCATAGCGAATCCTCGGGTCGACCCAGGCGAGCAATAGATCAGATAACAACATTCCGATCACCGTCAGCACGCTGAGTAGCATGATTAGGCTACCAGCCAGGTACATGTCCTGTGAGATCAACGATTGGACCAGCAAAGGCCCGGTCGTCGGCAGATTCAACACGACCCCAACGATGGCATCACCCGATAGCAAAGCAGGCAGCAGCAATCCAATGGTACTGATGAATGGGTTGATCGCGATACGCACTGGGTACTTCATCAACAGCTTGAAAGGCGGCACTCCTTTCGCGCGGGCAGTCGTCACGTACGGCTTCTGCAGTTCGTCAAGCAAGTTCGCACGCATCAAACGCATGGTGATAGCCATGCCTGATGTACCAACAACAATAATCGGAATCCAGATATGAGTCAGCAAATCCAGAAATTTCCCCCAACTCCAAGGTGCGTTCAAATATTCAGGCGAAAACAAACCACCGACACTGATGCCAAACCAGGAGTGACCTAAATACATCAGCACCAGCGCAATCAAAAAATTGGGTGTGGCAAGACCCAACAACCCAATAGTGGTGAAGGTGTAATCTGCAACGGAGTACTGACGTACGGCAGAATAGATACCAATAGGCAGTGCCAACAACCAGGTAAAAATTAGAGCGCCGACAGATATCAGAAAAGTGTAGCCTAACCGCTCCCACACCAGTTCGTTGACGGGTCGAGCGTAAAGGTAAGAAAACCCCATATCGCCGGTAATGAAATTACCTATCCAATATAAATACTGGATAGGTAAAGGTTGATCCAAGTTGTATTGTGCGCGCATGTTCTGAATGCGCTCATCGCTCATATCGACGCCGCTTGAAGCGAGTTGCTCCAGTGTTGCTGTCACAATGTCACCTGGTGGCAACTGAATCACTACAAACACGATGACTGAGATGACTGCAAGTGTGGGAATCATTCCCAATAGGCGTCGCAAGATGTATCGCTTCATCGTTCCGTTACTCCAGGTTCCAGGTACCAGGTTGACGGGTGATACGGCATGGTTCCGCGGATGTCCCAGCCCCACAGCCCTTCATCAACAACGTTTTTCAGTCGACTGGATACCACAATGGGTTGCGGCGCGAGACCAACCGTACCGATAGTCCACAGGTTTTGTGCATTAGCAGCGAGTATTTGTTTACCCAACTGCACACGGCGAATAGGGTCCATTGTTGTAGTGAGTTCATCGGAAATACGCTGCAACTCGATGATCTCTGCGGGGGGCTGTTCACCCATCACACCATCGGTTAGATACCAACGTGACCATTCACTCCACATGGCTAGACTGCCGGCAATCTTGCGTGGCACCCAGAAATCTGGGTTGCCAGCAAAAAGTACATCAGTTGTCCTGTCTGCGTGCCACAAGGTCATAACGAACTCATTTGACCGGGCCCTCGCCAGTTGCAAGCCTCGATCTATCAACCTGACGCGAACATCGATCCCTACTGCGTTCCAGTAACTCGACACCAGCTCCATTGACATCTGCTTAGGCGTTTCAGTTTCAACAAATTCAAGCGTGGGAACAAACTTGCTGCCATCTGAGAATTCCCGCATCCCATCGCCATCAATGTCCACCAGCCCAATCTCGTCAAGTAACTGTTTCGCTGCCTGGATATCGTAACGCGTGTAAGCCGTTGCAAATTCCGGCTCGAAGTAGTCACTGTCAGGTATCACCGTCACCTGTCTCGGTGTACCGCGGCCGAAATAGATGATGTCGTTCATCTCGTCTCGGTCAATCGCCACAGATAAAGCACGACGAAACCTTACATCACGAAAAAGCGTACTCAACCGAGGATCAGGGTGATTGAAGTTAACCTGGATAGCGAGATCACTGCCATGAAGTCGCCGCCATATCTTCACCTTTATCCTACCGCTCTCTTCACCGAGTTTTAACAGCGGAATGTCCTGCGTCGGCAGACGAAATCCAGCAAAGTCGAACTGACCGGTCGAAGTTTTGGCAACTACAACAGCGGTATCACCGACATTTTCGGCCTCAATGACATCGATATAAGGTAGCTGCTGGCCAGATGGATCAATTTTGAAGTAATAGGGATTTCGTTCGTACCGGGTCAGCGTTGGTGTAAAACTCACCGGTTTAAACGCACGCATTGTCGGCTGATTGATGAGTTCCTCATTCCGACGTTGCAAAATCGCGGTGGAAATAAACGTTTGCCAGTTGATAAACCCCATGTTCTCAATACGATCTGCAATGACCTCCTCGTCAGTATAGGCGGGATGGAATTGCTCGAAGTAATGCCGTGGCACCATATAACGTTCAGGAAGCTGCGCCAGATTATTAATAAACAAAGGGCTCGCATTGAGAAACTGATAGACCAGCGTCCATTGATCCAAAGAATGAACAGTTATGCCCATCAATTCCGGAGGAGTGATTGGCTGAAAAGCCTTATTCAGCTGCAGATCGTTGATCGCAAAGAGGAAATCCGCAGCCGTGAGCGGCTGTCCATCAGACCACTTGAGTCCTCGACGCAAGCTGACCATCAAGACCCGACCATCTGCACTGTACGCATAGGACTCCGCCAGATTGGGCAGAATGGTTTTGTGATCCGGCGAAATTGTAAACAGACCTTCGGGACTCATAAACATCGGCACATCTTCGGAGATGAGGCGAGCAGTCCCACCGAAATGCCCTATGGCGTCAAATGGCACAATCACGATCGGATCATCAGGCAATCGCCGATCAACAGGTGGCAGACCTTGTCGATTCAGAAGTGGGCTTTGTTTGAAGTCAGCAATGCCAAGTTGCGAGGCCGTTTTAGCAGGCGTAAACCATTGCTCGGGATAAAGTGATTGAGCATGAACCGTTTCGGCACAAGACGTAGAGACAAATAAAACACTTGGTATGTGGATAGTCACCGCGAGGAAGGTGTTTCGGTAAAGCGCTAGCCATTTCATATTTCTATCATACCCGGATAAGGCTCCGATTTTCCAAGTAAGCAGACAGACCAAGTACGCAGGCACTCAGAAATGCCAGATCAGCCGGAAGGCCCTTAACAAGCGACCTCCGGCAATTGTTGCGAGATTTTTCATTTGCGTGGACTAAAACTTTGCTTCCAATGTAACGCGGACGAATCGGTCCGGGCCGAGATATTGCGTGTTGGTCACGCCATCAAACAGGCCGTAGACTGATGAGCCAACATAGTGAATGTAGTCTTCATCCGTAACGTTCTCAACAGACAATTTAACGCCATATCGGCCAGACGGCGACGTCGCACCAAGCCGAAGGTTGATAAGGCTGTAGGAATCGATATCAAATCGTGGGTTCGGTGTTACGCCCCCGGTAGTATTCTTTTCATCCTGCCAGCTGTACTCAAGTCTTGAGTAGGCACTCCAACCAGTGTTGCCCAGATTAAAGCGATAACTGCCAATAAAGGAAAACGATTTTTCAGGAATGAATGCGAGTTTGGTACCTTCCGCACTGGGTTGTTGCACATATTCTTTGTAACTGACATCGATGACAGAGAGCGCCGTAGTCAACGTCAATCCTTCAATTGGCGTGGCGTACGTGATGTCTGCCTCAAACCCTTTTGATTCAACCTCATCGATACCTAGGTTCTGGGTGAAGGAATCATCCTGGTTGCCATTGATACGTTGGTAGTCTTCCACCGTTTGATAATAAAAGGCCGTATTGATCGATAGCGTGTTATCCAAGAACAGGCCTTTGAAACCCAGCTCGACTAATGTCGGAATTTCGGGTTCAACAACCGGGAGCTCTTCACCTGGCTCAATGTTGCGAGCATTAACACCCGTTGTCACATCAATTCCAGCACCCTTGTAACCTTGTGAGTAGGTTAGATAGGCGTTAACCCCATCTGCGAAAGAGTACTTGCCGATAATACGACCGGAGAAATCAGTGTCATCAACGGACTGGCTACCAGAAATTGGGGCTCCAACAAACCCCAGCCGGTTGAATCCAAAGGTTGGATCAGCTGCAAATACTGTGTAGTCAAGGTCAGCGTCTTTCTTTTCATCGGTGTATCGTCCACCCACAATAAGCGACAATCGATCACTCACATCCCAGGTTACTTCGCCAAAGACTGCGAGGTGTTTCGTCTCTACGCTTCGAATTGAACGATTTCGGAAGTTTAGTACATCGCCGAAAACGGGGTGTAACAGTGCAATATTGATGCTGTTACCACCATCAGCATTTTGTTCTTCATCAAAATAAAACAGACCTGCCACATAGCTGACGGGTTCACTCAAGAGCCCTGACAGTCTTATTTCCTGAGAAAACTGTTCCGCTGTTGCTGTCGCGCCGCTGAAATTAAAGAAATTAGATTCTCCCAAAATGTCCTGATCATTGGTTTCATCAATCTCCCAATCTCTCAATGCGGTAATCGATGTCAATGTGGCATCACCGATCTGATAATTAATCTCTAGCGAGGCGCCCTTTGCTGTGGATATTTGTCTGAGGTCTCTTTCGAACATCGCCACATCGCGGTTGCTTGTGCCGGGGTTGATGCCCGCGTTCGCAAGTGCATCTTCGAGGTGAATAACACTACCCGGTATCTGCAGAAACTGGAACGGATCGTTCCCCCCAAAAAGCCCACCCAGGGCGCCTGAAATGAAATCCGCTGTAGTACCCACCTGATTGTAGGTCGCGACACAACAGTGGTTATCTTCATCGGTGTAGTCGGCGATCAGCAATGCCGATAACCGATCTGTTGGTTCATAGAGGAACTTTGCACGCAGCGACCAGTTGTCTTTGCTGTTGATGTCATTTTCACCCGCTAACTTGTTATCCAACATACCGTCGTTCTGGTGCATCGACCCGGTGATGCGATATGCCAGCTTGTTGTCAACCAACGGACCGGTAACCGAACCGCGAACCCTTCTTTCTCCACGACTTCCCATCGTGATATCACCACCTATAGAGAACTCAAATTCGGGTTTTTTGGTCACGACATTAACAACACCAGCTGATGTGTTCTTACCGAACAGCGTTCCTTGTGGGCCTTTAAGCACTTCCACTCTTTCAACATCATATAGATCAAAGAATCCCTGCGCTTCTCGCCCCATCGGGACACCATCAATAACGGTGGAGACACTGGATTCGAAGCCTTCACTGAAACTGAATGTAGAAATACCGCGGATAGACGGTGACGCAGCACGTGTTGTTGTAATCGGAGAGAAATCATATCCAGGTACAAATTTCACGATTTCTGAAATTGTGTTGAAACCCGTATCGACGAAAAACTCTTCAGTCATAACTGAGACAGCAATGGGCGTTTCTGTAAGCGACTCATTAGTTTTTCGAGCAGTAACAACAATTTCTTCAAGCTCTGCAAAAGACTGAGCTGCGAACACTAAAGAGAAGAGGCCTGTCACCCCTATTCGTATCAACTTACCGAAACCAAACATGATATCCCACCTTTATTTTAGTTATTGTTGTTCAACTATAACACAGTATTATAGTTCGTCAATAATAGAGCTGCTATTTTTATGAGTCTTTAAGAGAGTTAACAGCGCCCAGGATGCCCCTCAGCATTACTGTAATTCATGTATTACGGGACTATTTTAGTTTCGAAACTGGTCGCTGATTATCGAATATCATTGAGTTCGATTTATCACCCGGTAGTGGCCCAAGCCGATCGGCATTGTGCTCAAATAACCGCTTCGAGCTAAGCTTACAAATGTCAATTGGCATAACCCGCGATTACACTACTGCCACCAACAAACAAAATCTTCACCCACCAGTCTCTTCAATCACCCTTGCCCCACCAACAAGGTGGGCATCAACGGTGTGATCGACACGTGAAGGAGGCGACACAAAACGCACATTCCGGTTAATCTGATGCCGGGTTGGGTTATCACTAAAGACAGAAGCAGTGTCATCTTGAAACACAAGGCGACCATCGCCCAGGGCCTTGTCATCCATGACGCGAAGTGACGCCTCATTTTTGCAAGCATTCACATCCTCAGGCGTCATTTCAGGCACGATCAGACCACGCCAATGTCTTGCGACATCTGCATGATAAGTAAGACCTATCATGGGACGAATGACATCTGACGTATTCGCTACTCCGCGATGCCACATGCGAGGATCTCGAAAACAGATGCCACCTGCCGGGATGGCCATCCGTCCGGGGGGACCCCATTTCTCAATCAATTCAGGGTGATTAGACAGCCTTTCCCCAAGCGGCCAACTGGCAACCTCGGTTTCGTGGTGAGATCCCGGGTAAATTTCTGTCGCACCGTTTTCCACCGTGATATCTACCAGTGCAACCGAACATGACAGCGTGATGGTTCTAGGCGGCCAATTCTCTCCTGCGGCCCTCGCTGCACCCTCCGTTCGCCAGCCGTACGGACGATCAAAGTGCAGCGGCTGATTTACACTGCCCGGCAAGTTGACGTTCCCGTTGTAGAAGCCAAGCCAGGCGTTTTCACCAAGAATCGATGCCACAATACATTCTATTAAAGGGTTCGCTAGCAGGTCAGCGCGCACATAGGGCGCATTTCGAGGCAACCCTAGTTGCAGATGCCCTTGACCTGTGTGCTTTTCGTGCATGGTTTTCTCACCAGCATCTCGAATTCGCTCTGCGTCTTCTACCACTGCTTGTGATAAGCGCTCACAGGACTCCTTCGAGATCAGATTCTCTACTACGACATATCCGACGGTTGAAAATTCCTCCATAGCTTTTGCAAGGGTCGATTCCTCAAACCTCCCTTCAAGCCGTTCATTCTCACTCGGTGTAATCATGACATTATTCCTTTCCTTTGATTCTATTTTGTTGCCATCGATGAGGCCGATCTATCGGCCACAGCTGGATCATTGCTGCTTGTTCGTCTGCAGATTGAACGAATACTCGGTCAGTCCCCTCGCCAATAATGTCGGCACCACTTACCTTCAGCATCGCGACAGCACTTTCAAGGTCAGCGACTTTCATGGCTAAAACGTAAAGTCCGTCCCCTTCTTTCTCTAATAATTGACGTACCGGCGAATCTTCGCCGAGCGGTGCAATCAGCTCAACAAAAGTGCCATCAGGTAGCGGTAAAAACACCTGATGAACACCCGCTTCTTCAAGTATCACTTCATGGATGTCTAGAAATCCCAACGCTGATGTCCAATAAGCCAAGGCGTCATCCATGTTCTGTGCAAGAAAAACTAAATGATCAAACCCAAGATACGGCACTAGGAAGTCGCCTGCCGATAAATCGCCGATCTGGTCTTCACCTGATCCAACGACGACCAATCGCTCTGTTCCAAATCATAGCCTTCAGGAAAAGGCGCCCCAGGCTGGCGCCCGTGGACCGCCTGGACAGGATGACCCTCGTAAAAAGATTGCAATAAAAGAGGCAACCAACTCGTCATAAACACTTTCTCGGATACCGGACAAAGTCTGGGGGCAGACGCACCTGCGCCAACTATCAAGACATCAACGTCTTCCATACCGCCTTGTCCTTTTACCCGATATTTCCCTAAAACTGATTCATCAAGTTCCGCTCCGGAACCGAACGCGAGTTTGCTGCCAAAGCTGAAGCGCGCTGCGCCTGTGGAATTTTTAGTTTGCATTATAGGTCGTGAACCCTTAATTCTATTATTGTTTAACTATAATAGGCTTCAAGACAGATAGCCACGCTTTTTTCGTCTTACAACTAGTGCTCGATCAGGAGAGAATCTCAATACCCATACTTAAGGGTGTTCGAACTTGTGTGATAAAGACCGCGCCGCCTTATAAACGGGGTTCCCGCTGGTTCTTCCTTAAACTTTAAACCGATGACGGTTTAGAAGGTCGGGGCGGCA
>Ga0209395_1001870_pt1 | contig 28668 bp, 15 predicted proteins | sample GOMGulsemesocosm_3_FD_184635 | JGI IMG/M metagenome (GOLD analysis project Ga0209395, IMG submission 184635) | Methane-oxidizing microbial communities from mesocosms in the Gulf of Mexico - GOM9D Gulf of Mexico (SPAdes) (version 2) | ecosystem: Environmental > Aquatic > Marine > Cold seeps... | reverse complement strand
GCTCTTTTAGAATTAGCACAACTTATTGTAAACATCAACACACTAGCCATTATTATTTCTTTTACCATAACCTTAAAATATCTAATTATTTTTCATAAAAGTAAGTAATTTTAATTTACAAAGCTTTAGTTATAAAAAAAAGTGCTAAACTTTCGCTTAGCACTTTTTTATAAATTTATTTTAATAAACTGACGTGACCTGTAATGTCATGTCGTTTGTCTGACATGGTTTCTGCAAACGATATCTTCCAAACATACACGCCATCCGCACAAAGCTTACCATCTTCAGGATATGTACCATCCCAACCATATCTGGTATCATGAGATTCGAAAATAACTTCACCCCAACGGTTAAATATCATCAAATGATAATCGAACGGATCAAAACCAGATGTAAATATTGGCTTAAATGTTTCGTTATATGCATCTTGATCCGGAGTAAACACATTAGGTACATAATATAAAAGTACATCATTTATTGTGATAAACTTTTGAATTGAATCTTTACAAACACGATCATTGTTAAATACCCACAATGTAATTGCATATTGATTAGGAACATCTGCATAAACATGTGTAGGATCAACATCATTACTCAATTCTGTTTCATCTCCAAAATCCCATTCATATTCGTCTCCATTTATAGATTCATTCGTGAATTCAATTTCAGTATGTGAAACATCAGTAATTTGCGGAGTAAGACTAAAATCAGCAATTGGCATAGATGTGATATTGATGTATCCAATCTCCTCATCACTCGCAACACAACCATTTGCGCTTGTAACTGTTAATCCAACATCATACAAACCACCTGCTTCATACGTATGAGATAATGGATTCCCACTTCCTGTACCTCCGTCTCCAAATGTCCAGTCATAAATTTGTCCATCATGTACTAAATCAGTAAACTCAATTGTTGTTGGTGCACACCCATTTAATCTATCTGCTAAAATATTAACAGTTGGTGATGGGTTAATAGTTATCAATTGTTGTTCTGTATTTCCAATACATCCTTGAGGTGAATTAACTGTAACATTACTTGGCGTAATTGCAGTTACATTCACAGTAAATACATTAGCAGGAGGGTTTGGATTATTAGCTATAAAATTAGGAATATTTCCTACACCTGTAGTTCCAAATCCAATATCGATAGCAGTAGCCCAAACAAACTCAACACCTGCAGGTAATCCAATATAATCAAATAAATCTAATTCTAACCCTTCACACACCTCTTGTGCATATGGAGGCTTAACGTAAGGCATAGCAAACGAATCTACACTAACCATTCCAACCACATCTTGAGAACAACCAGTAGTTTCATCCAAAACAGAAACTAATGAATAATCACCAAAATTTGCGGCAGCAATAGTATAACTGTTAGATGTTTCTGTAGCAAATTGAGTTAGACCATCATTAAAAGCATACTCAACAGTCCAAGGACCAGTTGAAGTAGCAGAAGGAACAAAATTAATCGTCACATCCTCTAATGGGTCATTCTGACATAATGTGACATCCCCTGTTATATTAGCAACTGGTAATCCGTTAATTGCTATATCTGCATCAGCAGAAACCAAAGCACAACCTTGAGCTGTAAGATCGATAGTATTCGTTATTGTATACACTCCTATGACACTTGCATCAATATCAACTAAACCAGTTAATGGATTAATTATTAAACCTACAGGAATTGCAGTAAACAACCCTCCTGATCCACCATTAATAAATGTAACTGGCTCATCATTGTCATAGACACAGTAAGTACCACTAGTAAAATCAGCAATTGGTGCATCAGTAATAACAACAGTTAATGTTGTTAAAGCCGGACATACACCGTTTGTTTGGTATTTAACATCATAACTACCCACATCACTCGCTGATAAATCAATATTTCCTGTATTTGTATCAAATGCTAAGTTAGGTCCACCTGAATTAATTGTAAAGGCAAATGAACCTCCTGTTGTTCCAGTGATATTCACTGTCGGATCTACCGCTCCTGAAGCACAATACGTTAATCCGTCAACATATTCAAATGTAGCCACATCAATTGGATCAACATTTAAATTAAATGTAGTCGCCAAACCAATACATTCTGCAGTACTAGGTATCACTGTAATAATTCCTGTTGTTTGAACACCTGAAGTATTTGTCCCAGTAAAACCAACAATATCACCATTTCCGTTTGTACCTAAACCAATAGTTGTATTGTCATTAGTCCAATCATAAGTAGTTGGTAAAACACCATTAACACCCGTAAAATTAACAGTGTTAAAAAGTGTATTGTGACAAATTGTTTGATCGGTTACAGTTGAAATAACAGGTGTAAAATTAATTGTTAAAGAAACAGTAGAATCTTGAACACATGGACCAGCCGTTGTATATGTTATATCATAAATCCCTTCATCTGATAAATCTAAATCTATCAATCCAGTTGTGGCGTCAATTACCAAGTTTGGACCTCCAGCCGTTGCAACATAAGTGAAAGTCCCGCCTGCTACTTCAATAGTTGCTGATGGATCTACTAAGTCTGCAGTACAATAATTATAACCTGCGTAACCGAACCCAGGATTATCTAATGGGTCAACGCTAAGAACAAATGTAGAATCAGCTCCAACACAAGTAGCAGTCAAAGGTGTAACAGTAATATTTGCTACTTCCAATCCACCAGCTGTTGTTGTAACGAATGAAGAAATATCTCCATTCCCATCTGCTGCTAAACCAATATTTGTATTATCATTTGTCCAAGTAAAAGTTGGATTTGCACTACCTGTAAAATCAACAGTGAAGAATGAATTACCTTCACATACCAATTGATCAGCGATAGAATTAATTATTGGAGTCAAATTAATAGTAATGTTAAGTACAGAATCTTGAGGGCAATCTGGACCAACTGTAGTATAAGTAATATCATAAGAACCAGCATCAGAATTTGCTAAATTAATTTCTCCTGTTGAAGGATCAATATCTATATTACCTGCACCAGATGTCGTAAATGAAGTAAATGTACCACCAACCACATCTATTGACGGAATTGGATTAGCATCAGTCGTACAGAATGCAGTTATTGGAAAGTTAAATCCAGCATTATCAAGTGGATTAACCGTTAAGTTAAATGTAGTAGTCTCACCAACACAAGAACCTGCAGATGGCGTTACAACAACAACTCCTGTTTGAGGTACTAGCGTTGTATTAACTCCAGTAAATGAAGCAATATCATCAACTCCAGAAATCGCAAGACCAATAGTTACATTATCATTTGTCCAATTAAATACAGACCCTACTGAACCTAAAATATCTACTAAAGCAAAATCTTGTCCATGACAAACTGTTTGATCACCAATTGGATCAACAGCAGGTGTAGATGCAACACTCATTACAATAGTAGAATCTTGTGGACATAATCCAGCAGTAGTATATGTAATATTATACACACCTGCATTTGAAGCATCTAAATCAATTAATCCCGTAGTTACATCAATAGCTAAATTTGGACCACCAGTCGTTGCACTAAATGAAAATGAACCACCAGTCACATCAATAATTGCAGCGGGGTCAACTTCAGAAGAACAATAACTATAAGCAGGATATGAGAACCCCGGGTTATCCATAGGAGTTACATTCAGATTAAAAGTAGTTGCAGTACCAGTACACGTTGGCGTACTTGGTGTCACTGTTATAAGCCCTGAAGTTAACACAGCCGTTGAGTTTGTAGCTGCAAACCCAACAATACTTCCTGTTCCAGCAGCTCCTAAACCAATTGACACATCATCATTTGTCCAATCATACGTTGTGGCAACTGAGCCAGCAGTCCCTGTAAATACGACTGTTGTAAAATCAGTCCCATCACAAACAGTTTGGTCAGTAACAACATCAACAGTTGGTGTAAAGTTAACCGTCATTGAGATCGTTGAATCTTGAACACATAATCCATTAGTAGTATATGTAATATCATAAACACCTTCATCAGACGCTCCTAAATCAATTAAACCTGTTGCCGCATTAATTACTAAAGTAGGACCTCCTGTTGTTGCTACAAAAGTGAATACTCCACCTGCAACATCAATATTAGCTGTTGGATTAGCATCTGTAGTACAAAGTACATAATCTGGATAAGAGAACCCTGGATTATCCAAAGGATCAACAAATAATTCAAAAGTAGTTAATGTACCTGTACAAGAACCTGCAACAGGAGTCACAGTTATTGTACTCGAAATTTGTGATGTTGTTCCATTTACAGCTGTAAAGGCAGCAATATCATTTGTACCATTTGCTACTAAACCGATAGCAACATTATCATTTACCCAATTGAATGTTGAACCAGCTGAACCAGTAAAATCAATTAAAGTAAAATCAAAACCATCACAAACTGTTTGGTCCACCACAAGATCAACTGTAGGTGTTGCAGCAATATTCATTGTTACAGTAGAATCTAAAGGACAAACACCTACTGTAGTATATGTAATATCATACGAACCTGGGTCAGTTGCTCCTAAGTCAATTAATCCTGTAGCCGCATTAATAACTAAAGTAGGTCCTCCATTGTTTATAGTAAAAGTAAATACTCCACCAACAACGTCAATTGCTGCAGTTGGGTTTATTTCTGAAGTACAGTACGTATAAGCTGGAAAAGAAAATCCAGGATTATCTAAAGGATCAACAAATAAATCAAATGATGTTGGTGTTCCAGTACAAGTCCCTGCAACCGGAGTTACTGTTATTGTACTTGAAATTTGAGCTGCAGTTCCGTTTGTAGCAGTAAAAGCAAGAATATCATCAACTCCATTTGCCGCTAAACCAATAGCAACATTATCATTTACCCAGTTAAAAGTAGTACCGGCTGAACCTGTAAAATCAATTAAAGCAAAATCAGCTCCATTACAAACCGTTTGATCAGCTACAAGATCAACTGTTGGTGTAGCAGCTATATTCATTGTAACTGTAGAATCTTGAGGACAAGCTCCTCCTGTAGTATATGTTATATCATATGAACCAGCATCAGTTGCTCCTAAGTCAATCAATCCAGTAGTGGCATTAATTACTAAGGTAGGCCCTCCATTTACAATAGCAAATGTAAATGCTCCACCTGCAACATCAATAGTGGCTGTTGGATCCCCTTCAGACGTACAATATGTATAAACAGGATAAGAAAATCCAGGATTATCTAAAGGATCAACACTTAAATCAAAAGTTATTGGTAAACCAACACAAGTCCCTAATGTTGGTATAACAGTAATTGTAGCAGATATTTGAGCTGCAGTTGCATTAACTCCTGTAAAGGCTAAAATATCACCAGTTCCGTTTGCTCCTAACCCAATCGTTGTGTTATCATTTGTCCAATCAAAAGTTGCTCCAACCGTACCAGTAAAATTGATATCTACAAAGTCTGCATCTGCACAAACCGTTTGATCCAATTCTGGATCTACAATAGGTGTTAAATTAATAATCATAGTAACTACAGAATCAGAAAAACAAGTTGCATCATTCGTTGTATATGTTATATCATACGTTCCTGGATCTGACGCACTAGCATCAATAGCTCCTGTAGTAGTATTAATACTTAATGTTGGTCCAACACCAGCGGTTAAAGCAAAAGAAAATGTTCCAGCATCTCCAGTAATGTTAACTACAGGGTCAGTACCTTCCGTACATATAGTATAATTATCATAATTAAAACCTGGATCTTCAGTTCCTATAAACGTACCTGAAACGACAATAGGACATCCGTTGTCATCCACTACATTATAAGAGTAATTTTGTCCATTAGTTAATCCACTAATCGTTATTGTACCTCCATTAGCTGCAGTTGTATTATCAAAAGAAGCATTCACAGGAGTCAAGGATCCTGGCACAGCAGTAAAGTTAGACCCATCAATTTCTGGAAGGCCTCCATTTATAGTTGTAGTAATACTCCCCGCTTGACAATCTTCAGCGTCAAGGAATTTTATTTCAGGTAAATATTGAACTGCAACTGCTGGACCTAGGTCATAACATGTTGGGTTTGGTAAAATTACATTAGAATAAAGATTACCAGCTATATCATACATAGTAATGGGTACATAATAAATAGTGTTATTTACAAAGGTCCCAGCTGGGTAAGCATTAATCCATCCCAAATTATTTAAATCATTAAAAAGAAGAGCTCCTGTTCCGTCTGTAACAAGACCTTCAAAACACAAATCATTAACAGGTTCAATTCCTGGCGTAGGAGGACATGAATATATCAAAAAACCTATTCCTGGATTATAAGGGTCACCATCAGCAATATCCGCTGGTGGTGTATAATCACCATTTGATTGATAGTTAAAACTATCACCAAAGCATAAAACATAATCAGTATTGGTAGCATTATCATCAAATGTACTAAATGTACCAATTTCAGCATCACAAGCACACGTTGGCGGTGCTGTATAAGGAATAGCAGAAGTACAACCAGCATCAGCAGAGAACACAGCTGTAATAGTTGAACCTGCTTCATCTGAAGGTATTCCCGATATACTAAAATCTAAAGGACTAATAAAGTCTGCCACATTAATAACCGTATCATAAGTAGTCGTTCCATTATCAACACTTACGGTCAAAACACCAGTTGTAGGTGCCATATCAAAAGTAACTGTCCCACTCATACTATATGTATCTGTTGCGGCAATACAATCACCTTGAACAATATTAAAATTTGTAATTACACAAGGACAAATAGGAGCAATTGGACTTGTTGTTATTGTACAAGCAACATCTGCTGAAAATACAGCAGTAATGTCACACGTTAATCCATCAGCTGTTTGACCAGTTAATGTATAGTTTTGAGGAGAAGTAAAAGGCGCATTAAACACTTCTTCATTTCCATTACAATCTGTAACTGTTAAAGTTCCTGAACTAGGAGCATCTTGAAAAGTTAAAACACCCGTAGTAGAATATGTAGTAGACGGACATGTTATAGCGGCATTAGCACTTATTCCATTAAAAAAACAAGGTGGACATGGAGGTCCAGCTATAGTTATATCAACTATTTTTTCACAACCATTAAAATCAGTAACAGTAACGGTATATGTACCATTTAATAAACCTGCAGAAGTACTAGCAACACCATCAGCTAAATTATTATCAGTAGACACAACCGCTCCAGTAGCATCTTCCCATGAATAATCATAAGGAGCCGTTCCTCCTTGACCTGTTGCAGACACCGAACCATCAGCAATATTATCACAAGAAGGGTTTACAAAACTAGTTAGTGGAAAATCACAACATGAAACTATTGCATTAAATGGAGTTACAGGATCACCAGTACACGAACCAGAAGTATAGCTTCCTGTTTCACCATCCGAATACGTTTCTACATTTAAACCAGCCGATTCACCATTTACACAATTCACATCACTAACAGTTGTTATTTCCCAACACGCTGTTATATTAACAGCATCATTATCTCCAAAATTATCATCAACACTTCCATTAACATCAGAATCCACATAATATCCAGCTTGAGGCACAGAATTATCATCCTCCCAAACCCAAGTAACATCACTCCCCGTTACCCCAGTACCAACTAAAGTAGTTTCATCCCAACCAGGACCAAAACCCAATGGAGAAATACCATGCAACCAATGTATCGAAATCTCTTCAAAAGAACCTACTGTCATACAAAACTCAACTGTAGTTCCAGGTTGATACACACCATTCACAGGAGGTGGAGTTGCAGTCAAAGACAAGTCTTGTGCACATTGCGAACAATCTTCATAATTATTTAAAGTCAATGTAAATGGAGCCGTATCAACTTCATCCTCACCACTTATTTGCATAAAATACTGTTCACCTGGAACTAACGAACTAAACGTTTCTGCAACAGAACCATTATTTGAAATAGTACAAAACAAAGGATTCAAAGCTCCGCACGTTGTCCCTTGGTAAATTGAAATATTCGCACCTGCCAAGCCACTTGTCATAGTAATATCTAAAACTTGTCCTGAAGCAACAAAAGTCACCCAAACATCAGCTGCTGGAGTTGCCTGATCAGCGGTACCTCCTTGACAATCCAAAAGTGAATTATACGGGTTCTCAGCAATTGCTCCAACATTGGTTAAATTATTAACGACATCAACACCTTCCCCATTATTAGGCCCATTACCACACGTTTCTGGAGTTGGAAGCGCACCTAGATCTAAAGCATTTGCACAGTCATCTCCTTGAGAATAACTGAACACAGTAAGTAAAACACTTACAAAGAGTAAATAGAAATTTTTCATTTTTATTGGGGTTTTTGAGGGGAATTTATTTTTTTGAAACTTTAGAAACTAAATGAATGATTTTTCCTTCCGGAGTAAACCTCCATACATCATTTGAAAAATCTCTATAATCAGTTAAAATGCAGTTTGCATTATTTTCTCCAATTTCTTTCATTGAAAAAAATTCTACTTTTAAACCAGTATCAAACTGAATAATATTTCTTTTGTTTTCATAACGAAATCCGCACCAATTCGCTTCAGAGATCGCATTTTCACAAAATTCATCCGAAAACTTTGTGTCAGATTGAACAATTCTGTACGAATTTGTTGTTTTTTCATCATTCACAAAAGACACAAAAAAAAACGCTATCACTAGCATTAAGGGCAATACAATAAGTTTTTTCATAATAAGTTTTTTCAATATATGTGTTTTACACAACAAGTAAACGTCTCTCTATTAAAACGGTTGCCTAAATAATAATTTAAGTTTGATTTAATTTGAAAACTTGATAAATGTATAAAAACATATTACAACATATACTTAATATTAACTCACTGGTATAAATATCTATTTAATCGGTAATTATATAATTATTGAGCTAACCCTCTAGGTCGAAAACAAAAATATCAATGCCATTCAATTAGTATTAAAAGAGTTGTGCTTACCTTTTTATTAGTTTTAATAACATGCATGTAAATTTCTAACAAAAAACAAAACCTTTGATTCATAAGTAACTAAAAAATATTACAATTACTTTTAAAGAATCAATCCAAATTAATAGGTTAAATACCAACCTATTGAAGTTAAACCTAAGAAGACAATCCTATCTAATTATATACATTTTCCCAAATCCTTTAGAAATATAGCTATCTGCACCACTTTCTCGGTGCTCAATGTTCTCGCCATTGATTTTAGTGATTACCCTATACAAATACACACCATTTGCTAAATTATCGCCATATTCATCTTTTCCATCCCATCTATAATCAGTAATATTCCTTCCAATATGAATATCCCCCAACTCACCGACAGTAATTTCTTTAACAACCTTACCTGAAATGGTCATTATTTGAATTGTAAATTCATCAGGCAGTACAGCCCCAGTTAAAGTAAATACAAATTGAGTTTGAGTTGAAAACGGGTTTGGATAATTCATTAAGTTAGTAATACTCGAATTATGATCTACTTCAAATTCAATATCGTAACTAAAATCGCCAGATAAATTCCCAGATTTATCTGCCCCCTGAACTAAGAGCCTATACACACCATTCAACTTAAAGTTACCCTTATGAATAATTTTAAACTTTTTGGAGCTTTGATTTGCAGGTATCCACTCTAACATTTGCTCTCCTAATGAATTTCTAAAATTTAATCGTTTTTGAAGCCCATTTGGATCCGTAATATAAATTCCAAAATTAGCCGTGTCAGCTTCTTCAGACATGATTAAATACTGATTCTCATCTTTTAAAGTCATAATCACCTCAGACACAGGATCAACTAAATCTCCATTCAAAATATGATACCCATTAAATGTTACATCTAGTATTGGGTTTTCATCATCATCATGAACATAGAATGGAATTTGTCCAATATTATTAAAATGGTATTGTTCTGGCTGGTCAGTCGTTGAAGAATTAGAAATATATGGATTAATCTCAATCCATAAACCATTCAAGTCCTTTAACCCTAAAGTTTGAATATCAATTGTATCCCTAATAATTTGTCCTACCCTCAATGAATCTTGTCTTAAATATGGTATTGGTATAATATTATGCTCATGATCTTCAATCCAATAATTCACCAAAATAGAATCCATTGGTAAATCACTAATATTAGTTACATCAAATGCAAATGCCAATTCTTGACCTTCAAAAACAGTGTCGGTTGGAAAAATATAATACCCATCCACACCAGTAATAGCTGCTTCTGGAACTGGAGAATACAACACATGCCACCTATCCACTTGGGCAGGTGTATAATCAACAGTATCAACATTATGAGACTGTAATCTTAAATAAGGATAATCTGCTGCTGAATGAATTGAATTGAAGTTAACAATTGAATCATTTGCAGTAAATAATGTATCTATTAATAACGTTTCAACACCATTGGTTTGTAAACCAAATATTTTTAATCTGGTCGTATCTGTTGTTGGATCTTCAAGCGCGTATCTATCCCAGTACACAGTTTCCCACTCCAGCGAAGGCCCAATCGTAGTTGAAGTTTCAAACCCACTATAGTCATACCCAACCATATTACCTTCAAACACGATATGTTCATTCAAATCACTTCCATAAACTTCTTCAAACGTTGTTGCTTCAGCTCCTTTTTTGTAAAAGCAAATATACGGAACTGCTGTCTTTCCAACTGCTATACTATCCGAACCTAAAGTTTGAAAGAAATTATATAATTCTGGATTAGATGCATCCCAACTGTCATAACTAATATACCTAGATGTATATATCAAAACATAATTACTGTCAGGCACATCATTGATTAACATATCTTGCATATTAACCATTGAGGTAGAATCATTTTGAAAGAAAACAAAATATTTCTCTGGTCTCCACCATCTACACCCTCCAATATCATTAGCATTCCCAAAAGAATGATCAGGATTTATCATAACGTTATTAGCAGCATCAAACCATCTACTCTGCCAAGCTTCTAAAGTTAGAGCATCCACAACGCACACTTTAAAAGAAGGCGAATAAGTACATATACCATATTCTTGTTGAACACCATTAATATCCCATTGTGTATAATACACTTGAGGAACTACTGCATTTCCAAAAACATCACATCCTATTTTTGTTCCAGCGGGATCAAAAGTTCTAGTCCTAGTAGTTCTTTGATAATTCAATGCTGAAAACTCATTCTTTTTAAATTGAAAAAAATGATCTTGTCCCCATCCAGATTTATCTTTTATGTACTGAAAAGAAAACTCAGCCCAATTCATGTCAGTTGGATCGTTTACACTAACTCTCCAAAAGTAAACCATACTATCTTCTAATATCAAATTGGATAACATATTACTTGAGCTACTCAACCATTGGTCGAATTCAGTTTCAATAACTCCACCCAATGAACTCTTTATTGCATATCTTAATTCTGGACTATTGAACAAGTCTGTAGTATCCACCTCAAATCGATAAGAATTAAATCCTGCAAAAGGATTAATTGTAGAACCTTTTAATGTGATTGTATCATTTGGAACTACAGCAAAATCATATGGCCAAACCGGATAAATTCCATCAATATTAAAAATAACTTGCTTAGTTATCTGATTGTTAAACACCTCATCATATATCTCATTCACAATTGACGGTTGGTCAACGTGAATTGAAAAATTATTAATTCCTGCACTAGCATTTGCATAAAAAGGAATTGTAAACGATATTGTATCACTATAATCTATACCGTTTACAAATTTAACATATGTAGAATCTCCTCCTCCATTTGGAAAACCACGCGTCAATTCTACTACAAATGTATCAAGCGCAGAAATTCCCATATTGTGAACCACAATACTCACATCTATAGAATCTATAGTCAAATCAACTTCTTCTGGAAAAACTCTAAAATCAGAAGCATTTATTTCTAATTCAGGTTTATCATGCGGATTAAGTCTCAACGCTGGGTCACCATGTAAAGTCATTTGAGTCATTCCTGTAATTCGAATAAAAGACTCGGTTGGAGATAAATCATCAACAGCGTAACTAATCAACTCTCCAATTGTTGATCCATAATTCAAATCTGAGATATTATACATTAATCTTCTTGAAAAATCAAACAATCCACTTGAAAATGCACTTCCGACACTCGCGATAAATGCAATAGACCCTTTATCTGGAATCATAATATACTCTTCTGACACACTAATATTATTTGGTTCTTGAATATTTCCAGCCAAACAAGAATTACTTAACAACATTGGATATTTACCCTTATTATCCCAATTCTCAGGGTCATCTACATTTTGATCAAAGCCTCCAGCATACGCATGCCCAAAGAATGTCATCAATGACACACCATCATTAATTTTATCCGTTACCCCAATTAAAGTCACAGGATCAATTGGATCTGAAATATTTTTATGATAGGATGTCACATTTCCTGCAAACTTAGAACCTTCCATAATTGCTTCAAATTGTGCTAAATACGATTTAAAAAGAAATTGTTCTGAAGTTGTTGATCCACCACCAAAATGAAGAATTTCTTTTTGCCAATACTTTGAGGGTAATGTATAAGGATCTGTTTGAACCTGTTCCGCTTCAAACTCCTTCACTTTAGCCAAATATGTAGCTACTTCAGAGTTATTTCTAGCTGCTAATCTCCCAATAGGAATAAGTGGCACCAAATCATTTCCAGCCAAATGATGCGTAAACAACATGTCACTCGCAGGATTTCCATAGGTTGGAACCAAACAATAGTTGTAAGCAAAAACACTTTGACGTATCCCTTGAGTTTGTTGAATATATGATTCATTTGCCTCTCGAACCCCCTTACCTATAATAAAAACATGACTTGGTTTTTGTATTAATGCCTTTTCATAAGCATAAAGCTGAAACCTTGATATTCCAAGGGCATGCTTAGGCACACCACCACCAAACTGTAAATATAATTCATTCACCTCTACAGAAACAACATTATTACTTCCCCCCTCAACAGACTCTCTATACTGCTGATAATCGACCACTGAATTCATCAAAGAATGATGCGTAATTATTAAATATGTATCATTAAAATCGGTTACTGAGAAATTAGTAAATAACCCGTTAGTATTCACAGGGGAAAGTGATGTGACATTATGAAATTCACTTTCGTCAATTACAATAAGTTTTTGTTTTTGATTTAATGGATTATTTGGGACTAACACTTGATAAACTCCTGCCGTATTAACAATTGGTAACTTCTTAATTCCACCAGAAAAGCTAAAAGCATAAGGTGTAGCACCACCAAAATTGGTAAAATCATAACGTGATTTATTAGCCGTTGAATGATTTTCATTTAAAAACTCAATATAACTACTTCCCTCTAAATTTGGTAAATGCGCATAAGTTAGCTCTACAAATGCAACCGATTGATGATCTGCTGCCACTCCAAGGTCATTAATAAGTTGATGCCTAATTCTAGTTGTATTTGAAACAATACCAGTTGCTGGAAAAGAAAAGTTTAATTTATTTATATCATACCCAGAATAACTGATATCATACAGCAACGTATTTGCAGTTCCGTACTGCAATTCGAAATGATGATTTATTGGATTCGCCCCATTACTTGCATTGGAAACACCAATAGAAACCGCTTCACCATATACGTTTGGCGCTCCAACACCTGAATAAGAATAGGGTGTTGATAAATTAGCATCAATATAATTAATAGCACTTAACGCATTCACTGGATTACCTGACCACCCTTCACCTTTTGTATAGCTAGACAGTGAAACAGACTCCATTTTCCTTCCTTGAGCATAATACGTATGGAATTCTTTAATACTTTTTTTGTAAATAAAATCGTTAGGCGTATAATTTGCGAATGCGACATCATTCTCTACAGAAATTCTTTTGTTAGTAGTTAAATCATTCCAAGTTAAAAAGTAAGTTATTGTATCATTATAATGTGGATAATATCTATTACTCACATCATCTGGGCTGTCATACATTATAGAATCTAGCCATGTTGTATTCTTTTGGGCATAAAATAAAATATAATCTCCTGAATCAAATGAAGCATCTCCTCCATCCTCAACTAAGATTGGTTGTTCTTTTTCAAAACCAAACACTTGAAAATTAGAAGGTGCTAGTAATGAAACTGGAACACCTGCACTTTGTAAAGTCGCATAATCTACTTTATAAAATCCATCCTCAACAATTTTTACAGTATAATACTTTTGCGAATACTCAATCCATTCATTTCCATATTGAGAGAAACTATTAAAAGAGATTAATACTAAGAAAATGGAAATTATTTTTTTCATTCTATAGAGCTTGAAGTAGGTTCATTCTTTTTAGGATCATCAAGGACAAATTTTAAAGAAAAAACATGTGAATATAAAGCAACTGAAGCATCTCCAATATCTGTGAATGCATAATCAATTGTAATTTTTTTAAGACCTACTCCTAAACCAATGTTTGGTTGAATAGTTATTGACTCAGTTAAATCAGGGTTTTTAATCCAAGTTGAATTCCCTAATCCAAATCTAACTGCTGCCCATTTCCCATAACCTAGTTCAATTCCCCAATGTGGATCAATACTTATTGGAGCAGTTCTAAGTAACACATTTCTTCTTCCATCTGTATTTAAATCAACGTCAATTTCTGATTTTACATAGAATTTTTTATAAATATTTGTTTTGAATTGAGCACCCAATATTATTTTTGGTAAAGTTATTTCGAGTCCATTTTCAGGTATTTTATTTCCGGTCAATTGAAATGTTTCTTTCATTTGATCATCCAATTGAAAGGACCAAGCGTTGAATGTTGTTGTCACATCTCTAAACATAGCACCAAATCTCCATTTACTACCCCTTTTATAAATAGCACTTGCATCTAATCCAAACCCCCAAGACTGTGCAAATTCTCCTACATTTCGATACACCACTTTAAAATTAGCACCAACACTTAAACCTTCAACACCTAACTGCCTACCATAAGACAAAATAAATGCATTATCAATAGCCGAAAAAGTAGTAATCTTATCATAATCAATATTTCCATCACTATCAATTAACTGAGTGGTATTTGGAATATCGTCCACCCCAAACCTAATAAAGGTAAAAGCTGCAGTTGACTTTTTATCTAAAGGCTTTGCTATCGAAATATAATCATATTTAGCAATATTTGCGAAATAGTTAGAATGCATTGCACTCACCTGTAACCAATCCTTAACACCTGTTAAACCTGCTGGATTCCAGTACCCTGCGGTTACATCATCTGAGCCCGCAACAACAGCATTAGATAAACCTAGTGCTTTTGCACTTACACCAATTGATAAAAATTCATTTGAATATTTAGGTGTGACATCATCCTCTTGTCCAAACCCATTTGAACCAAGCAAAATTACTGCAATAAAAAAAAATAGTATCTTCATTATAAGTTAGTAAATTTATTAAAAAAATTTTACATTTCTACACAAACAGATTTTTTAAATGATTATTGTATTAATTAAAACGCAAAAAATATCTTTAGGGAAGCTTATCGTTATAAAATTTAATAGCTTTGTGTAAAAAATTGAAACTTAATTATGATACAAATAAAACGTCTTATTCCTAATTTATTAACTGCGGGAAATCTAGTAGGTGGTATCTTGGCTATTCTTTTTTCTGTAACTGGTAAGATAGAATGGGCTCCTTATTGTATCTTTATCTCTGCTTTATTTGATTTTTTAGATGGCTTTGCAGCTAGACTACTAAACGTTCAGAGTGAAATAGGTAAACAATTAGATTCTTTGGCTGATATGGTAACTTTTGGTGTCGCCCCAGGAGTAATGGTTATGATAATGTTAAGTTCTTGGAATTCTACTTTAAACCAATATGATTTTTTAAGCTATGAAGACAACACAGAACTAATGGGATTTGGCTTCATCATTCCTGTTTTTGCATTATTTAGATTAGCAAAATTCAATTTAGACACTAGACAAACGTCATCATTCATTGGCTTACCAACCCCAGCTATGACTTTATTTTTTGCTGCTATTCCCATTTTGGTTATTTCAGGTAGTCAAAGCGAAATCGGATGGCAAGAAAACTTGGTTGTTCTATTTACAAATCCATTATTTTTAATTATTTCAACACTTACGTTGTCACTAATGATGGTTGTTGAATTACCTTTATTTGCTCTTAAATTTAAAGGCTTCAAATGGACTGGGAATGAGATAAGATTTATCTTTTTAACAATTTCTGTTGGATTGTTTGCAACTTTATTTTTCTGGTCTATACCAATTATTATAATATTATATTTATTTTTGTCGATAATTAATAACTTAATTCACAAAACAAATGAAATTTAAAGCTGAAATAGATGTAATGCCATTAGATGCATTATTAGATCCTCAAGGAAAAGCAGTATCTCAATCAATGGGAAACATTGGAATGAATGAAATTACTAATGTAAGAATTGGAAAACACATTCGTTTATTTGTTGATGCTGATTCTAAAGCTGTAGCTGAGGAAAAAGTAACAGCAGCTTGTAAGAAAATGCTAGTTAATCAAATTATGGAATCATTTACTTTTTCTGTTGAAGAAGTTTAATAGATTTTTACTTAATATAAAACGCCAACTTGAAATATCAAGTTGGCGTTTTTTATTTCCTCACAAAACTATTACAACCAAACTTTTTAAAGCTTAACTTTAACATTGTCATCTGGAACATAAATTCCAAAATCTTCAGTCTTGTATACAAATTTAAAATATGGAATACTTTCAGGCAATTGGGCCGTATGTCTATCCCAAATAAATAATTTGCATCCTTCCTGAACTATACTTTCAAGATAATTAGAATCAGAAACCACATTACTCTTTACTCCCCATCCTTTTCTATGTGCCAAATATAATCCTCTTGGATTTAAAGTATTATTAATAATAATCAAATCACTTGGATTAGTATAGTCATCTGCTATACTTTCTAATTGTAACAAATAGTTTTTTGACTGTTTAGGCATAAAATCATGCTGCAAGTTTAAAACACCTTCAACAACGACAACTAAAATACAAACAGACCTTAGCCACTTCACCTTAATTAGGCTAATAAAATAACCTGCACAAATTGTCATTGCGGGAATAAATGGTATGATATAATAACTATGTTTAATAAAACTCTCTCCAGATTTAATCATAAATATTAATTGGAGTAAAAAAACGCCACTGAGAGCAAGAAGTAATTTCCTTTCTTTTTTAATTATTAAATAAATCATTCCCATCAAACAAAAGACAAACCCAACATACCCGATAGCATCAAAATAAAAACACTTAAATACAGCTTGCCATTCAGATATTAAAAACCCTAAACTTGTGCGTATATCACTTCCCATAAAAAAGTAAAAGAAACCATAATCCGCGGTTAACTTAGGCGCCCAATAAAAGTACCACCATACAGCAGGAATCAAGGCTACAATAGAAGTAACGACAAACAATAACTTTCGTTTCAAATTAAAGCTATTTTCAAAAATAACAGGCACTAACAATCCAATTATGATAAAAGCAGGTAGCTTACTCAGTAATCCAAATGTTATAAACACGAAATACAAAATAAGGTGCCAACTCTTTTTTTTATATAAAAAACTCAATCCAAAATAAATAGCAATTAGCACCAATGAAGTGCTAAACACATCTGGCATAAATTTTCTGGAATGAGAAAACCAAAGAGATGCTAACAAAATAAGTGTTGCAGCAAATGCAACCTCTTTCTTTATGAACTGAAAAATAATTTTATAAAAGAAAAAGCAACCTAAAGAAGATGCAAATAGATTGAGCAATCGCCCTTGCCACCAATCTACTCCAAATAGTTTATATAACCCAAAAACTAAATAATTCATTATTGGGAATTCACTCCCCATAATCCCGGTTAAACTACCTGCATGATTTATTCTTGGATAAAATATATTTGCATCTATTTCAAAAAAATTACGTGCAATTGCATACCCATCAGACTGACGCCAATGGTGGCTATCAAAAATGGGAGCATTAATATTAAAGAGCCTAATCACAAAAAACAACAGAATCCAAAATCTCACATCACCAAAAAGTAATGCTATAGAATTAGTAAACTTAGCATTCATCACAACTTAGCAATAATAATTATTCTTCTCTAAAATTCTCTCTTGTTGGTGTATAAGGGATTTGGTTTACATTCATTTTCTCCTCAATAGCTGACACTCTGTTTTTAATTGCCAATACATTAATCTTTAAAAGGTCATAATCTTCTTTTGCTATTTCATACTGCTCCTTATGAGTAGTTGTTGGATTTGATGTTGAATACCACGTTTGATACACCACAACACCTATTCGGCTACCAATTCCAGGTAGTGTTTCAACATCTCTTTTTGACAAATGACTTTCACCATTCATTTTATACTTAGCATCCACTACTAACAACTCAAGCGCTTTAACTTCTTTCAACCAAGCTAAGTCAGCATTAGGATAATTTTGAATAGCAGCTTTTATATATTTCAATTTTTCAGACAAGTTATACACCTGACTAGTTGTTCCATTATATTGTCGACTTAATTCAGCTAATTTAGACTTAAAAGCAATACTCTCTTCAGTTTGTCTAGCCAATGATGAATTCTCCAATGGCTTCACTTCAAAACTTTGCGTATTCCCTTGTTTTGTCACTACCCCATTATCACACAAATAAAACTCAACCGAATATTTACCTGGTAAAACTAATGGACCTTCATCTGCATTTGAATAACGTCCTGGTTTACTAACTGAGAGTTTAATTGGCGAAGTTGTTGTATATCTTAAATTCCAATTAATTGAATTAACACCTTCACTAACTCCAGTTTTAATTTTTCTAACTTCATCCCCTTTACTATCTTTAATTACAAATAGTAAATATTGGTTTTCATCATTATCTTCTTTAAAAAAGTAATCCACTCCTGGGTAATCATTATCAGTCTTCATTTTTTCAATTCTCTCTTCCTTTAAAGTCGACTGAACTTCTTTTAAATAATATCTAATATTCACCCCAAAATCTGGATTTTTAGCTAAATAGAATGACTCACCTTGACTTCCTGAACCTCTCCCCCCCAACGGAGCAGTTGGCACATATTCTAACCCTGTTCTAATTGGGAATATATAAGCAGACTCATTTAGTATTTCAGGCTTTAACTCTCTTAACGCAGAATAATCATCTAACACATAAAACCCTCTACCAAAAGAAGCTAATACCAAGTCATTCTCTCTTTTTTGTATTGCTATATCTCTAATAGCCACAGTAGGCAAACCAGATTTTAACTGTACCCAATTAACTCCACCGTCTGTGGTGAAGAACACACCAAACTCAGTACCTACAAATAATAAATCAGGATTCACATGATCTTCAGCAATCGCATATACAGAACCTCTTTCCGGTAAATCACCAACAATAGAAGTCCAGCTCTCTCCTTTATTTGAAGATTTCATAATATAAGGTTTAAAATCACCTTTTTTATGATTATTAAACACAGCATACACTGTACCTTCTTTATGAGATGACGCCAATAACATATTAACATAAGTCATATCTGGAACATCATTAAACGTTGATTTCTTTGACCAATTAGCACCACCATCTGAAGTGATTTGAATTAATCCATCATCCGTTCCAGCATATAATAAATTCTCATTTACAGAAGACTCCGAAAATGATACAATATTTCCAAAAATCGTAGTTGATTTATTCTTCATAACTACTTCAGGAACTTGAATTGCACCCATAACTTCCATTTTATTTCGATCTAACTGGCGTGTTAAATCTTCTGAAATAGACTGCCAAGTATTTCCTTGGTCATCAGATTTAAACACTTTATTTGCCGAGAAATATAACCTTTTATTATTATGTGTAGATATAACTAATGGCGCATCCCAATTCCAACGAAATGCTTTTTCACCTTTTTTAGGTTGTGGTTGAATTCCAATTTTCTCTCCTGATTGCTTGTCATATCTAACTAACCAACCATATTGAGCTTGCGCATAAACAATATTTGGATCCGTAGGATCAACTTGACTTTCAAAACCATCTCCCCCATTCGTAATATACCAATCAGAATTTAAAATCCCTGCATTATTAATTGTTCTTGACGGACCACCAATTGAATTATTATCTTGCGTTCCACCATAAACATTATAAAAAGGATAATCATTATCTAATGCCACTTTGTAAAACTGAACCAAAGGAAGGTGTGACATCCATTTCCAGTTACTTGCATGGTCGTAAGTTTCATACACACCTCCATCACATCCAACAATCCAATGCTCAGTATCTTTTGGATTTATCCAAATACAATGATTATCAACATGCTTTGATTTCTCTCCAGTTTTTACAAATGTTTTACCTCCATCAATTGTATGATGCAACCAAGTATTCATACTAAACACTTTATTTACATCTATTGGATCACACACAATTTCTTGATAATAATTTCCTGACGTTTTATAGCTTGATTGTTTATTCCATGATGCACCTTTATTTGTTGATTTAAAAAAACCACCTTTCCCTTCTTCAGCTTCCAAAATAGCATACACATAATTTGAATTCACTGGAGAAACAGCTAATCCCACTCTACCCATTTTCCCAATAGGCAATCCTGACTTTAATTCATTCCAAGTTTTCCCAAAATCGGTAGACTTATAAATCCCCGATTCTTTTCCACCACCTACATAAGTAAAAACATGTCTTCTACGTTGGTGAACTGCTGTATATAAAACTGAATTATCCATAGGATCCATAATTAAATCAGCCATACCTGAATGCTCTGACACAAAAAACACTTGCTCCCAAGTTTCACCACCATCAATAGTTTTATAGACCCCCCTGTCACCACCTTTACTCCATAAAGGGCCATAAGCAGAAACATAAACAATATTTGAATTTTTAGGATCAACAATAATTTTTGAAATATGTTCAGAATTTTTCAACCCCATATTCTCCCAAGACTCCCCTCCGTCCAACGATTTATAAACCCCATCTCCGTAGGCTACTGACCTTTGATTATTGTTTTCTCCTGTCCCTACCCAAATCACATTACTATTATTTGGATCCATAGTTACGCAACCAATAGAGTAAGAGCCTTCTTCATCAAAAATAGGACTATAAGTATTACCATGATTAGTCGTTTTCCAAACACCACCTGAAGCAACAGCTAAATAGTATTCGCTAGAATTATCTGGATTTACTGCGATATCAGCAATTCTCCCCGAAATTTTTGCAGGCCCTATACTTCTAAATTTAAAGTTTGAAACTAAACCAGAGTTTATTCCTGTTTCAATTTCAGAATTAGATTTTTTAGACTTTTTTTGAGCTGAAACGTTTAACGTTAAAACCAAAGTCAATGCAATTACTACTATTTTTTTCATTTCTTGTGGAATTTAATTCTGCTAAAATAAGCATTATAAAAAACAATCGCTACTATTATAAATATGAAAAATTGAAAAGCTAGAAATTCTTGAACTCAAAAAAACCATTTAAAACCGAGCCAATATGACATTAAGTATTGTCAAAAAAACTAAAATTAATTATATACCTTTGTAAAAACAATAACTATGAGTTTAACAGAACAAATATCTAACGATATTAAAACGGCTATGAAAGCCCGTGACAAAGAAACATTAACAGCATTAAGAGATATAAAATCTAAAATTTTGTTAGAAGCTACATCTGGAACTATTGGTGAAGTAACTGAAGAGGCTGAGACTAAGATTATTGTAAAGCTATACAAACAGAGAATGGATACTTACAACTTATACATTAAAGAAGGGCGTGAAGATTTAGCAGCTGACGAATTATTTGAAGCTAAGGTTATAAAGAAATACATGCCCGAAATGATGTCAGAAGATGACGTAAGGAAAGTGGTACAAGAAAAAATAGCAGCATTAGGAGCATCCGGACCATCATCAATTGGTAAAGTAATGGGACCAATAATGGGACAGTTAAGCGGTAAAGCTGACGGTGGACTAATTTCTAAAATTGTAAAGGAAGAATTAAATAAATAATTTTTCAACACATAATATTCATCCTCTTTAAACATTGTTTAAGGAGGATTTTTTTTGCGGTATAAATTTTGATACATTTAGCGTCATGAAAAGAATCTATTTTATTTCAATTATTACCATATTAAGCTTAAACAGTTGTTTTATTGCTGATGAAATGTTTTTAGATAATGAATCCAACAAGGAATCATTAAGCTCTAAAGTTGAAAAAGAAATATCAAAATACATTAAAGATAATTCTGAAAATTACATCTATAAAAATTATGGATTCAGTGAATTAACTATCAAAAAGCCAGCAGAACTAGTAGTTCTAGATAACTTAAAAAGAAAGAAAGCATTAGACTCAACCCAACATATAATTAATCAACAAATAAAGACTTTAGATAGCATAATAAAAGTAAAAAACATTAGGTATTCTCTTGAAGTCGACCACGAATACTCTTTAAAAAACAAACTGACTAAGGCGGTTGAACTATTTGAAACAAAATTCACTTTAGCCGACTCAATTAAGGTTAGCAAAATCAAACCTCTTTTAAATTTAAAATTAACTGATACAGATGTTACTCTTTTTGAAACCTACTTTTATGAAACTCCTATTTTTTTAACTGGCACTTACGCAGAAAGCAAAACTCTAAGCTCTGAGTTTTATAACTTTTTCAAACAACACCAAGAAGAGCTAATTGGTGTTAAGCAGAAATCTACTTTTTTAAAACATACACTTAATGTTTGTCAAGACATTAAAAAAGACGGGGTCTTTGATCAAAACTACTATTTGATAAAATCAGCTGACAAACAAATTAGATTAGACAGTACTATTACAAACTACAAACCAATTGAATACTCTCCACTATTTGAAACAATAGTTAATGAAAAGCTTGCTAATTATTATTTTTTTCATAGCTTTATAAGTACAACAGCTGATTTTTCAGACACGTTATCTGTACACATAGAATTTTCACCATATTATGAATTAAGATCAATTTCAACACCCGGAAAAACACACAATATCTACTTCAATGACTAAACTATTTCTTTTATTAACAGGCTTAACACTCTTAACAAGTATCTCATTACAATCTACAGACTCAGATGAAAAATCAGTCGAACAAGGGGTTATTACTTGGGCCGATTCAATTTTTTATCACCATGAAGAATACAGGTTCGAGCAGTACCATGCCGAATACACAGATGAATATCAAATTGCGATACTAAGACTTAAGATGTATCAAGGCAAACAAGAGAACTTAGAAAACATTAAACAGAAAGGATTTTATAAGAAAACGGAGGAGGAGTACACCAAGGAACACAATTTATTAGTAAACAAAAACATAGAATTAAAATCTATAGTCGAAAACTTCCAAAATAAGGCTAAATATTATCAAATATTATTTTGGAGTAACATTAAAACAAATCAAGGACCTACAGCTTATTATTCTCATTTAGTAACACTTAACAATGACTTCAAAGTTACTTCTGCTATAATAAAAAGTGAAATTGGAAAAAAGAACGATAAAACTAAAATTCTTTACGCAAAAGAAACTAAAAAGAAAAAATAAACGCTCCTTCATTTTTAATATCATAAATCAGCTGACTAGGATATTCTTTCAATAACTTTCGTTTAACATAATACTTGATAGAAGGATGAATAATCAATACACTTTTATTTAAGCGCCATTGTCTTATTGTATAATCATGAATCTTTTGAACGTCAGACACAACAATAAAATCAGTCATTACAGCTGTAGATTTGTTATTACAAACACTAACGGTTCTTGTTTTTAATTTCAAAATAGAATCCTTAAAACTTGCCACATCCTTCCAATAAACAGGAGATTCCTTTCCTGTTTTATAAAACCAATAGTGCTTAATATTGAACAATAACTTATCCTCATCATTAACTAATGAATCACTAGACAAAAATAAGTTTTTATCACCATAAAAAATATCAATCGCTACCTCATCCTTTATATTATAAACAACAATTTCATTCTTTCCATTAGTAGTGTCTGACCTAAACATAAGTAATCCAAAAACGACAATACAGGTGAAAAATGACACAATCAATAACTTACCTTTTTTAAGGGTAAAAGAAAAAACAAATAAAATTAAAGTCGCATAAATAAGAACAACTTCATACCAAAAAATTGAAATACCCCAGGTTATAGAAAAAGGCAAACTTTGAACCCAATCTACTGTACCATTCATAAAACTCAACACCCCATTTAACCCACTCAATATAAAATCATTTAAATAAGGTATTTCATTGAAAATCAAATACGAAATCCCCAACACTAATATAACACCTGCTAATGGGATTACAATTAAATTAGAAACTAGAAAAAAATTGGGGAATTGGTGAAAATAATACAGTCCCAAAGGAAAGGTAGCAAATTGAGCAGCAATTGACACTGAACTAATCTGCCACAAATAGTCAATAGGTTTGTACTTAATATAAAATAATCGATAAATTTTAGGCTGAATGTAGACAACACCAAGAACAGCCAAATAACTTAATTGAAAACCTACTTTAAACAAAACTAATGGATCTACGATCAATAGTAATAAAGCTGACACTAATATTGATTGATAAACAGAAGTTTCTCGCTCTAACTCTTTCCCAACTACAATAAACGAAAACATTAAGCTTGACCTTAAAACAGAAGGTGATAAACCTGTTACAAAGGCATAAAACCACACTCCAAACAGTACAGTTAATAGAAAAATCAATCTCCCCCTTCTGAACCTTTTAATTGGCTTAAGAATAAACATCAAAATCAACATAACAATTCCGACATGCAACCCTGACACAGCTAAAACATGCATTGCTCCAGCACTGGAATATGTTCTTAACACCTCTTTACTTAAATCGTCTTTCTGGCCAATCAATAACGCTTTAGCAATTGCTTTATTTTCTGCATTCAGATTTGACTCACTAATAACATTTGACAAATAACCACTAATCTCATAAGTAATCTTAAACAAGATATTTTGAGAATTACTTATCGTCAACCATTTTCCTGAGTCAAGAAACCCTTGATGATGAATATCAAACAGTTTTAAATAGTTTGGGTAATTAAATTCAAAAGGATTACCATTAGACCTTGTTTCTGTGAATTCAGATTTAACCAACAGTACATCACCATATTCTAACCCTATAGAGTGTTCGTCTTTCTTTACATAAACTAAGGCTTTGCCAGAAACAATAGTATCATTTCTAGAAATAACATCCACAATTATTTTAACCGATTTACTTTTAACTTCTGGCGGCTCATTAATTCTAACTTGATAATACTGAGCTCCTTTTTTATAAAAATAATCCGTCTTATTGAGACTATTGTTAAATTCAACACTCAAAACACTAATAAAAAAGAAGAGCACTGAAATCAACGTTGCCAAATAGAATTTCAACCGGATACTAGCCCACCTTTTAATTGAATTAAACGCAAGTAAAACAGCAAGTATTATTACAACAATACACAAACTAACATCTTTTAAATCGTAAGATGTTTTAAAAGAAAAAATAATACCAGCTATAACAGGTATTAGAATTTTAAGTATTGCTGGTAGGTTTTTAATTCGATTCAAAATTTTAGACAATATAGCATAAAGAATTGAAAACCAAGTAAGCTTTTAGTCAATATAATAGTATTGTTCCCTAAAAAAGTCGTTAGTCAGAAAAACAGAAACGAACCTGAAAATCACTATGAGCTTATGTATTGATTTAGCCAAGCTTTTTTACCTTTATAATGGTAGAGTGCATTTTCTTACAAGTAAGTTAGTGTTTTCTAGTGATATTGATTATTTTTGTACAGATTTTAATAAAATTTGAAACACACATAATGATAAACATTACATTACCAGACGGTTCCATTAAGGAATTTGAAAGCGGAGCATCATCTTTAGATGTTGCATTAAGTATCAGTGAAGGACTAGCAAGAAACGTATTAGCTGCAGAAGTTAATGGTGAAATTATTGACGCTACAATGCCTATCACCACAGATTCTACCGTAAGTTTATTAACCTGGAATGACGATAATGGAAAGATGGCTATGTGGCATTCGTCAGCGCATTTAATGGCTGAGGCTATTGAGTTTTTATACCCTGGTGTAAAACTAGCAATTGGTCCACCAATCGAAAAAGGTTTTTATTATGATATTGATTTAGGTGATAATCAAATTACAGATGCTGACTTACCTAAAATTGAAGCCAAAATGAAAGAGTTGGCTAAACAAAAAAATAAATTCATTAGAAAAGATATGCCAAAAGCAGAAGCTGTGGCTTATTTTACTGAGAAAAATGATGAGTACAAATTAGAACTTTTAGAAGGTTTAGAAGACGGTACTATTACATTTTATACACAAGGTGAATTTACTGATTTATGTCGTGGACCACACATTCCTCACACCGGTTTTATAAAATCTATTAAGCTAATGTCGATTGCAGGCGCTTATTGGAGAGGTGATGAGAATAGACAACAATTAACAAGAATCTACGGAATTACATTCCCTAAGAATAAAGAACTAAATGAATACCTAGAAATGCTTGAAGAAGCAAAGAAAAGGGATCATAGGAAATTAGGAAGAGAATTGGAATTATTTACATTTTCTCAAAATGTTGGCTCTGGATTACCTTTATGGCTACCTAAAGGAGCTGCGTTAAGAAGTCGATTAGAAGATTTCTTAAAAGTAGCACAAAAAAAAGGTGGATACGATCAAGTTATCACACCACATATTGGACATAAAAACCTTTACATTACTTCAGGACATTATGAAAAGTACGGAGCCGATTCATTCCAACCAATAACTACCCCGCACGAAGGTGAAGAGTTCTTATTAAAACCTATGAATTGCCCACACCACTGTGAGATATATAAGGCTAGTCCAAAATCGTACAAAGACTTACCAGTTAGATATGCAGAATTTGGAACAGTTTATAGATATGAACAAAGTGGTGAACTACACGGCTTAACAAGAGTAAGATCTTTTACTCAAGATGATGCGCATATATTCTGTACACCTAGTCAAGTAAAAGAAGAATTTTTAAAAGTAATTGATTTAGTACTTTATATATTTAAAACATTAAGTTTTGAAAACTTTAGAGCACAAATTTCTTTACGAGACCCTGAAAACAGTGAAAAATATATTGGTTCTGATGAAAATTGGGCCAAAGCAGAAGCTGCTATTATTGAAGCTACTGAAGAGAAGGGACTAGATACAGTTACGGAATATGGTGAAGCTGCATTTTACGGGCCAAAGTTAGATTTTATGGTTAAAGATGCGCTAGGAAGAGAATGGCAATTAGGAACAATTCAAGTAGATTACAATTTACCTGAACGTTTTGAATTAGAGTTTAAAGGCTCAGACAATAACATGCACAGGCCTGTTATGATACATAGAGCGCCCTTTGGATCTATGGAAAGATTTGTTGCTGTATTACTTGAACATTGTGGAGGAAACTTCCCTTTATGGTTAACAACTGATCAAGTTGCGATCTTACCAATTAGTGAAAAACATCAGGATTATGCTGAAAAAGTTTTAAAAGTGCTAAATAATTACGATATTCGCGCTTTTATAGATGACAGAAGTGAAAAGACTGGAAGAAAAATTCGTGACAACGAGTTAAAAAAGATTCCATACATGCTTGTTGTTGGAGGTAAAGAAGAGGAAGACAATACTGTTGCAGTACGTAAACATGGTGAAGGAGATATAGGCGTTCAAGGCTTAGAAGATTTTGCTAAATTTATTGTTGAAGCAGTAAAAAATGAAATAACAGATTAATTAGTATAGCAATATACTTCACTAAAGAAAGGAGCTACGAACTATAGCAATAAGAAGAAACAATAGAGGACGAAAACCATTTCGTAAAGAAGAACCTTATAAGGTGAACGATAAGATTCGTGCACAAGAAGTAAGAGTTGTATCAGATGACGGAGCAGAAGTACTTAGCTTAACTAAAGCACTTGCACTAGCAACTGAAGCTGATTTAGACTTAGTGGAGATTTCTCCAAATGCAAAGCCACCGGTTTGTAAAATTATTGATTACAAGAAATTTTTATTCTTACAAAAAAAGAAACAAAAAGAACTTAAATCAAAACAATCTAAGGTTACAATTAAAGAAATTAGATTTGGTCCAAATACAGAAGATCATGACTTTCAATTTAAATTGAAACATGCCATTGGTTTCTTAAAAGATGGTGCAAAAGTAAAAGCTTTTGTATTCTTTAAAGGACGTTCAATCGTATTTAAGGATAGAGGATCAATTTTATTATTGAGATTCGCACAAGAATTGGAAGAATACGGAGTAATCGAGCAAATGCCTAAATTAGAAGGTAAGAAAATGATTATGATGATTAATCCAAAGAAAAAGTAGGAAACTGTTTAACTTAAACAGACTAAAGAATATATTAAAAGGGTAAATTAATATTTGAAGCAATGCCTAAAATGAAAACAAAATCTAGTGCCAAAAAACGATTTAAAGTTACTGGTACTGGGAAATTAAAAAGAAAACACGCTTTTAAAAGTCACATTTTGACAAAAAAGAGTAAAAAGAGAAAAGCTAAATTAACTAAATCTACGTTAGTGCACAAATCTGATGCTGCTAACATTAGACAACAGTTAGGAATAGGACTTTAATCTAAATTGTTCCTTTTGGAACGAAACAGTTGTCAAGAAATTGAGAACAAAATCTCAGCACTATGTTGAGAGGTTAATTGTTAACCCGGTATCTAGTTATAAGAATCATTTTTTAATGGACACTAACTAC
>Ga0209395_1001869_pt1 | contig 28679 bp, 26 predicted proteins | sample GOMGulsemesocosm_3_FD_184635 | JGI IMG/M metagenome (GOLD analysis project Ga0209395, IMG submission 184635) | Methane-oxidizing microbial communities from mesocosms in the Gulf of Mexico - GOM9D Gulf of Mexico (SPAdes) (version 2) | ecosystem: Environmental > Aquatic > Marine > Cold seeps... | reverse complement strand
GAATTACCCATCATTGTGACATTATTGAAACAGGGAACGATTCTTACCGATTTAAGCATAGAAAATCAGGATTAAAAACTGAATAACCTACTAAACCATGTGGAAACTTTTGGACGCTGACAGGTGGTAACTTTTCAACGCTGATTGACACACATAGAACAGCATTGGGCTGACGAACTCAATATCTTTAATCGAGAGCATTTAAATCCTTTTCTTAACTACCACCGTCCTTGCTATTTCCCCACTATCGTCATTGATGATAAGGGCAAAGAAAGGAAAAAATATCACTATGATCAAATGATGACACCCTATGAAAAGCTGAAAACACTGGATAATGCTAAGGAATATTTAAAAGAGCTACTTTCTTTTGAACAATTAGATAAAGAAGCTTATAAAATAAGTGATAATAAAGCCGCAGATAAAATGAACCTTGCTAAAAAGCAATTATTTAAACAAATATTTGAACAGAAAAAAGCCTGATTTTTAGGGTTGGACTAAAAGAGCTGTTCAGACTCATTTGTTAATTGGAAAATACTGTAATCAACATCACAAAATTTCCTTTCTTTAAAGCTTACCAAATTAAGGATGATACGGGAGATATCTGGGTTATTACCGACAAGAAACTCCCTGATCAAGGAGAAAAACACACATTCAAAGTTCGGGTAGAAAATATCGCTATCTTTGGTCAGCAAGCAATGGGATTACATTTGCGTGAATTAAGTCGATAGAATAGGTTATCTTTCCTCTCTAACTCAAACCTACTCTTATAATATTGGCGCATGTTGTAAAGCTTTAATTTAAAAATGTGACTTTAACCTGCGCCAAAAGTTGATTAAGTTAAGACATATAAAAAATTAACTAACCCCTATTAAGATATTGCCACCAGCAGATCGACCTGAATCCACTTTTGCCCCACTTCTTTTAGCATACCATTCATACTTGCCACTCTGGCTAGTTTCAACAATTAAATAACCATCTTTAGTTCCTGGAGTAAACCCTCTTGCCTTGCCGCCAAGAAAAACCTCCACTTTAACCGCTTCCCCCGTATTCATTTTCTTGGCTATAAACTTAAATATTGCCATACATTTCTCCCTTCAGTTATCTAATCTATCATTAATATCATTGATCGAAATCCCATAGCCCCAAGACCTTATTCCATTCCACCCAAGCAAAATAGCAGAACTTAACCACATAATAAGCGGCAGCCACAAAAGCCCCTGTTGTGGCGGGTTATTCCCGCGAATAGCAAAAGCAGCAGCAGAAACAACAAGAGGAATAATAAGGTATAACAAATAGGGGTTTTGCCGTAATAATCTAATCAGGCCAATTGAAACAGCAATGGCTAATACAGTAACTATAACAACGTCATTTCTACTGGCATTACTTATAAAAAGTGGGATTGAGAATAATATCATCCCGCCTGCCGACATTAACAAAACTGCCCGATATAACAGAAAAATTGGGTTTAAATAATTTGTCGAAAATTCTCTGAAATCCATATTTATCTCTTGCCTACTTAGAAGGTTTTTTTAATGTTCCTGTGCCTTTGATATATTTATTTTTAGTATCAAAGTAAGCGGTTCCGACTATTTTCCCATAGTCATCATAAGCATCAGTAACACGGGCATAGCCCTCTTTATTTAATATTGGCAAATCATCAATTCCAAAATATGCCAACTCTATATTATTACCCCGTTCATCATAGCTGCTAGTAACACGAGCAATACCATCCTTATTTAACACCAGCTCACCATCTGTTCCGAAAACAGCTCCTTCAACCCGATTACCTCTGTCATCATAGACCCTAGTTGTGCGAGCAATGTCCGTTTTATCTAAAATTGGCTGACCATCTAATCCGAAAAACGACCATTCAACCTGATTACCTCTGTCATCGTAGCCTTGTGTTACACGAGCGTAGCCATCTTTATTTAAAATTGGTTTGTTATTGATTCCAAAATATCGTCGTTCTATGTTATTTCCTTTACTATCAAAAACATTCGTTCTACGAAAAAACTCATTGTTTAATAAGACGGCCTCACCATTTACACCAAAATACTGCTGTTGGGTGATATTTCCTCGGTCATCAAAGGTACTAATAACACGGGCAATACCTAGTTTAGATAAAACAGGTTTACCATTTGTTCCAAAATACGCCATATCAACCTCATTTCCTCGGTCATCATAGCCTCTAGTAATACTAGCAATACCGTTTTTAGATAAAACTGGCTTACCATTTATTCCAAAATACGCCTGCTCAATTAGGTTCCCTCTTACATCAATACGCCATCTGATGCGAGCATACCCCTTTTGAGATAAAGCAAGCTTACCTTCCTTACCAAAAAAAGCCTGCTCTACCATATTACCTCGGTCATCAAAGGTACTAATAACACGAGCAATACCTCGTTTAGATAAAACAGGTTTACCCTCTATTCCAAAATACGCCTGATCAATGATGTTCCCTCTTTCATCAAAATACCAACTGATACTAGCAATACCGTCTTTAGATAAAACTGGCTTAACATCCTTCCCCAAAAAAGCCTGCTCTACCATATTACCTTGGTCATCAAAGGTACTAATAACACGGGCAATACCTAGTTTAGATAAAACAGGTTTACCATTTGTTCCAAAATACGCCATATCAACCTCATTTCCTCGGTCATCATAGCCTCTAGTAATCCTAGCAATACCGTTTTTAGATAAAACTGGCTTACCATTTGTTCCAAAATACGCCTGCTCAATTAGGTTCCCTCTTACATCAATGCGCCATCTGATACGAGCATAGCCATTTATGCTTAAAACAGGCTCACCATCCCTTCCAAAAAAAGCCTCTTCTACCTTATTACCTCGATCATCATAAGCACTAGTAACACGAGAAAATCCTTTTTTAGATAAAACAGGTTCACCCTCTATTCCAAAATAGGCCCATTCAATTTTATTTCCATTGCTATCAAAGCGCCACCTGGTACGAGCAAACCCATTTTTAGATAAAACAGGCTTACCATCCGTACCCAAAAAAGCCTCTTCGACCGTATTACCTTCTTCATCATAGACTCTAGTAACACGAGCAATTCCATCTTTAGATAAAACAGGTTTACCCTCTATTCCGAAATGCTCCTGATCAATTACGTTCCCTCTTGCATCAACACGCCATCTGATACTAGCATAACCATTTATTTGTAAAATAGGCTTACTATCAGTTCCGAAAAGAGCCTGTTCTATCAACTTACCTCGATCATCAAATACAGAAATTACACGAGCAACACCATCTTTTGATATAACAGGCTTATCATCTGTTCCAAAATAAACCTGTTCAATCTCATTTCCTCGGTCATCATAGATCTTTCTAACACGAGCAATCCCTTTTTTTGAAAAGATGGGGTTATCATCGGCTCCGAAATACTCCAGTGCAATATCATTTCCTTTTGCATCAACCTGCCATTTGATGTGAGCATAACCCTTATCATTAAGGACTAACTTATTATCTACACCTCTATAAGCGAGAGAAACTAAATTATGCTTCTGATCATAAACAGCACGTATTTCTTTTATGCCATTTTTGGTAACAAGAACACTGCCATCTCTGGAAAGATTAAAAATAGATAATTTATTACCCGTTTTATCATAGGCAAAAGCCTGACCAAAGCTACCCACATCATCTTTGCTTGCAACCCCATATAGATTTCGAAACTCGACACGCTCGGTAAAACCGGATTCAGAAAAAACTAAACGATGTTGGGCGATAGACGTTTTATTCGAAGACTGTTTCTTATTAACGCCTAATAATGATGCCCCTGATTCTTGCAATGCTCTTCCGCCCTGGCCTTTTTTAAACTCGACAATAGCTACCTTACCTTGGTCATAATAGCTATATTCAGCTGTTTCAATTTCTAAATTGTTATGATCAAGTGCTTTAATTCGTTTTAATGTACCATCAGCTAAATAGTTTAATTGCCATTGTGAAGCGCCATTTTTATCTTCATTGTCTTCTAAGCTACCGGCACTATTCATATGATAGTAGGCAATAACTTCCCCTTTCTGTGTGTCAAATTTATAGCTACGGTTACGCCCTTTATAATCAGCAACTGACAATTTATTAATTCCAAAGGGGATACCCCAGCGCTCACCTAGACTCGAATAATAGCTGGATTTAATGCGAGTCTGATCCCAATAAAAACCCATCATGCCTGCCATTAATAACAAAACACAGCTTGCGATTGTCAGTTTTGTTTTTTTAGCTTTTGCCTGACGAGCAGCTTCTCTATCTTTAATTAGGCTGTAATTAACACCCAGTAAGCCTGCCAACAGTTTAAGAAAAGCATCAATTCGACCATCTTTTCCGGTTCTTGCATCTGCGGCTATCGGTTCAATACGTTGCTGGGTCAATTCGCCTTTATCATTAACTTTATATTTAAGCGCATCAGGAAAACATTCCTGCGCATCTTCTATGCTGTCTTTTTCATTTGCATTAGGCTCCCCATCAATAATGATCGCTAGAATTCGATCTGCTTTTCCCATGCGCTTAAACGCTAAAATCTCTTCATTCACCCAACGGGATTGGGCGGAATTTGGGCTACAGATAACGATTAAACAGGCAGAATCTTCCAGTGCTTTATTGATTACATCACTTAGCTCTGTGGCTGTCGGTAATTCTTCTCTATCTCTGAAAATAGGGTAAAGGCGTTTGGGGACCAATCCATCTCTGCCTGTAATACCGACCAATTTAGCGGGAACTTTATAGGTTTCTAATGCATTATGTAACCACTTCCCCCATTTATCATCCACATGGCTGTAACTAATAAATGCCTTGTATAAGTAAGTCATGATGCTCTAACCTTTTTTTCTTGTGGGTCTATCTCTATGGTTGATACTGTAAAATTCGTCATCCAAAATAAATCATTGGCTTTAATTGCAGAGGGTCTTTTTAATAATGTTGCCGTTGTTCCACCTTTTCGGTTAGCTGAACCTTCTCTATGTACTGCAATTAAGGTATGACAGCGAGTATTGATATATTCAGCTGATTTTTCATAGCCTTGTTCACGGATTGATTGATCAAGATAGTCTTTTTCTTCATCAACTAATGAAATAACCCAGTCTGTTGCGTTATGATTCAGGGTGTTATTTCTTGATTGCTCAATTTCATCTTTAGGTGAATGAACCGCATCGTTATTAATATAATCTTCAAGTAATAAATCGAGAGGCACGCCTTCAATGACTAATAAGCGGTGAGGAATTTTATGTTCGCATAAGTAACTTAGCGCTAATTGTGCCATTAATAAATCAGAACCTGGGGCTAGTGGTGTTACTAAGGTGACAAATGCTTCTTTATGATTTGTTGTTAGTTTTGGTAATATTTCATTAACTAGAGCATCCTCAATATAAACGGATTCCTCAGCTGTTATATGATTATGTCCAATAAGCCCAATCCAGTGATCATGTCTAATAGTCACATCATTTTTCTCCCCCCGATTTAAGATTTTTTCATTAATGACGTTTATTTGTTTTCTATCATAACCTTTGGTTTCTTCATCCAGTTCTGCATATTTTTTGCCTAGTAAATTATGAATTTTACGTCGATTATCACGCTTATCTCCTGCTCGCCAGCCGTTAACATAACGCCCTAGAGACCATGATTTCTGTTCAAGTTCTGATAGTATTTCGAGTTTTTCTGGTGAATCAATTAACTGAAAAGATACTGGAGCATTTAAGTTTAGTCCCCCTTGAATATAACAACCAGCAGTCGCTAGTTTTGCTGGGATATGATCAATTGCTCGCCTATTTGATTCTCTATAGGTTTCACTAAGGTTCACCCAATTCTCAAGAGTCGCTTTTCTTTCTGGCGTATTGTCTGCTGCTATTTTTGAATTGCGAAAGTTTTCATATTCAATATGTAATTGGCGTGCAATGTCTTCTAATGGTCCTTCAATAGAGTCTAAACAACAGATTTCATTATATACGCCGTAAGGAACCATTATATCCTGGATTTTTTTCACCTCAGTTGGCATAGTAATTAAATTATCCATTCCTTCGGTATGTGTCATTTGAATAAAAATAGGGGCGTTATTTAATGTGCATCGAAAGAGTTCATTTCTAATATTAATTGTACTTCGCAAGGCTGTATCATTATTATCTGAAAAAACAAAAATAGCCGTTACTACATTTGTCTGATTAATTTTTTGCAGTAATGTATCATTCAAGGTATCACTTTCTACATCGTGATCTATAAATTTAATAATTGATCGCTTATATATTTCTGGATACTTATTTTTATAATATTTTTCAGTATAAGTGGCATCAGCAACAAGCAGGGTAAAGCAAGGTAAATCAAAATTCTTGTAAATACAGCTAGTTAATATTTTTTCAATCAGGCTTTCTGCATAGTTGTTATAGCCAATAAAAATACTATGAATACGCTGTTGATTTTGTAACTCGGCATAACTGTATAAAGGATAATGCCAAATAAAATGTCTTGCTGCCATAACCGATAGATTAAAAGGAATGACTTCTATATTATCTTCAACTCTTTTAAGCAATTCCGATTGAGCGATTTCGCACCAAAAAACATTAGAGTCGATTTTTATATAGGCCTTTATGTTTTGTGTCCCCCTCACTGATTCTCGCATCAACGATCTTATATGCGATATGATTCGAATATTAAGGCTGTCATGCTCTGTCGCAACAACAATACTGCTTGCCTTAATAATTGCTGCTGATATTAGTACCGTTTTATCCGAAAAATCACCCCATACATAAAACATATTATGTAAAGCACAAAAATCTTCGTTAATTAGCGAATACTCATCATCAATAACAACAATCTTCTTGCCCTTTTCTTTTTCAGAAAGGGTTAATGATTTCGCAGCATCTCCAAAACCAATAATCACAAGATGCCCTTCTAATCGAGATATTTTACCTCGTATAAAATCACTATATGTCAGTATAAAAAAGCCCCATAAAATAGCACCAAAACTACAAACTAAAGAAGAAATCTCTGCTGTCTTAAGGAGGTAACCACCTTTTAAGTAAGTATTATTAACTCCCTCACCCACAAAAAACAAAGCACTTCTAATGGAAGCTTCAAGGTATAAATCTAATGAATTCCCTTGTTTTGGGTATAAAATAAAAGTCCAGCCAACGAATGCCATAAAAAATGAAATCGTAGCCAAAAGTATTAAAATATTCTGATATTTTTTATATAAAAAATCTATTTTCATGTTGTTGTTTCCTTACTATAAAAAACGAGTTTAATAGGCTCTTCTAGGGTCTGATGTATAAAAAAGATGCTAAAAACTTACCCATCCGTTGAAATATAAGGTTTCCTACAACTTCATAATAACGGATAAATGAGTCTCAGCATTCCAACGGGAATCTTGGCACTAAAAGGCCAGAAAATCAATACAATTGAATTTAACTCAGAAAGCAAAAAAGTCTTGATTCAATACCAACGAGATAAACGAAAATCAGCAATAGATTCCTTAACAGAACGAAAAGGAAGTATTAATAGATTAGTTAGGCGACAAGCGAGAGAATACGCCAATTTTTGGTCATCCCTGTTGGATAGAAATAAAATTAGCGCAAGTGTAATCTCAGTAAAAATGAACGCCGAATGGGACAGAGTTATTTTGTTGATACAGGGTGTCATTTTACCCATTGATAGGTATATGAGTATTGAAGCGGTATCAAAACATTTCCTTCTTCTAAGTAACATGATTTCATACCATTGATTTTATTGTTTTATTTGTCATGCTATAGGTACAAGTTCTAAGCCAAATTGTACTGCTTTTTGTTGAAGTTGTTTTAAAATACGTTGTTGATGGGCTTTATCATATTCCTCCTGACTTTGTGTAATATAGGCTGTTTTATTTTTAAGCATATTATAAAAGATAACCGCTATCTTTCTTGCAGTCGCATTGATGGCTTTGGGTGCACCAATTCTTGCCCTTAGTCGTCGATAATGTGCGGCCAATCCACTCTTCGAATTGGATAATCCCCAAGCAGCCAACTTAAATGCCTGTTTTGCTCTATTGCGTGTCTTAACCGTTTTGCTGCTTAGTACTTTTCCACCTGAAATTTTATTATTGGGACTTAACCCCATCCAAGAAACAAAATGACTGGCTGTTTTCCATTTCGTCATATCAATCCCTGTTTCAGATAATACCTTTAATACGCTTCCTTCATCCAAACCGTCAATATCAGTTAAATCTGTGCCACATAAATCATAGAGGTAATTAGCCACATCAAACTGCATCGCATTTTTTTCGTGTTTCTTATTACGTTTTTTCGTGGGCCTTTGCCCTTCAACTAAGTCGGGCTGTTTTTCAAACTGTGCCAGCTGTTGTTCTATTTCTTGATCACAATCTCTCAATTTTTCATGATAAAAATCATAAAGTTCAATCGACTGTTTTAAAGAAAATAAATGCTCTTTTCGATAATTACCCAGCAATGATTTAGCAATCACTTCGACACTATTTTTACAGCGACGGTCTCGATAGGAGGCGAGCTTTTCAACATTGCGTTCACCCGATAGAATCGCTCGTAAAATAAGCATTCCTGTTTTACTGGTAACATCACTCACCACATTATCAAGCAAAATATTCATTTGTCTTAGTGCTTTTTGCATATGCTGAATATGCGTTGATAAAGTGGATACTAAAGTGCCTCTTTGTCTCATATAGGCACGTAAAACACAGTATTCATCTTCGGGCCGAAAAGCACCCGCAAGCAAACCATAGGTGTGCAATTGTTGTAACCACTGACAGTCCTTAACATCCGATTTTCGCCCAGAAACATTCTTTACATGATGAGCGTTCACTAAAATAACTTCTAACCCTCTGGTTTCAAGTATTTCAAATACAGGTATCCAATAGACACCAGTTGATTCCATTGCTACCGTAGTAATACCAATACGGACTAACCAATCAGCCATCGTTTCCAAATCAATGGTGAAGCAACCGAAATGTCTGACAGGTTGATCGTCAAGTGATTCAGGGACTGAAACAAAGTGTTCCCGCGAACCAATATCAATACCTGCTGCATAGAGATTGATTTCCTCCAAATGCTTTTTTATTCGTTTTGCTTTATTCTTAGTTGAAATCTTGCGTTTCATAGGGACATCCTCCATTATGAGTAAAGGCATACCTAAACGTCAGATAATCGGTAAAAATCATTCTTCTAAACGGGATCGCTTACGCGTCACCAATGTTGGAGTCGTTTATCTGAGCCCACGCTGATTTTCGAGTAAAAAACATCAGTGGAAAGTCGGGCTTTGTGTCTAGGTATGCCTTTCTAATCATAGCCCACGACGTGTTACTTGTAGTTGGGTGACAGCCTGATTACCCATAAGCTTCAGCCAATTTAAGAAACTTACCTGGCATAGGTGGAGTTCTTACCGCAATATACCCAAAGCGAGGCAGCATATCATCTAGCTGGAATCGTCTGTTATGGCGATAACAGAATTCTGCTAGATAACGCGGTAAATGCTTAGGATTTATCGCATGATAAGTGCCTGTTATTGCATTTTTAACATTGCCTATCATGGTATTAACCCAAGCAAACTCCTTTTTCGTGACACTTTGAAAGCCGCCACCCGTTACGATACTGACATGATAACAACCCGCATCGTTTACGGCTGAAAAGCAAGATAAGCCATCAGAAATAACGGTGCTTTCAGGTTGTAAATGCTGCTTTGCCCAACGTGATATTTCAGTCAGTCGAAAACCTTTAACAACATTCATGTTCATTGCTATAGGGTGACCTTCTTCATTAAGTGAAATCGCGGCAACAAAAGGCACTTTATTCTTTGAGCCTCTACCTCTTTTTCCTCCATGACGTTCACCTCCCCAATAGACATCATCCAATTGAATAACGCCACTTAATGGCTTACTATCATCTCGCTCCTTCATCACTTGCATGATCTTGTGTTTCATACTCCACGCGGTATTGTAAGAAACACCTATTTCTCTCTTAAGCGCTAAAGCTGATAGTCCTGTTTTGGATTCTGTAATCAAATAGGGGTAGTGGGTCGAATTTGTGGTTAAGCATGAATATCCACACTGAATTCGACTTTGTTAATCAATAAGCCAATAACAATATCATGCATTTTTTCTGACTTTGAGAAACAAATTGTTTTTCGTGTTAGCCGTTTAATCCATGTTCTTAAATTTAAATTCTTGCGTTCAATCTTTTGAGTATTGCGTTTTCCCACTTCGTGCTTATTGGATTCAATATATCGCTCATAGGCTCCCCAGTCATTGGTATAAAAACGTTTGATTTTCAAGGGTATTAGCAAGGCTTTTAATTCCTTAAAAACAATATCTTTTCGTTTACCAAAAACATAAGCCAAAATAACATTTGTTGAGTGCTCAACCGCATACCAAATCCAGCGTTGATTAGATTTGTTTCCTACAAATGACCATTGTTCGTCTATCTCAGCCTCTTCACAGACTAATTCAACATCACTGAAGGCTGATTCAGCCTGAAACTTAGGGTTCACCTGTGTGAGCTTGCTTTCCTTTTTTTTAGCGTATTGATAACCGTATTTTTATTGATTTTTAGCACCCGTGCTGTATCCCTAATTCCACTTCCATTAATTGCCATTTCAACTATTTTCTCTGTCATTCCATAGGCACAGGCTTTGTAGTTATAATCGAGCATGAATGTTTTTGTTTTACACTCTGAATTACGACAATAGTAACGTTGTTTCCTGTAACCATTCGTTCCAGATTTTGTGATTTTTATACTGTTGCACTTTGGACAACTTACTTCTTGAAAGCAGGTCATGAAATCAAATTATACAGGGTATCAACAAATTCGACCCACTACCATCAAATAGGTAATGGGTTAAATCTGTGTTTTAGCGTGAATATTCCTACCAAACTCCACCTTATTTATTAATAGACCAATCACAATATCATGCATTTTTTCTAACTTAGAAAAGCAGATTGTTCGACGAGTTAATCGCTTTACCCATGTTCTGAAATTCAAATTTTTACGTTCAATTTTTTGGGTATTTTTCTTCCCTATTTCATGTTGTTCAGCATCAAGGTGACGCTCATAAGCACCCCAGTCATCGGTGTAATAACGACTGATATTGAAAGGCGCAAGTAACGCTTTTAGTTCGTTGAAAACAATGTCTTTACGTTTCCCAAAAACATAAGCAAGTACCGTGTTGGTGTTATGGTCAACAGCATGCCATAGCCAGCGTTGGTTGCTTTTATTCCCTACAAAAGACCACTGTTCATCCACTTCTGCTTCTTCACAGCAGACCTGTTCTAGCCTGACTTCCAGTGGTTTTCCTTGATTAAAGGTCTGAAAAACAGGGTTCACTTGAACAAGGCTGTTTTCTTTGTTTTTTAAAGTGCGAGTGACTGTATTTTTATTGATTTTAAGAACCCGCGCTGTGTCTCGAGTGCCACTACTATTAATAGCCATTTCTACAACTTGTTCTTTGATTCCAAATTCACATGCTTTGTAACAATATTCCAACATGAAAGTATTGGTTGAACAATCTGAAGTCTGGCAACGATATCGCTGTACACCACGATCGCTACTGCCTGATTTCATTAGGTTTGTATTAGTACAGTTAGGACAGGTGATTTCTTGGTAATATTTCATGTCGGGATTATCCAATAAATCACTTTCTTATTCTATTGTTCTTATGCTAAACACAGATTTAACCCATTACCCGGAAACTTATGGGTAATCAGAAAACATTTTGCTTTACCTTCTAAGAAGGTGGTTTTGTTTACCCCCTTGAAGGGGACTTGTGTTATCCCGTTATTTTAATCGTTTAAATTGAAGACTTATTGTCTTCTTTCTTCCTTTTCTTATATTTGAAATACTTAGAGCCTCTCATGATTCTTTCCTCTTGCTTACGGCATGGGATAAACACTTCGAGGGGCATCATGAATAGACTAACAGGAAGGACTTCTATAGTTTTTGAGCTATCTCATGTGATAAAGAATTATAGTACAGCCATCAAAAGCCAGAGTTCAGAAAAGCTTAAGTAGTTACTTGATAAAAATACGAAATGAACACACTCTATATCATGAAAGAGCGGCTACAAGCCCTGTGGAGCAATACTGAATTGAGGTAATGGTTCTACAGTTAGAGCCGTGAGGTGTGCATTAGCAGACCAAACGAATATGACCTACATTAAGCGCTTTGCTAAATCATTAAGAAAGCATAAAACAGGTATCTGTAACTATGCAAAATATCAACTGACATCCGCTCGAATTGAAGGAGGTAATGTCAGTATTGGAATGATTAGAAAACGGGCTAGAGGTATTTGTGATACAGCATTTTATAAGCTTAAAATCAGGTAAACTTCTGTTCCAGTATAACCAAAGCATATTTTATATTGGAGCCTAAATGCACTCACAAGACCGAGAAAGGGCGTTTAATAAAATTAGCGTTGAAAAGTTACCACCTGTCAGCGTACAAAATTTTCAAAATATAGTCTATACTAAAAAACAATTATTTTCCTTATAGCCTTACTTTATGATTAACAATACCGAATCAAAAAATTCCCCTAATGAATTATTGCATTCCCAGCAGGTATTTCCTTGGGGTATTGAATTGTGTACTTTAATTCACCCAAAAAATGGGAGAAGAATGGCTGGTATACTTCCCTCTAATTCTGGAGGATTTGTTGTTCTGTATGAAAGAAACAGAGAGTATGAAGCAGAGCAATTAATCGAATGTGCCGTACTTGAAATGTTAGATAAGGTTACGATGGGTAACATGGATATTCATGTGCTTGATTTTAATATTAGAAACAGATATCCGAACCTTTCAGAGCTAAAACCACTCAATCTTTATAATATTTATCACTCAGAAAAAAGTGCATTAAACTTAATAAATCAAGTAGAAGAAAAATCAGTTTATCGCCACCACAACGTTCTAAGTGATGATGTGAAAACCGTCTCAGATTATAATAAGAGTTCTAATTTTCCAGAAAAATATTCTATTATCATTATTAATGTTGATGATTTCCCTTCTGAAACGACGTCTATTGCTAAATTAAGAAAAATCCTTGAAAGTTGCTTTGATGCAGGTTTTTATGTCATTTTTTTATCTAGTTTGGATTCAATCATTTCTAATAATGATGAAAAAATCAGTTTTTTAAAAAACATTCAAAACAGTTATCCAACAGTATTACTAAATAAAGAAAGCTCAAAGAAAAAAATAAAATTTGTTAAGCATGATCTCCATACAAAAGAGTTATTAGATGTCTGTCAAGAATTTAGCCTTATAACGGAATACCCCGCTGAAATTGACCTAAAAATTGATGAGCTTGTTACTCAGTCTTTTGTTAGGGCGAAAAAAGGGGCATCCAAACTCCATAACTTTCTATCAATACCAATTGGTACAACTTTAGATGGCCGGCATGAAATTACGTTTGATATGGGGCAAAGATCTGGTAATGTCCATTCATTAATATTGGGTGGTACTGGTACGGGGAAAACTACTTTTCTCAATAACATTATTGTTCAAATTGCTGAAAAGTATACCTCTTCTGAAATAAGATTATATTTAATGGATTATAAGAATGGTACTGAATTTCAAATTTTCAACAACCATCCAAATTGTGAAAAAATATTTCTAGATAATTCAGACTTTGAAGCGGCAAAAGATCTTATTATACAGTTTTCAAATTTAATTACTGAAAGGGCTCCTTTGTTTCGAAATAATGTTGTTTCAAATATAGATGAATATAATGAAAAAAACCCAGACAATAAACTTTTCAGAGTTATTCTAATTATTGATGAAATACAAAAATTATTCTCATCTCCTGAAGGGAGTAATTTACAAAAGCATTTACAAATTGTAGCGGAACAAGGACGGTCTTTTGGCATTCATTTTATCTTTGCCACTCAATCTTTAGCTAATTACACGCTTGATGCTGCATTAATGGAACAAATGCAACTAAGAGCTGCTTTTCCAATAAGCCCCAGGGACTGCACTCGGTTATTCGGATACAACAATACAGTTGCTTCTGAACTTAAAAATTTCCATGTTCTTATAAATAATAACCGCAGTGGAAGTATGGACGAAAATATTATTTGTCGCTGTAATCCTCCTGTAGAGATTTCAAGAATCACTCACGTTATAAATAATTTAGATCCTAAATTAAGATTAAAACCGATTGTTTGCGTGAGCAAAGAGTCTGGAATAGAACCACTCATTCAAAAAAGAGATGAAAAACCTACTACAGAGATATCTATACCTGGCCTAAATATGGAAGCATTAGAAAATGTAGCTAAAGAAGAAGAAAAAACATATTCACAGGAATAATTGTCAGTATTTATAATACCTGTTGTATCCAACACAAATTAATAAAATATTTTTAAGAGTTAACAATTATGAATGCACATTATTCAAAACAAATTGATCTAATTGAACAAATGCAGACAGATATGAAAATTTTGCATCAACAACTAAACTCTAACAAAGATGACTATCGTTTTTCGCTTGTTCAGATGGATGATAGAAAAATGATGCATAACCTAATAAGCCCTTTATTAGGTACACTCTATCCAAAATTAGCAGCAAAAGTAGAAAAATTTGATGAAGTATTTGAAATTGCACGTAATGAGACCGAAAAGATGAAGAAAACGATAGAAGCGGCAGCGGAAGCAGCTGCTAATCTTGAAAAAAACTCTGATTATTATAATTGAGATTATTATGGGGTTTAGGAGATATCTATCAGGTGATGCTACACACTTAGGTGAAAGAGATCGACAGGCTGAGGATAAAAAAGGAAAAGAGCTTTCTTCAAACTTATCTTTCAAAACGGCTTGTTCTGATTTTTTATCATTACCTTGGAATAATAAAATTTTCTACAAAACATATAATCAAGGTTCAAAACAAGAATCTATGGCCATTCGCAATGCGAGAGCTATCAACAAGGAAAATATTACAATGTCAACTAGTCGCCAAAGTTTTATATTACAAAGAGCGTGCTGTGAGGAAGTGATGAAAAAATTAGAAGTTTTCATAGGTGCTAATAACAACATTCTTAAATCATTTGACCAAAATATTGAGTCTTTAAAAAATGCCGAATTAATGAGTGATTTTTTCCCAAGATTAGATCAGATACGAGGTCTTTATGAAGATAATATTAGAGACCTCAATACTGAAGCACAGGCTCATATTAGCGCATTAGCTAAACAAGTTATTTATTTGAATGATGCCATTGCTCAATGGACTGAATCACAAGCAAATTAACCCGTTATTTTTAAAATAAGTGTCACATATCTTATAAACTTATTTGAGGACTCTCCTTTAATGACTGAATACCAAAATTATATTAAAAACATCACTAATTCCTGCCTTCTAGTTGATTATGGTGAATACCAACATTCTTTAAACTCTAAATACATTAGAGACAAAGAGATTATTTCAAAATTTAAAGGGTTCTCTCAGCAACTAGAGACTCTAATCCATGATGATTTTAAACATTGGCTTTTAGATGACCTCTTAGTAAAACAAGTTATTGATATTATTTCGAATTGGGATAGTAAAATTCAAGCCCTTAGCATTATTGCTAAACTACTAAATGATCTTAATACAAATAACTTACTAAAAAAAATATCGATAGAACTAGTCGATAGAAAACACTTTATTTATCAAGATATGCTTTGGAATGACATATCAAGAGAAAAAAACAACTTAGAAGTCAAAATAAATTCTGCGGGCTCATCACCGTTTATTAAAAATATCGTGAAAAATAGTCAGAAAGCTGATCTAAAAATCAACAATAATGAACGTTTAAAAATACTTGATAACCGTGCTTGGGATAGCGCACTATTAGAAAATACAGTCACAGGGTTTCAATCTTATATTAAAAAAACATTACAATCTAAATTATATGCAAAAGGCAATCAAGGCCATATTGCTGATGCTGAAAAAGCCATTCAGATTTTATCTACGCCCCCATCCTTAGCAAAAAAAACATCTACACCTATTGCCTTGGTAACAAAAAAAAATATTTGTGGGACTTGTGGTTCAGTTTACCCTCAACATTACTCTCGCTGTCCGAAAGACGGTTTCTTATTTACAAAAAAATAACTAATTCATATGTCTTTATTTCCTACACATAATGCCAACATGGTTGCCTGTACAGTTTTAGTAGACTGTTCATATTCAATGATTTCAGAAGTATCTAGTGGTTTTAGCCGAATCGAGGCGGTAACCTTAGGCCTTGAAATATTAGAATCAGAAATGAAAGCTGATCCAATGGTTCGTAATTCAGTTGAAGTGCAAACTATCGGGTTTGGAGGGGTAAATCCACATAAAGCGACTATTCTTCAAGACTGGGTTTATGCTAATGATTACATACCTCCTGAGCTAACGGCGAATGGCAGTACTCCTTTAGCCGAAGCATTGCTTCTAGCGTTAGAACAGATAAGTTTGAAAAAGCAATTTTATAGAGATGAAGGCCGATCATACTTACGTCCTTGGATCATTATACTTTCTGATGGAACTCCAACTGATGATATTTCGACTTGGAATAAGGCAGTAGAGGCTGCTAGTAATGCTATTGTCAATAAAGAGGCTTTAATTTTATCTGTTGGAATAGATAATTGCCCTTTAGAAAAACTAAGTGAAATTTCGACTTATCCCGCACAGCATCTTTCTTCGCATAAGTTCAGTGAATTTTTTGTTTGGTTAAGTGCTAGTATGAGTGCTACATCTCAATCAAGTGATGCTTCAACTGAACAATTGGAATCTACAGACCCATGGAGAACTACATAATATGGGGCAGCAATATACAAATACACCATTAATCCAGGGTTCTGATAGATTAGCTTTTGGTTTCTCTGCTAGAGGTAGGGGGCATATAAAAAAGAGTATACTGAATCAAGATTCTTTTCAAATATTATATGATGAATCTTCCTCTGTTTATGTTGCCGTAGTATCTGATGGTGCAGGTAGTGCTAAAAACTCACAAATAGGTTCTTCTACATGTGCCGATTTTTTAGCAAAAAAATTATTGGATATAGGTATTAACTTTGTTACTAAAAAACTTGCTAACAACCAACTTAATGAAAAAATAGATCTCTCAATCATACAGCTTAGGGAGAAACTTGACCCTACAGGGAAAAGCCTTCGAGGATACCATCATACATTAAGTGCTGTACTAATGAGTCCATTAGGTGGTGTTATTATTCAAATTGGAGATAGTCCAATTATTGTAACAAAACAAAATGATAATGGTGATCAAAATAGTATTAGTGATATAAATCGACTGTTAGAAGAAAATAATATTTATGATGAAGAAAAAGGCGAGTATGCCAATGAAACACATTTTGTTACCCAGGTAGATTGGAAAAAGAACTTAAAAGTCACTCCATTGCCAAAAGGATTTGACGCAGTTTTCTTAATGACTGATGGTGCCGCTTCTGCATATATTTCAAAAGGTAAACTCTATCTTCCAAGTATGAGCAAAACACTTGCGGAAATATGTAATTCACCTAGCAATGCCTGTGAAATTGTCGAAAGCTACCTTACTCACCCAGATCTTGACAGTATAACTTCTGATGATAAAACATTTGTTGGTATAGTCCCTTTAACATGGCTAAAAACTCCTGTGGATCATAGTTTTACACTACCTAAAGAACAGCAAACTGTGACTTTACTTCCTCCTGTTGAAACTGCAGAAACAAAAATAGAAACCAGTATAAATATAAACAATGGTACTCAAATAAATACTAAGAAAAAGGATTATATTACAGGTATTGGTATTGGTATTGGTATTGCTCTTATTATTAGTAGTTTTTTTGGCGATATCACGAATACATCCACTAACGAAAAACAACCCATTATTATAAATGAAATCAAAAAACAGATATCAAAGACAGACCATTCTACCTACAACACAATAAATATAAAAACCCAAGATACTTTAGCTTCAAAATTGAATAATGGCAACCAAGAGCTAAGAAAAGAAAAAAAGACTGAGTCAAATTCTACAGTCAATGACAAACAACTAAAAGGTAACACTCTCTCCCCTAAAAATGATAGCCAAGTTTCCTCAGGAAATGAATCAATTAATCTTGAAAGCATTAGAGCCCAAGAAACACAACCTGCACTTACTACGAAAAACTCTTCAAAAGCAATCAATAGTATTAAAAAATATTCAGTAAAACACTACTCTAAATAACAGCATGGATACATCAAAAACAAATAATTTAAACTCAGAGGTAGAACCGAAGCAAGTAGCAAGTGCTGTTGATCCATGGAATAGCTCATCCCATGAAATAAAAACAACCAATGAGTTGTTTATTAAAAAAGATAATAAATTAGAGCGAGTAGAGCCAGCCAATTTTAAAAAAATAGGCCAAGGTGGAACGTCAACGGTCTATTTAGTTAAAAAAGGTGTATATAGTGGCTATGTTATAAAAGTTTATAATCAAGCCTTGCTTAATAAAAGGCGTGGAGAATTAAAAAACAAAGTAAAACGGATGATTGCTTTATCACCCGAATCAACTGAATTGAAGCTGGAGACTGGTAATGTACCTCAATTCAATTGGCCTATAGCATTAGTTGAAAATGAAAAAGGTGAGTTTTGCGGCCTTGTTGCACCATATGTAAATTTCAAAAAAGATGCTTATGACCTGACTTCGTATCTTTTAAATATTAACTTATTAGAAGAAAAACATCAAAGTATCACTGAAAGAATTCAAGTTGCCCGTAATTTAGCTGGGGCTGTATCAACTCTTCATAAAGCCGGACATTTTTTTGTTGATATGAAGCCACAAAACATCTTCGTGCTTAAAGAAACAAGCACTGTTATCTTTGTCGATTGTGATGGTTTTTCTATTAATGGCGGTGAATTTCCAGCTCACCATATCAGTCCAGGCTACATTGCCCCCGAAGAGTTAGACAACAGGCCAGAGCAATTATCACTATCATCAGAGCAAGACCATTATGCTTTGGCTCTATTAATTTTTCAATTATTAGACTATGGCAACAAACCATACGCCTGTCGCGTTCATGACAAATCTCTACTTGATGATAGTGAAGAACACACCTCTGACAATCGAGCGAGGAAAGGACTATATGCTTATGGTTTATTACCAAAAAAAGGATTGTCACCTCGCAAGGAATCAATTTACCAATACTGGCCAAATGAAATTAGAAAACTGTTAGACCAAGCTTTTACTGCTAAAAGTGGCAAGAATAGACCTTCCGCAAAAAAATGGTTTAATAGTCTACATAAATTAGTAACAGACTGGTCATTTGAAAAATGTTCCGAATATCCGGAAAGGATGAACCATAGACATTTTAAAGGGACTAATTGTTTTGCCTGTGAAGTATTTAACGATAAAAGTACTGCAAGTAATAACGAAGAACAGCCCAAGTCAGTTGGGTCATTTTCAAAATCAAAAAAACCACCTGTATCTACTAATAATTCAAAAAAAGGGTTTCTTAAACAACTTAGAAGTGGCAACTATGGCTTAGCCAAAACATATTGGTTATATGGTGTGTGTATAGGTACTCCAGGATCCTATCTTATAGAGATTCTTGAAATGAAAACTCCTATTCTGGTTCTTTGTTTTTATTTATTAAATGTTTGGGTAGGTGTCTGGCGTGCTGCTAGCGATTATCAAGGCTTAAAATTATGGAAGTGGTCAGCAAAAATACTCTCCTTTGTAAACATCCCTTTTTTAATAATAATAATGGGGGTTATCCTTGATAGTATTTTAGGTAGTGGGTCGAATTTATAGATACCCTGTATAATTTTATTTCATGACCTGTTATCAAAAAGTAAATTACCCAAAGTGCAACAGTATAAAAATCACAAAATCTGGGACGAATGGTTACGGAAAACAACATTACTATTCTCGTAATTAAGAGTGTAAAACTAATACCAATCCCAATTGAAGTCGCTTCACCAAACGCTTCAATGGCGACCCAGTTATCTGCACCACAGATAACTGATGTGTCAAGTAAGAAAAGGTAGATGTTAGATAAAAAGTGGAGCATAATGTTGAAAATTAAAAAAGCGACAGAGAGATTTGGTTGATCTGCTATTTATGGGTTTTTCTTCAGCCTCGTTATACATATAGGATATAGAAATGAAAGAAAAGTCTGAATACGAACATCCCCCAAAAGTCATATTATTCACGATTTCATTAATAGTAATACTTCTAATTATTGATAAAATCAGCCATATTTTAGGAGATATGGATACACTTATAGCTATGCTACTGTCTTTGTATGTAATTTACTCATTAACAATTAATTGCTTTAACTCATTAATTGAAAGGATAGACTCATCGGCACTATCAAGACTAACCTTCTTAATCTTATTTGTAACCTTCATTTCAATAGTTGCTTGGGTTTTGATAGCTCCTAGTGCAGTGGAACATGTGTTTAAATTATCTCTTTCTGAGTATTATTTTGCAAAGATAATCGTATTACCTATCGTTGCTACGTCATGTACTCTAATTTTTATTACTGGCTTTAGAAATACTTTGCCTTATATTTATAAAATTTCAAAATGGGTTGTAAAAGGGTAAAGACTCGAATATTCAATAATTAGCATTATGTATAACTGTTAATCAGCATCGAAATTTTTCCAGTTATTATAGAAAAACAGCATTTATTTTACCGGTATAAATATACAACTCATTGTTTTTGCATTAATTGACCGATAAAGTCAACGCTTAAACTGGAAAATATTGGATGCTGTTTAACACACTAAGAGAACTAACTCAATCAGACCTATCTATCCAGACGATTGATTTAGGCTGTAGCAAAACTTACGAAGACCTAACTATCAATTTCTTTAAAAGCCCTTCAGGTAGACAACCTTTAGAGAAAGCTTTTAAGAAAAGAACTGAGAGTGATTTAGTTAAAGAAGTTGTCGATATTATATGCACCCTCATTGAAACAAAACCCAATGAGCCTTTCTTACTTTGGAGCTATAAAAAGAAAAACAACTTCAGTATTATTGAAACTATCAAAGTAGAATTAAGAAAAGTCTATCCCTCAATTGACTTTGAAAAAACCAACTCAGAAGGCCATAAACTTTTTAACTTTAACACTTTTGGTAATGAACTGGGGTTAAACTCATTAACTCACTGTAAGCATACTATCTTCTGTGGTCTACTCTTTCAGCCTATAGCTGCATTAGCCATGAGCCTTAAAGGAATAGCAAAAGATATGGAAAGAGATTTATACACAGACAAACTACTTTACAGAACCCAAGTAAGTGAACAAGCCCATATATTCTATCAAGCTGTTAGCAGAGGATCATCAAGAGAAACAATAGATGGAAAGTGTATGGAACATTCAGTTTACCTCTTTCATCACACACCCTTTGAACTAAAGAGGACACTGGATAAAGTATTTCCTGAGTCAAAGTGGGTAAGATATGAAACCAAGCACCTTGATAACACAACCAGCCTTGCAGAAGAAAGAGCTGTAGCTATTAATAAGGCTTTATCTGACCTAACAGCAGAAGAGTTCAGGTCTTTATGTGGTATTAACAGCAAGTCAACTGAGAAAGTTTCTACTCGCCAAGTAAAAAAACATTTATTTCCAGAATTAAAAGCTAACGACTGGAAATCAGCTATTAGAACAATGAATAGAATTGAATTTTATGAATGGAAAGTAGAAGGGAAATCGTTCAAAAGACGATAAAAAACAACGATATAGAACCCTTGCTCTATAAGTATTTTAGAGAAGATGCTCTATAACGTGGAAGCATATAACTTATTTTTGTCCTTTATTTTCCCTATAAAATATTTACAAAGAACTAAAAGTATAATTTTAAAATCCCCTTTCTTTCCTAATAGTCCTGTCTATAAAGTTCACTTCGTTCACTCTTACAGAGAACAAAGACAGACCGATTAGGAAAAAAAGGATAATACTTACTATTTTTTAGGCGTACCTATAGAACAGCTAAGCACCCTTAACTCTCTACCTTTAATCTAATTGTTAAATTCTTTATGTGTACAATGAGCATTCCTATAATACTCAAGGGCTAGAAAATAAAGGGGGAGGCTCTCCTAGAATTTACAACACCCATAGTAGAGTACCATCTTCTCCTTCCATTTTACCTTTATCCATCATCACATTTCATAAAGAGCATAGGAACTGATAGCCTATCAATCCGTCGACGAAGAGTAACTCTCTTTACTTTCTCAAATAAAGAATAAGTTCACTTCTATAGTATTGAAGCTGGGGAGCAGATACCTACAAAACAAAATCTACCTTTCCCAAATCTCCCTAATTCTAAATGATCGCTTACATTAAGACTAAACTACCTAATTCCAAATCCATGAGTTAGTTAATAGATTCACTTTTAAGTAAGTAAAAATACCCTTCGCCCCTGCTTGCATCCCTCAAGCTCCATCGGTTCAAATAGCTAACCAAAACTAAAGAACACTAACATACAAGCTTATTTTATTTTTTACCACTTGTCAATAACTCATTGAAAAACATATAACTACTATCATTTGAATCAGTAAACTTTATGAAATATACCCTCCCTTATGAATAAGTTAATCTGAAGACAATGGAGGTTCTATTATATATACCACACGGAAGCCACACCTTAACACTAACCAACCCCCCTCCATTTCCAGAACACAGACCGTTATAATTAAACACGATAAGGAGGAGAGGTTTACTTTCCAAGTAACTTACAATTTAAAACCACTCCATCCTTACCATCTACAAGAAGTTAAGCAATCTTAGCAACCAAGTCACTTGCCTTAAGCTTGGTATAAACTGACAGCATACTTAGCGTCCTATGCCCTGTAATCGTTTGAACTTCTGCTGGACTCAACCCCTTTTCAAACAATCTACTTGTACCTTCCCTCCTTAAGTCATGTAGCCTCAAATCTTCTATTCCGTGCTTTCTACAAGCCCTCATAAAGGCCTGAGTGACTGATGAAGCTTGGAAATCAAACAAGGGAGCTGACAAACCTAATTGCTTAAAAAGCTCTAAAGCACGTACAGACAAAGGAATATCTCTATCATAGCCCGTCTTAGTTTCAGTTATCTTTAATATCCTTTTATCTAAATCAATATCAGATAACTTTAAAGAACCAAGCTCCCCTCTTCTCATTGCAGTTTCTATGAGTAATTCAATGAAAATCCTCATGCCTTCGTTGTTAATTGATCTCATAATTATTTCTAATTCATTATGATCGATCCTTCTGCTTCTGTGCTTACCTTGCTTAGGGATAGATATTTGATAAACAGGATTACCTTGAGTCAAACTAATTCCCCATTCCTTCTGTGCTACCGTTAAAACTTGTGATATTTGGGATAGCTCACGCCTCACAGTTGCATCAGCTACCAACTTTAATCTTTGATCCCGATAGCTAGCCACAACTTCAGAGGTTATTTGAGATAACAAATAATGACCAATAACTTTATTAATGATTCCAAACTTTGAAATATCTTTCTTATAGGACTTCTTTTTGGGTAAAACTTCTTGAATATAACGAGCACTCATACTTTCAAAGCTAATGGACTGAGCTAGCCGAATATCTTGATAGATACCTTGCTCAATCTCAGACTGAACTTTTCTAGCCCACTTTTCAGCTAATAATTTGGAAGTAAAGGTTTTGGTAACTGGATTAGAACCAAGGTTTCTTATTTGTACTTGATATTTACCATTTCTTTTTCTGATAGTAGCCATAATTCTCTGGTTGGTTGTGACAGGATTGTGACAAACCAGAAAATAAAACGACAGGCATAAAAAAAGCAGTCCAGAATTAACTGTAACTGCTTGATTCATTTGCTATTCGTGGTGGGTCCTGCGAGATTCGAACTCGCGACCATCGCATTAAAAGTGCGGTGCTCTACCAGCTGAGCTAAGGACCCTACAAAGATTTACTATTATAAAGCTTTTTTACTTTTTAGCAAGCTATTTATTTTTTTAAATAAATCGTACTAAAATCGCTTTATCTCTATGGCGGAAAACAACATCGCCATAGCCAACTAAACTTATTTTTCTATTATAACAATATATTTACATTTTACAACTATTTTTTTAAAAAAAAAATAAATAGACTTACACTACTCAATTACCTGAAAAAAAAACAACATTTTTCTAATTTTGCTTATTCCTTAATAAAAAGGAAGGCTCTGATTACTATATAATAAGGTTATTGATAAATCCCCTCCCCTCAAAACATTAGGGAGAGTTCTCAACCTTAATTACTTAAATCAAATAAAATTGCTAATGTCCCTTAGGTATTCTTCTGGTGGTAGTTTTCAAACCAGTATTTCATCTCAAGAAATGTTTAATATCAGTGATGAAATCAATCGAAATTACGCCCCCATTGCACCTATAAAACAAAAAACAAGTCCTGCTAAAGTCAATAGTCCTTGTACCAATTTATTAGAAGTCAGTCAGAATATTAGTCTTTATTACGCCCCCAAGCTGTCGTCTTCAACAAAAGAACTGACCCTCCTTTCTATTAATCCTCTGCAATTTTATACTTACTGGAATTTAAATGAAAACCATTCTCATTTATTATCAACCACTATGTATAATGATGAATTACGCCTAAGAGTTTATGCTCAACCCGAACAAGGCAAGACGCCTGTTAATTCAAAATCAATATTTGAATCCCCAATACATAGCATTCAAGGCCAGAAAAAAATCAGTATTCCAAATGCGAGCGAGAATATGTCGTATTCGGCAACGATAGGAAAATGTACTTTAGACGATAATTTTATTTCTTTAATAACATCCAATGAACTACATACCTTACTAGGGAACGCCCCTACTTGTTCCATTAAAGAGGACAAGGAAAAAAGTATCAATTATTGCAGTAAAGATAAGCTGATTGATTTTATCGGATCAACTTATCTTTCTAATACGACTCAATCACATTACGCGAGCAGCAATCATTCAGGCCGAGGAAAAAAACCATACTACAATGAATAAAGGATTCCTTACCATTGTACTCCATGCCCACTTACCGTATGTAAGACACCCAGAGTACGAAAGTTTTTTTGAAGAAAACTGGTTATTTGAAGCAATGACCGAGTGTTATATCCCTCTTATTGATGCGCTTGACCGACTAACTCAAGATAATATCAATTTTTGCATCACTCTTTCTTTATCCCCTACCCTTATTTCGATGCTTGAGGATGAGCTTTTACAGTCACGCTATCAACAGCACCTCAACAAACAAATTGAGCTAGCTGAAAAAGAAATCATCCGAACTCGTCAGCAACCTAAGTTACAAAAATTAGCTCGTTTATACCGTCGTTTTTTTATAAACACTAAATCTACCTATAAGCATTACCAATTAAATTTATTATCTGCTTTTAAAAAACATCATAAATTAGGTCATTTAGATCTAATGACAACAGCCGCAACCCATGGTTTTCTACCACTACTCAATATTAATCCGATCACAGTCAAAAACCAGGTTGAAATTGGTATAGAAACATTCAAATCGGCACTAGGTTTTTCTCCTTCTGGTTTTTGGCTTCCTGAATGTGGCTTTTATCCTGGTTTAGAATCCATTCTAGAGAGTGCGGGTGTAAAGTTTTTCTTTACTGATAGTCATGGTTTTATTGATGCCAGTAATTCCCCTAAAAATAGAACCTATGCTCCGCTAGATTGTGGTAACGGGGTGATGGCTTTTTCTCGTGACCCTGAATCATCCCAGAAAATTTGGGATTCAGAAACTGGCTACCCGAGTAATGAAGCCTACCGAGAGTACTACCGAGACATTGGGTTTGAGCTAGATCAAGACTATATTTCGCCTTATATTTTCGATGGCACGACAAGAATGAATACGGGTATTAAATACCACCGTATTACGGGAAATAATCTAGAAAAGAAACTTTATGATCCTAGGCTAGCCCAGCATACAATTACTCAAGATGCTCAGGATTTTATCGTAAAATGTCAGCATCAAATAGAGAAATTAAGCTCAACGATGGACATACCCCCCATTATCGTCACGCCTTATGATGCTGAACTTTTTGGACATTGGTGGTTTGAAGGCCCATGCTGGTTAGAAACAGTATTGAGACTGGCAAGCAAAAAAGAGAATAATTTTAAAACAATTAGCTGTACAGATTATCTGAAACAACAATCTGATTATCAGATAGCAATGCCCGCGGCATCATCTTGGGGAGAAGATGGGTATTCAAGTTACTGGATTAACGAAGACAATGATTGGATTTATCCATATATTCACAAGGCTGCTGAAGAAATGGAGCAATTAGCGACCGACCTTAAAGAAGTGGCTGTATCAGATATTCAACATAGAGCCTTAAATCAAGCAGCAAGATCCTTATTGCTAGCCCAGGCATCAGATTGGCCTTTTATTATGAAATCAGGCACGACAACTGAATATGCCAAAAAGAGAATAACAGATCATTTGGCCCGATTTAACTATTTACACGAGGGTATTCGTAAAAACAGGATTGATGAACGCTATTTACTTGCTCTGGAAACGATGGATAATATTTTTCCTGATATTGATTACCGTTGCTATGCAGGATAAAAGTAATCTGATAAACCAGAGCGGCTTTTTATCCGCCCTAGTCATCATCCCGCCAATTGAACAAAAAGACTAAACAGCAATTCCGACTTGTAGCCCTTCAAACCAATCCAGAAAGCGCTTTACGTCATCCCCTTTAAACATTCGCCCATGCTGTGGAGCAAGAATATCTATATCTAACTCTCTTACCCTATCAATCCAAACACGTTTTGCTTGATTAGAAGGCATCCAGCGCTGGTGAAAAAACCTCATTTTCTCAACATGCGCATCAAAATTATCAACATACATTGGTGCACCAGCCTCTTCTAAAGCCGCCCCAATATCGCCAGACATTAATATTTTTGCTTGAGGATCATAAATATTAAAATTAGCTGCTGAATGCATATAATGTGCGGGGATAACTTGCAGTTCAACCCCGTCTAAACTAATAATTCCTCCATTATCAGCAATAGGCACATACTCAATACTTTCACAGCCAAAATGCCTAAGAAAGCCCTCCCATAGAGCCGATGCATGAAGCTTCGCATCAGGTAAGGCTTGATCCCACAGACCCAACGAAGAGATGATATCCGGATCTTGATGTGAAGCAAATAAATCTGTTATTTGATCAACAGGCGCATAGTGCAACACCGCGGCTAACATCGGGGCAAACAACTCAACACCACCTGGGTCAATTAATAAACAACGATTGGCTGTTCTAACCATATACTGATTAGTATCAATGATTTTTTCAGGTTTATTTTCATCTCGGCCAAACATAATCCACTGATACGATCCCTCGTATATATTGGTCATTTTCATTTAAAGTAAACCCCTTATAAAATAAATAAATAAATAGTTATTCAGCCAAATCAACGACCGACAAAGCCAATCGACACCTTTGAACATTATCATGAATAACTTGAGCTGCATTATCAACACTTTCAGCAACTGCTTGTAAACTCTGCAGGTATTCACCTGCTTGAGATGCTTCAATCCGAGAGTTAGCAGCAATAACACGTGCGGCACGTGCTGGGTGCATAACCTCAGCTAACTGATCTAAAAGCTGTGTCACATTTGTTTTAAAAACACGCCTATATTCAAGCATTTTCTGCTGCGCTTTCAACAATGGTTGCTCAAGTGAATCTTCATAAGTCGTACCTTTTGCTAAAACCGATACTAATTCAAATTTATCATATGCCTCAGACATTCTATGCTCATTTACAGTCATTTGATAAAGTGAAAGCGCATGATTATTAATTTTATCGACTAAATCAATCGTTTCTTTTGCTAATTCATTAATAAAGTCAGTAATAGGCTGAAATCCTTTTGCTTTTTCACCCGCTCTAAAAGCGATCGCTTTAGCATTAGCGGCAGCTAATGAAATTTCCTTAGCAACACCCATGACAGCACTTAGTTCAGCAGCAATTGATGCAACAGCAACAAATTGTGATTTTGTGTGGCCTACCTTCATCTATCAGTCCTAAATATTTTTTAAAATTCCGATCAATAAGATTAGATCATAACTTATGATAATTCTAGATAGTACTTGAAAAACAAAAAACATGTTAAAAAAAGTAAGCGAGTTGATTTTGACTCATCCCTCACGATATTTATCGGTATTAAAACCAGTAAGAGCACATCAATTTAATAGATAGAGAAGTATTATCCTAATATACACCCAATTTTATCGGTTGCTATCGGTCTCCCTCGGAGTATACCTAATACGCAGGCACAAAAAAACCAGCATGACGCTGGCTTCAAGTCTTTCTTGAAAGTTAATTTGGTGGGTGTTGAGGGGATCGAACCCCCGACCCTCGCCTTGTAAGGGCGATGCTCTCCCAGCTGAGCTAAACACCCAACTAACTTAAGAATGCGCATTATACATACTTTTTTTATATTTCAAAATACTTTTTTCACCCAACCAATTAAAACCACCTTTAATATACTGCTAAGTAGGTAAGCATAATTAACTTAACATTTTTATTTTCGTCATTCCCGAGTTGTATTATCGGTGTTTTTCAAGGTAGTTGTCGCCTAAATTTTTAAGCAGCCACTTTATTTTGCTCTGGATTTAGCTCCACAGCACCTTCAGGCTCCCAGTTTCTTGCATCTCCAGACCATCGTTCTGGATGCTCATTTCTTTTTTGTTGATATAGGTTTTTTCTGTTTTCTAATATCTCAATATCAAGCCCTTGGTGCCTT
>Ga0209395_1001864_pt1 | contig 28771 bp, 28 predicted proteins | sample GOMGulsemesocosm_3_FD_184635 | JGI IMG/M metagenome (GOLD analysis project Ga0209395, IMG submission 184635) | Methane-oxidizing microbial communities from mesocosms in the Gulf of Mexico - GOM9D Gulf of Mexico (SPAdes) (version 2) | ecosystem: Environmental > Aquatic > Marine > Cold seeps... | reverse complement strand
CTTTACTTATTCTAAAAATGTACTTCTTTTAAACAGAAAAATGGCTCTCTAATTCCTGTAAGGTTTCTTGAGAAGTTTCCATGTCTTTTACAACAACACCTTTGTCTAAAACGACAATTCGCTCACACACATCGGTCACGTGACTTAAATCGTGGCTAGACACCAACACAGTAACTTCTTTATTTTGAGTTAATTCTTTTAGTGTTTTCTTTAATCTTATTTGAGTTGTTGGATCTAAGTTTGCAAATGGCTCATCTAAAATGATCACTTGTGGATCCCCTAATAAAGCAGCTACAATACCTGCTTTTTTCTGGTTTCCCTTACTCAAATCTCTTAAGTATTTCTTTTTACCTAGAATTTCGCCATTAAAAAATTCTTCAAACTGTGCTATAAAACTGGTGACATCTGCTTTGTTCATTCCGCGTAAATCGCCAATAAATTCAAAATATTCTTCTGGAGTTAAATAACCAATTAAAAAAGTCTCATCAATAAACGATCCTGTAAAAGATTTCCATTTTTCGCTTTGATTTACCACCACATCATGGTTGGTAATTTCTCCCGTTGTTGGTCTAATTAAGTCTAATAAGATATTGAAAAAGGTTGTTTTACCCGCTCCATTGTTCCCTACCAATCCAAAACTTTGTCCTTTTGGGATTTTTAGTTCTTCAATATTTAAAACTTCTGCTGCTCCGTATTTTTTTGTTATATTTTTTGAATGTATCATAATTTTTTGTGTCTTAGTTTGTGTTAATTAGGCTTTTTGATTGAACGCACTAATTGCGGCGTATTTGTCTCTGATATACTTTTGAGTAATCAAATTCATAAAGTAGTTCCTAGAAATCAATCCTATAAGTCCTAAAGTTGCGATTGCCATAAGTCCAGCATTTAACCCTAAGAAAAAATAAAATCCATAGAAAATACCTACTGGCACTAGCATGACAGGAATTATAATGATAAATTGTTTTGCACTTGTTCCTTGCGTATTTCCAAATCCACTTGCGTTTAAATCTATTTGTTTACGATTAAATGAACCTGCATATAATAATACAAGTGTGTTACACCCTACATTAAATAAAGCTCCAGCGGCAATCATTAAATAAATATCCAATCCAAAATAGAGATATGGAGTCGCTAAGACAAACAAAACAGTTGTCATTATAGACATTAAAAACCACTTAGATTCTAGGTATTTTCGGTAACTTATGTTCTGGCTCATTAACATTTTATAGTACGCACTTTCCCAGGCAGGAATAAACTGACCGTAGTTCAAGACAAAACCTCCTGTTACAAAAATAGAGGCAAATACCAGCATAGCAGGCATGCCTTTGTACGTTTCTTGCGTAAAGAAAATTAAGCCATACAATACAAATAAGAAAGACATTAAAAATACGGTCTTTGTTCTCTTGTTTCTCCAGATCAAGCGAATTTCATTTTTAATAAAAGGTGCCATTTCTCCAAATCTGTTCATCCAAGATAAATCGGCTGTATTTGCTTCTTTTACTTTTTCTTTAATGGCCGAATCTAGGTATAGCTGTCCGATTAACAACTTAAAATTAATGAAGTATAAAGCCAACAATGTCATCAATGGTACCATGGTATAAATTGGGTTTGCAACCAAGCCATCAAAAATAGCCTGACTCAATCCTCGCACATCATACATACCATAATATTGCAATGCAATGGTACCTAGTAATACTACTGCTAACGACCAAAACGCTCTGTCATTTTTATTGATAATAAAATTAATGAAATTTCCACATTGGGTTACTAAAATCATCGAAACTAACCATCCGATTACGCCCATTGTATTGTAATCTTGTGTGATTAAAACAATCGCAAAAGGCACATAAAAAAACAAGGAAAAGATGTTAAAGGCAGAAAAAACCGATTTCCCCAATACATAATGCACTAGTTTATTTTTTTTGACAGGTAAGATCAGTAAGGGCTTGATATTCATTATTGGCATTTTCTGCATCATATAACGAAAAATCAAATCGGCCATTACAGCAAATAGTAAAAAGGAATTTACTACCTCTAAAGGGTCGGCCTCTGGAAGCACTTTTTTAATTAAAAAATAGGCACCTACGCCTGCAAAAGCAAAAGACACCATCATATAAAGGGCAAAAAAGCCCATAATTATTTTTAATGCAAGTCCTTTTTGCCAATACGAAGAACGGAAATACTGTTTCCATTCTAGTTTAAAAAATTGTGTAAACATATTACTTGGTTAATTAGTTTGATAATAAGTGTCTTAGAAATGTTATTTGTTACAAAAAATTATAACATTTTATACTCTGGGTAGGTTTCTGCCAGTAACTCTTCTGCTTTTGAGGGCATTATAAATGCAGTTATGTAAAAAATTATACAGATTAATGTACCTGTAAATGCAATTGCGAGTTGCCAAACCAAGGCCAACTCAACAAAGTTGATATCTGATAAATTAATTAGATTTAAAAAATTGAGAATCATCATTGCTGATAATCCATTTCTTGTTTCTCCAATCATTGATTCTAATAAATAGATCTTCTTCTTTTGTTGTTTTTTTCTTTTTCTAATGTGTCTGTTTTTAAATAAAAAATAAAAATCTGTCAATAACAAACTAACTAATATTGTAAGTATCACTTCCTCTGCAAAAGGAATTTGAAAAACAGAAAAGAACAACATAAAAACCAAACTGGTTATTATAATTTTTGGCAAGGAAAACCATCCTTTTACAAAACGCCATAAAATTTTCCAATAGCGTTTGCTCATGGCTTTTTGCTTCTGTTCTACAACTGTCATAAACCCAAAAACGCCAAACTTTTTAAAAGAACGACCTCTAGCATCGGTAAATGACAAGCTAGGCTCCGTCTCCCAAATTTGCTCAATATCATTGGCTAAATGATCTACCAATTCTGTTTGTACATCATAATGAACCACAAAGTGTTCTCTTGTAAACTTGTATAGCTCTGTAATATTATTGTCTGAGATATTCATGGTTAAACGCTTGTATATTTTGAAATTACTGATACATGCTTATGATAAAAATATCTAGTTATTCCCAAAGAACATATAAAAGCAAAAATCAGCCCCAAATAAACGGAGTTGAACTCATTGTTTTCATCTATAAGTTCTTTTCCAAATAAAGGAAAAATTAAAAATAAGAAACTCCAAAATTGAGTTTTAAGAATAAAGCTATACGTTGTTTTAAGTTTAATCTTAGATTTCTTATAATAGGTATATATAAACAGAATGATGAGAATAATTGTTATCATACTAATTGCGCCATTTATCAGATTTCTTGCTTCTCCAGAAACCTTCATTTGAAAATTTAGAAAGAGAACAAAAGGCAAAAAATACGAAGCGATTAAAATAAAATAACTTTTTTTAAATGCTCTTTTTGCTTTATTAAGAATGATTTTTGGTGCAGAATATGCCACACCAAAATAAAAACTAGATGTTTGAGTAAAATGCTTCGTCCATTTTAAACTCACTTCTTTAAAAGCGAATTCAAAATCAATTTCTTTTGAACTCATTAAATTTTCCACATCAGTGATTATATGATCTAAAACCTCTAACCTAATATCGATATGATCTATCTTTTTAATTGTTAAATACCCGTTTACTTCTTCTATTTGTTTTGTTGTTAATTCCATAGCCATATTTATTATTCCAAACTAAACTTAGGGTTTACCAACTGCTGCATCGTTTTTAAAAACTCTTGCATTTCTGCCAGTTTATTGACCGTTTCTTGGGTTCCTTGTTCTGTAAGTTTGTAATATTTTCGCAATCTATTTCCAACTTTAGCCACCTCAACATCCAACATTCCTTCGGCTTCTAGTTTGTGTAATGCCGGGTACAAAGCACCTTCAGTAATGTTCAATTCCCCTTTTGTGAGTTCTTTTACCTTTTGGGTAATTTCATATCCATACATTTTATCATTCTGAGCTAGCAGTTTTAAAATGATGGTCTGTAAAGAGCCTTTGTATAATTTTTGATTTCCCATACATTGATGTTTAATAGTGAATTTGTTTATAAGTATGCAACTTCAGCGATACTCAGTTACAACAATTTAAAATCACTGCAACTAAATTATCCACGGCGATTCGCCTTCAAATATATACATAATTTTCTTATGTATAAAACTCTTAGGTATTAGTTTATCAAAACTCTAACGTTTTGTTCGTGATTAGTTTGTTATTTTTGCAATCTTAAAATAACAACAATGTCTACATTTCATAAATTAACAATACAAAAAATCATCAAGGAAACCCAAGATGCTGTTTCTATTGTCTTTGATATTCCTTTGCACTTAAAAGAGACCTTCTCTTTTATTGCAGGTCAATATATCACCATTAAAAAAGTACTTACAGAAAACGAAGTTCGTAGGGCCTATTCTATTTGCGCATCTCCTAACAGTAACGAGCTTAAAGTAGCAGTGAAGGCTGTTGAGCACGGAACCTTCTCTACCTATGCAACGACAAAATTAAAAGAAGGAGATGTATTAGAAGTGGCTGAACCAGAAGGAAAGTTTATCTTAAAACCCGAAGCAAATCAAAACTACATTGCGTTTGCTGCTGGAAGTGGAATTACGCCTGTTATATCCATGATAAAATCAGTTTTAGAAAATGAGCCTAGTGCCACTTTCACCTTAGTCTACGGAAATAAATCTGCCGATTCGACCATTTTTAAAAACGAATTAGATTCTTTATCAGAAAAATACAAAGCTCAATTTAACTTACATTATGTATTTAGTAAAGAGTTAAAAACAGCTAGTAAATTTGGTAGAATAGATAAAGGGCACACCAATTATTTTGTAAAAAACATTCATAATGATCTTTCTTTTGATTCGGCATTTTTATGCGGCCCAGAAGAAATGATTACCACTGTTTCTGAGACTTTACAAGAAAATGGGTTTAATGAAGAAGCAATTTATTTTGAGTTGTTTACAGCCTCTACTGACGAAATTGCATTACATATCCCCGATGGAAAAGCAGAAATTACCGTTTTGTTAGATGACGAGAAAACTACTTTTACCATGGATAAAACGGATGATATTTTAGCCGCTTCTTTACGCAACAATTTAGATGCGCCATATTCTTGTCAAGGTGGTGTCTGTAGTAGTTGCTTGGGTAAAGTTACAGAGGGAAAAGCTGTAATGAGTAAAAACAGTATTTTAACAGATGACGAAATTGAAGAAGGGTTTGTGTTAACGTGTCAAGCACATCCTACAACCCCAAAATTGACTATTGATTTTGATGATGTTTAATCGCAGAACAGTGGCCCATTCATGGCTAATTTCTACATCTCTGAAGTTGAATTATTTATTTAATCTGTATCTTTAAAAAATGGATTTCTACGATATTAAAAATGCCGTTTTTTGGGGGTTCTTTCTTTCTTTTATGATTGGCCCTGTCTTTTTTATGCTGATACAAACCAGTATCTTAAAAGGAGCCAGAGCTGCTATTGTTTTCAATACGGGTGTCATTTTAGGAGATATCGTTTTTATAATTATTGCCTATTTAGGAAGTAGACGCTTGTTAGAACAGATAAAAGACGATCCAAGATTGTTTTATATTGGAGGCCTAATTCTAATAATTTACGGATTGATTACCTATTTTGACAAGTCCAATAAAAAAGAAGTAGTTGCAACTCCAGTGCTAGATATTCCAGTGAGTAATAACTACATAAAACTCCTTTTTAAAGGGTTCTTTTTAAATTTTATTAATATTGGTGTATTGGGCTTTTGGCTCGGCCTAATTGTAGTAATTGGCCCCACTTTAGACATGAACCCAACACATATTTTTTGGTACTTTACAACCATAATAATCAGTTATTTTATGACCGATTTAGGGAAAATTTTATTAGCTAAAAAGCTAAAAAAGAAATTAACACCTTTGGTTATTTATAAAATTAAGAAAACCATGGGGATTCTATTAATTATCTTTGGAATCTTCTTACTCTTAAAAGGGTTTATACCTAAAGAGCAATTAAACTTAGAGAACTTATTAGATCAAGTATAAGAATAAAAAAAGCGCGGTTTTCACCTCGCTTTTTTTATACATCTAAATGCTAAATTTTAATTCTTCATTTTATTATTTAATGCTTCAAAAACATTGTTACCCCTGTCAATATCTGCCATTAATTGAGAGTTATCGATCTCCACTTTTTTAATGTCTTTAGATACAGAGAAAGAATAGGTTGGGTGTGCCCAAGTCCAATCTTTAATAATTGTAGCATCTGTTGGTTTGCTTCCCCTCATCATACGTAATGGAATGTTAAATACCTCTGTGCTTCCATCTTCATAAGTAACAGTAACATCCATAGGCATAGGCATTTTTCCAATACGCTCTAGCGTAATTTCTCTACCATTCACACTTTTTACACCATAATCAATCGTATGCAAGGTTTGAGTCCACTCATTTAAATACCAATCTAATTGCAGTCCAGAAACTTTTTCTGCGGTTCTTTTAATATCGTTTGGTACAGGGTGTTTAAAACTAAAATCTTTATAATATTTCTTCAACGTTTTTTGCACATTTTCTTCTCCAATTATATAATTTAATTGCGTCATAAACATACTTCCCTTTGTATAACTACCTACACTAAACGCTGTATTTCTATCAAACCTATCTGCATGTGTCGTTAAGTTTTCTTCAATTCCTTCTTTAACTACATAATAGTACCCTCTATAACTTCTTGATGATGGTTTTCCTTCACCTCCTCGTAAAATTTTGTCTGATGCCAACCCTGAGATATATGAAGTAAACCCTTCATCCATCCATGAATGTTTACTTTCGTTATTGGCTAAGATATGTTGAAACCAAGTATGTGCCAATTCATGAAAAATTGTCCCCACATTACTTCTTTTTCCTCCACCGGCAACAAATGTACACATCGCATATTCCATTCCTCCATCTCCCGCTTGGATCACTGAATACTGTTTCCAAGGATATGGCCCAACATTTTCACTAAAATACTCCATCGCTTTCGCTGTTAAAGCTTGATTCTTTGTCCAATTTGCTTTGTTTATTTCTCTGTCTTTGTAAAAGAAATGCAAATCTGGTCCATTTTCCATTTTATAAATATCATGGATGTATTCATCATCTGCCGCCCATGTAAAGTCATGTACTCTTTCTGCTTTAAAATGCCATGCTAATTTAGTACCTTCTTGTATGTTTAAAGGCTTCGATGCATCTTCATATCCATGACCAATTTCTTGCGGATTCTGTAAATTTCCTGTTCCTCCAATGGTGTAATTTTTGTCGATTCTTAAGGTTACATCATAATTCCCCCAAACTCCTTGGAATTCCCTAGCGATATAAGGATGTGCTTGCCACCCTTCAAAATCATATTCTGCCATTTTAGGATACCATTGTGCCATAGACATGGCAATATCATCTCTACTATTTCTCCCTGACCTACGAATATGTGCTGGCAATTGTCCATCAAAATTCATTTCAAAAGTAACTTTTTCTCCTGGCTGAATTGGTTCAATTAGTTTTACTTCTAAAATAGTACCCGCTACTTCATAAGAAACATCCTTTCCGTTTTGTTTCAATGAATTCACTTTTAAGTACCCTATTTCATTTGGTTTTAATGCTGCTATTCTACTTTTAACAATTGGTGCTTCTTTTGTTCCGTGTCTAGTAATCATTCTTCCATCTGGATCTGCTATACTTTGTAACCTTGCATCCATTTCACTTCCTGGTTGAAATGCATTATAATATAAGTGATAATATACGTTGTTTAAAGCATCTGGAGAGTTGTTTGTATACACTAACTTTTGCGTTCCTTTGTATTGAAATTTTTCCACATCGACATCAACATCCATAGTATAATCTACATGTTGTTGCCAATATCCATTGCTTGATACATTGGGCTTTTTGGAGTTTTGTGCACAGCAAATCATTAGAGATAATGAAAATGCAACTAATAAAACTTTCTTCATTTTTATAATTTTAATTGGTTTGTGATCTATTAATTTTAAAAACATTGGTTCCTATAATGTCCTTATTATATGTTCTAATTCACTATTATGAAACTACTTACCATTAACAATTTTATCTGCCATTATTAATGCATTGTGTGCATTTACAATTCTACCTGAAACAGATAAGTCAGCAAAAGGAACTAATTCTCCTTTCGGGTTTTTTTGATTTTCTGATCCTGGCTTGATAACGTCAAAATCTATTTTAGTACCAGAATTCATAATAATATGTTTTACCTGACTTGCAGATAATTTTGGGTAATAAGAACGAATTAATGCAGCTACTCCAGCTACTCCGGGTGACGCCATAGACGTCCCTCCAATAGATTCATAACTATTCTCTGGAAACGTAGAATAAATCTGCACTCCAGGTGCAAAAACATCTACATTTAACTTACCATAATTAGAAAAATTTGCTGGTAATTTCTCATTATATGTAAAGTTAGAGGCTCCGATTGTAATCACATTATCAGAAAATTCAGTTACTAAATCATCAGAATCATTGGGGAAATTACTAGCCACATCTATATTTTTTCCAGCATTTCCTGCAGCATGTACAATTAATACATCCTTCTCTGCAGCGTATTTTATTGCGTCATACACCCATTGTTTATTTGGAGAATATGATTTACCAAAACTAGCATTGATCACTTTAGCCCCATTATCAACTGCGTATCTAATTGCCAACGCTACATCTTTATCGTATTCATCACCATCAGGAACAGCTCTTACAGCCATAATCTTAACATTTGTAGCAACACCATTCATTCCTAGTCCATTATTTCTCACTGCTCCAATAATTCCAGAAACATGAGAACCATGAGCTTCATCTTTTATCGAGTGTCCAATATTTCCATCTCCATACCCACGTGTAGCAAAATCTTGTGCATTGTCATTTAATGGCTTTCTGTAATTGGTCTTTAAATTATTTCCACTCAATAGATCTTCTGCATTTTTAATTTCTTTTTTAATCTCAGAAATTCCTTGTGTTAAAGACGATAATCCAAAACCATACATTTGTTTTGCAATATTTACACTCTGCATTACCGGCATTTTATCAGATTTGATCTTTGTTACCTCGTCTTTTGTGTAATTTTTCTTCTTTAAATACTCCGCTAATGTGTTGTCTGCAAATTGCACCGCCTGTAACATTTGAGTAAACTGCTTTTTAGTACCTTCTGCACCTGCTATTTTTTTATCTTGAGCAGCTTTGATTTTTTGATAAGTAGCATCATCAACCAACTTAGGGTTCTTTAAGATTCTTTCTACCTCTGCATTTTCCTTATAGATGGTTCCTAGAAAGTTCCATCCATTAATGTCATCAACATACCCATTGTTGTCATCATCTTTCCCATTATTCGGAATTTCTTTTGTATTAACCCATGCGTTTGCTATTAAGTCTTCATGTTTTAAATCCGTACCTGAATCTACAACTCCAACAACTACTTCAACACCTTTTTTTCCTTCTAAGAAAGCATAGGCTTTTGCAATACTCATTCCAGGAATTGTGTCTGTTACTAAATCTGCATGACCCCAAGATTCTTTTTGATCTTTCGTTAATGCTACTTTTTTCGCTGATATACTTACAATATTATTCGTTCCTGTTGGAACTGGAATTGTATTCACGGTCTTACAACTCGCTAATGTTAAAGCAACAATTGCTGAAATGTAAAATGTCTTTGTGATCTTCATAATCTCTCTTCTATTAATTAAATATTTCTGTAAACTTAAATTTTTCGTCTAATCGCACACCTTTTTCTGTATGCTTTACGGTACAAACCTCTGTGTATGCATCATGTTCTAAAAACAATAGGTACTTATTGTCTGCAGCACTATTTAAAAAGTGTGCTTTTTCTTCTATTGTTAGTAATGGTCTTGTGTCGTAGCCCATTACATATGGCAATGGAATATGCCCTGTAGTTGGTAATAAATCTGCCATAAAAACAAGGGTTTTACCTTGGTATTGAATTTTAGGCAGCATTTGTTTTTCTGTATGACCATCCATCAACAATACATCAAATCCAACTTGTTGCAATGGGTTATTGATAAAATTCAATTGCCCGTTTTCTTTAATTGGTAGTATGTTTTCTGCTAGAAAAGATGCTTTCTCTCTTGGGTTTGGAATGGTTGCCCATTCCCAGTGATTTTCATTCGACCAAACTTTTGCGTTTTTAAACGCGGGCATAAACCCCGTTTTATCATTGTTCCATTGAATCACTCCTCCACAATGATCAAAATGCAAATGTGTTAAAAACACGTCTGTAATATCATCTCTGTGAAACCCAATTTTTGCCAATGAAGTATCTAAAGAAAAGTCTCCAAATAAATCATAATAGCCAAAAAATTTATCTGACTGTTTACTCCCTAAACCTGTGTCTACTAAAGTTAGTCGGTTTCCATCTTCAATAAGCATACAACGCATGCTCATCGATATTAAATTGTTTGCATCTGCAGGATTTGTTCTTTGCCAAATAGACTTCGGTACAACACCAAACATAGCACCGCCATCTAATTTAAAGTTTCCTGTTTCTATTGGATAAATTTTCATGGTTCACAAAGATGCAGAAAAAAGTACAAATTTGTGTTAATAAAGTTCTAAAGATTCACTGTGAAATCTATGCAAAATAAACATATACACCAATCACTATTGCACAAATTGCGATACCTACAGCTTTCGTATGTTTCCAAGGAGTTATGTCTACTTCTTCTGTGTATTCTTGCACAAATGCTTCTTTTCTCGGTTTTATCTTTCCTATTATCAACATGATTACAATGTTTAAAACAAACAAGATGGCCATAATATCCAGAAAATGTGGATATGCCTCTGCTTTAATTAAAGCAAGATCTGCCGTGTTAGTAATGCCATTTATAGCTGCTTTTTCTAGAGCCGAAACTATAAAATAGGGCTGTAAAAAGAACTGGCTGATTATGTACAATAAACACCCTGATAATAATCCAATTTTAGCCGCAATGGCAGGAACTCTTTTTGTTAAGTATCCTACTACAATAATGGTTAAAATCGGAATGCTGTAAATCCCATTTATTTCTTGCAGATACGCAAACAAACTTCCTGCATTTGCAATTAGAGGTGCAATAAACATAGAAGCTATTGCGAGTAAAACCCCAAAGTACTTTCCATACTTTACCACCGTTTTTTCATCCGCTTCTTTATTAATGTGCTGCTTGTAAATATCGATTCCGAATAAGGTTACAGAACTATTTAAAACACTATTAAAAGAACTTAAAATAGCCCCAAATAAAACAGCAGCAAAGAACCCTAAAAGTGATGGGTCTAATACTTTACTCACCAACATTGGATAGGCATCATCTGGGTTTTCTAGCTTCCCATTAAACATATGAAATGCTATCAATCCCGGCAAAACAACAATGATTGGTCCTAGAATTTTGATAAAGGAAGCAAGTAATAATCCTTTTTGTCCTTCTGCTAAATTTTTTGCTCCCAAAGCTCTTTGTATAATTTGCTGATTGGTACCCCAATAAAAAAGCTGCACAAGCATCATACCTGTAAAAATTGTATAGAATGGCACGGGGTCTGTTGGCCCTCCCATCGATTTAAATTTTTCTGGATTTTCTTCTACTAAGATTGACAATCCATCCAACATACTTCCATCGCCAATCATCATCAATCCAAAAACCGGAATCATGATACCTCCAATTAACAAACCTATTGCGTTGATTGAATCAGAAATTGCAACTGCCTTTAGGCCTCCAAAAACGGCATAAATAGAACCAATAATTCCAATGCCCCAAACACAAACCCAAATGGATTGTTCTTGAGTAACACCTAGTAGTTGTGGAATATCAAACATGCCACTTATAGCAACGGCACCTGAATATAAAATAACGGGTAACAATACCACAACATAACCTGATAAGAATAATCCTGACGTTAATGTTTTTGTTGCTACATCGAATCTTTTCGCTAAAAACCCGGGAATTGTTGTTAATCCTCCTTTTAAATACTTTGGCAATAAATAAATGGCAGTAACAATCATGGCAATAGCAGCCAACGTTTCCCAAACCATCACAGATAAACCACTTTGGTAAGCAGAACCATTTAAACCTACAATTTGCTCAGTAGATAAATTGGTTAATAACAAAGAACCTGCAATTACACCAGCTGTTAAACTTCTTCCTCCTAAGAAATACCCATCAGAAGTATTCTCATTTGTTTTTCTAGTTGCATAATATGAAATAATGGCCACCAATAATGTAAACCCTACAAATGAAAAAATACCGAGCATAGTCCTGTTTTTATGTTTGGTAACGAATGTACTCTAAAATGGGTAAATAGCTATGTGTAGGTTAATAAACGCTAAACTATGGTTAATATACGTTCAATTAAAAAAGCTAAAAAAAAAGAAAACGCATCGAATTTCGATGCGTTTTAGAGGTGTCGAGCGGATTCGAACCGCTGTAGATGGTGTTGCAGACCACTGCCTAGCCACTCGGCCACGACACCCTTTGGGATGGCAAATTTAAGGAAATTTCCTATTTAGGCAAGGTTTTTTTGTGCTTTCCTCTTTTTTGATAAAATTATTGCTACTTCTTCAACATTCCCTCCAATTGGTGGGTTTATTTTAGCAACGCTTATTGTTACTTTTTTTACCATTTTTAATTCAACTAATATCCTGTCTAATATTCTTTTAGCTACATTTTCTAGTAATTTAGAACGTATCCCCATTTCTTCTTTTACAATAAAATTTAAATGAACATAATCTACAGTATCAATCAATTCGTCTGATTGAGCAGAATTTTGTAAGTTTGTTTTAACCTCCAAATCAACTCGGTATTCAGATCCTATTTTTGCTTCTTCATCTAAACATCCATGAAAAGCGTAGATTTTGATATTGTTTACTTGAATTTTTCCCATGCTGCAAAAATATTAAAAGTTGTATGAGAAATCACACTATACACATTAAAAATAAACAAATGCTACACAAAAGACATTTTAGAAGGTTCGTTTTACTTATATTTTTATTGGTTGGCTTTACATCTTGTATTATCAATGACATCATAAAGGATTCCTCGACATTAATAGATCCTGGAAATGATCCTAATTTTAAAATTATTTTGAATACAGATGTAGGTTACGAAGTGTTTAATAAAAAAGTGATGGTTTTTAACATTTCTGTATATGCCTTTCCTTCGGTAGAGGACACAAAATTATTACATGTCGCAAACGTGTTGGCACAATATTTAGACAATAATGAAGATGGTATTGTAGACAATTTAATTATACATGATGAATTAAAAGCAAACAATTCCTTTCTATTTATTTGGCAAACTGAAATAGAAAAAGAGTCTTTTATAATTCCTGATGGGCATAATGGAAAAAATATTGGTACAGCTGCTATTAATTCAATCTGGCACACAAATGGGCATACGGGAGATTTTGATGACGCCATAGAAACTACTTGGAATTTTATGAGTTCATTTGGTTTCGAATCAACATACCCGTTAATCTTTGGTCGTCAAGCTAATTCAGAAATAAGTATCGCAATGGATGTTGCTCGTGGTGGAAATTTTCAAACCCCGCCAACAGTGTATCCTCCTGAAGCATGGTTTACAAAAGCAGCCGCAACTTGCAATTATGGATGTCAAGTTACAAACTATAATTACTGGGTGTTATCATCTATGCTAGGTGCTCAGAAAAATCGTTTAACAAACATTCAAGATGAATGGAAATTAAACACCCGTGATAAAGTGCAAAATGAAGATGTGCTGGCTTGGGCTATTTTTACAAATACCAGTAATAATTTACCCACTGTATTACCTGACGGTACCTATAAGCATTAAAAAATGCATCCTCTTTAAAATGACACAAATAACAGTTGACGTTTCATTACCTGTAATTTTAGATCTTTTGTCAATTTCAACTTCACTAATGTTGGGGTTCCTTTTTATGTTTTCAAAAACGAATAATCGCAAAGCAAATGTGTTTTTAGGCTTGTTCTTATTATCCTTATCTATTGAAGTTTTTGAAGTTTTCCTGCAGTCAGTAGATAACATAGAACTTAAAGTTATACAAACTTCCCTATTTACGATCCCTTTTCTGTTTATTTATGTAAATCAAACATTAAATATGAAAATGACTTGGATGTTTATTTTACTATTTATTCCTGGGTTTCTTTTAAATATTTACGTCATAAACTTTTCTTTTTTTAACTATTTTGAATACGTTTTTAATATCTGTTTGTTAGTATTTATCCTAAAAATATTAAAAAGTCATCAACAAAAAGTAGGTGATTATTATTCTGACATAGAGCACAAAACCTTGTCTTGGTTAAAAGCGATTGTTTTTATCTTTTTAAGCTTCCATGCTTTTTGGATCTTTGAAGACTTTGTCGGTATACAGAATGAAGATTGGGCGCAATGGTTTCCATTAATCTCTACAATCTTTACTTTTTTTATGATTTTTTGGATTGGACATAATGGTTTTTCTCAGTCAGAAATTTTCACATTGAGGTTATTTCAATTAGGAAAAAAAGAACTCAATGTTACAGAAATTACATCAAAAGGGATACAAAAATTTGAAAGCATATCAGAAATGATATTACAAGAAAAATATTTCACCAACCCTAATTTGAATCTAAGAACACTTTCTATTCATTTAAATTTAAAAGAAAAAGAGCTTTCAAAACTGATTAACTTACATACCGAAAAGAATTTTTATCACTATATAAATCAATTTCGAGTGAACGAATTCAAAGAATCACTTAGATTGCCAAAAGCCAAGCAACTTACCTTATTAGGCTTAGCGGAAGAAGCTGGTTTCTCTTCAAAATCAACATTTTACACTGCTTTTAAAAACCTAGAAGGTCTTACTCCAAAGCAGTTTCAAAATCAACTAAAAAAGTCCGAATAACCGCAGTTGGACTCTTTTCTAAGTAAAATATATACTGTTGGGCTTTTATTTGCAGTTTAGAAGCCAGACAATAATAATTTTTTAAATTTTACTTTATGAAAAACGCAATGAACTTAGGATTAATACTACTTGCTATTATATCGGTTAGTTGTGTGTCTTGCACTAATAACAACGACCTTTTAACAAATAACTCCGGCTTAATAGAGCCTGGCAATGATCCGAATTTTACAATTGTTGCTAATACAGATGTAGGCATGACAAAATACAACAGGAAAGTTATCGTTTTTGGAGTTGATATTTATGCGGCTAAAAATGTTGAAGATGTAAAGTTGTTATATGCAGCTAATATTATGGCACAATATTTAGATAATAATGAAGATGGTGTTGTTGACAATCAGCTCGTAGTTAATAAAATGGTAGCCCATAAAGCCTTTTTATTTATGTGGAAAAATCAACGTACTGATTTTCTAGACGCCCAACCACCTGGAAGGATGGGACAAGACTTAGGAAATGATGAAACACATCCTTCTTTCGTTTCAAATGGAAGAATAGGTACTTTTGATGCAGGCTTAGAAGAAGTTTGGCATATTATTACCAATGCAGGGTATGCGCAAGCATATCCAACAATTTTTGGAACAATAGAAGATAGCTCAATGTCTAATGCAATGGATATTGCTCGAGGTGGGAAGTTTACAACAATTCCAAACCCATACCCTGCAAATACTTGGTATACCTATAATGATCAAACATGTAATTATGATTGCCAAGGAGGAGAATATATCTATTGGACAATGAGTTCAATTTTAGGTGCTCAAGAAAATAGGTTAAATGAAATTTCTAATGAATGGAAATTAAACACCAAAACGAAAGTGCAAACAACAGATACAGTAGCATATGGTTTATTAACAAACCCAATTTACAAGTTCCCAACTATTTTACCAGACGGTACGTATAAGCATTAAGTTACCCAGTAAAAAAATCAAAAATATTACTCAAAGCACTTGTATCTGCTTTATAAAACTCTGTATACCTACAACGTCCGCAAGTAACACTTGTATATTTTTGATTTTGAACATCAAATATTTTAGATAAGGTTCCTCCGGTTGCTCTTAGTTGACCAATGTCATAGGTTTTATTACTACATTTTGGACAGGTGTAATTTAGTGGTGTATCGTTCATTTTAAGTGTATTTTTTTAGTAATCCTTATCTATAAGAAGGAATATTAATGCTTTTGTTACATCAATAATTTTATGGGCTTTATATTTTGCTTAATTTTGTCAGATATTTATTTAGAAAAGAACATGTCAGAAGAAAAAAAGTCACTTAATTTTTTAGAGCAGATTATTGAAGACGATTTGGCAAATGGAATGCCAAAAGAAAATTTACGTTTTCGTTTTCCACCAGAACCAAATGGATATTTACATATAGGGCACACAAAAGCTATTGGAATTAGCTTTGGTTTGGGTCAGAAATACAATGCACCTGTAAACCTTCGTTTTGATGATACTAATCCAGCAAAAGAAGAGCAAGAGTATGTAGATGCTATTAAAAAAGATATCACTTGGTTGGGGTATCAGTGGGAAAATGAAGTCTATTCTTCAGATTATTTTCAACAATTATATGACTGGGCTGTACTACTAATTAAAGATGGTAAAGCCTATGTAGATACGCAATCTTCAGAAGAAATGAGAGTTCAAAAAGGAACTCCGACTGAAGTTGGTACCAACGGTCCAAATAGAGATAGAAGCATCGTTGAGAATTTAGAATTGTTTACCAAAATGAAGAATGGTGAATTTAATGAAGGTTCCCATGTGTTGCGTGCAAAAATTGACATGGCCTCTCCAAATATGTTATTAAGAGACCCTTTAATGTATCGTATATTAAAGAAAGCACATCATAGAACAGGGGATGATTGGTGTATTTACCCAATGTATGATTGGACACATGGAGAAAGTGATTATTTAGAACAAATATCACACTCATTATGTTCTTTAGAGTTTAAACCTCATAGAGATTTATACAATTGGTTTAGAGACAATGTGTTTGCATACAGTAAATCAGAATATCCAAATCCTCCAAAGCAACGCGAGTTTTCAAGATTGAACTTAAGCTACACCATTATGAGTAAGCGTAAGTTATTAAAGCTTGTCGAAGAAGGTGTTGTAAATGGCTGGGACGACCCAAGAATGCCAACAATATCTGGTTTAAGAAGACGTGGTTACACACCAGCTTCTATCAGAAACTTTATTGAAACTGTTGGTGTTTCTAAAAGAGAAAACATCATTGATGTTTCTTTGTTGGAATTTAAACTTAGAGAAGATTTAAATAAAACAGCCAATAGAGTAATGGGGGTTTTAGATCCTGTTAAAGTGATTATTGATAATTATCCTGAAGAGGAAGATGAAATTTTAATTGCAGAAAATAACCCTGAGGATGAAAATTCTGGATCTAGAGAGGTGCCTTTTTCAAGAGAAATTTACATAGAGCGTGAAGATTTTAGGGAAGAAGCAAATAAAAAGTTTTTTAGATTAAAGTTAGGGAAAGAAGTACGTTTAAAGAATGCGTACTTTATTACAGCCACAAGCTGTGAAAAAGATGAGAATGGTAAAATTACGGTAATTCATTGTACCTATGATCCATTAACAAAATCGGGTAGCGACACAGAAGAGAGCAAGCGTAAAGTAAAAGGTACGTTGCATTGGGTTTCTATTAAACATGCTGTAAAAGCAGAAGTAAGAGCCTATGATCGTTTGTTTTTAGACGAAGCTCCTGACGGACATAAAGACAAAGATTATATGGAATTTGTAAATCCAAATTCTTTAGAAAAAATTACCGCTTTTGTAGAACCGAGTTTGCAATCTGCTAAAATTGGAGCACAATTTCAGTTTCAAAGATTAGGATACTTTAATGTTGATAACGATACTACATCAGAAAATTTAGTATTCAATAAAACCGTTGGATTAAGAGATAATTGGGCGAAGAAAAACTAAGTTTAATTCGTTTTAAACCATAAAAAAGACCGCAAAATTGCGGTCTTTTCTTTTTTATTTATTTATTTATTAAGATTAAAACGCCGTCTGACATAATATTCCGCCCATTAAAGCCAACGTGATTGTCCAATATCCAACATTAATTAATACATATTTAAAACTTTTTCTTTCAAACATTGCATTGGTCCCCATAATTGGTAATGCTATAAATAGGCCAACCATAGTACCGTGCAAAGCCCCATGACCAAAGGTTCTAAAACGACCTCCATAAGAAGTCATAAAGTCTTGAAAATAAGTATATGCTTCACCAGTACTTTCTGCAAATCCTGGTTCACCAAATAAAACAGATTGTGTTCCAAACTGATGAATCACCACCGTTTGCAAAATAAATGCCATTAAAAAACTAAACACATAACTTAACCCAAAGATTAAGGCCATATTTGCGCCTTTCATCGAATCGTCAGTAAACCCAACTTCTTTCATCCATGCCTTTTTAAATAACATTGGTCCATACCAAAGAAAGCCCATTACTAGAGGTATAATTGCGGCTATTGCTGTTGTCACTAAATTAAATTCTATCATAATATTTTGTTTTGGTTCTCTCAAATATAAGAAATAACTTTTTGATTTCTAACCCATTAAAACAAAGAAAGCCAGAAACAATTTGTTTCTGGCTTTCTAAAAATTTGTTGATATTACTATTTAATTACTATTGATTTAGCAATCGCTTCCAGTTCAAAAACAAAATCTCTTTTATTTACAGAAGGGGCATATGTAAAGCCTTCTACAACTACAATTCTGTTATTTTTTTTATCAATGATATTATAATTTAAAAATGGGCCAGCCATAAAGTTATTTTTTACTTCCCATTTTCCACGAGTTTCAAAGGCCTGCTTATTATCAAGAGTTGTTTCTTTCGTTTGTGGTGTAAATGCCGCTTCAGTAATCATATACATCCCTTCTCTAGAACCGGGTATGTATTTCTCCCCTATTGTATTTCTGTGCATAATAATGTTATTGTTAACATCTAAGTCAAACTCTTCTGTTAACGGCATGGTATATACTAAAATATTATTAGTTCCGTCTCCTTTTGCAATACCGCTCATTAAATGGTGTCTTAACCATAAAAAATCTCCGGTATCATCTACTGTTCTAAAACTTTTAGGAATTGTAAGCGAAATACCCAGTTTCGATAATGTCTTATAGGTAGCGTTATCTACTTTGGTTTTCATAAACCTACCTTGAACATGTTTGATATCTGAATCTCTAAAGGTTTTTACAATTTCTTTTTTATACTTATCTAATTGAGCAACCAATCCCTCTTTGTCTTTAGCGGTAACGTAAATAATTGTTTGAGGTTTTGCATAATAATCGTTTTTAACTGCAAATGATGCTTTCGTTGAAGTTTGTACAACCAATATACTTCTATATTTATTCATCATACTTCCAAACCCTTTAGGAGCAACCTGAGTAACACTAAATGTAGTTTCTGGTTGTGGTAAACCTACCACTAGTTCGCCTAAAAAATCTCTTAAATTATTTCCTATTTCACCTTTCCAGTCTTTTAATTCTGTTACTACTAGTAACTGATTTGATTTACCAATAGAGCTACCCAACACAAAGGATTCTTTAGCGTCTTTACAGGCAGTAAAAAAAAGTAATAGCGCAATAATAGTTAATCCTTTTTTCATATTTAATCTATTTATATTTGGTTGATACTCTTCAAATATTGTTCCATTTTTGAAAATATAGTTGTTTTCTTAAGTATTATAATCTTTTGGGGTATACGGTTAGTCTTTGTCCAATTTTTAAGTTGTTATTTCGCAACCTATTCCATTTTTTAATTTGACTCACTCTAACGCCAAATTTCTTTGCAATTCTACCCAAATAATCTCCACTTCGAACCTTATATCTTATCCGTCTATTGAGTTCTAAGTATTTAGGTAATGGTTTTTCTCTTTTAGCATCATCGGCATCTGCTAATGCATAAATTTCTTTCTCTTTATTTAAAAAGGTAACAGTTGCATTTCTTGGCAATGTGACTGAATAATTTTTCCCTTTTACGTATGGAATAATATCTAACTTATATGCTGGGTTTAGAAACTGCAGCATTTCGGTGTCTATTCCAGTTTTTAGGAAAATTTGATCAAAAGAGATGGTTCTTTTTACTTGAATTGTATCGGTAGCAAAATGATATATTGGCGGGTTCTCTGGTGCCAAACCATGTTCTTTTGCATACTTAAATATATACATAGTAGCATAAAAAGCAGGCACATATCCCGCCGTCTCCCTTGGTAAATATTGACGAAGGTTCCAATAATTACGATATCCTCCAGACCTTTTGATTGCCTTTGACACATTTCCTGGTCCAGAATTATAGGCCGCTAGTGCTAAATCCCAATCACCAAATATGTTGTATAAATCGCTTAAATATTTACACGCAGCTATTGTTGCTTTTATAGGATCTTGACGATCATCAACATAAGAATTAACATTCAACTTATATTGCTTTCCTGTTAAATACATAAACTGCCACAAGCCTCTAGCTCCAACTCTAGATCTTGCTTTTGGGTTTAAAGTAGATTCAACTATTGCGAGATATTTCATCTCTAAAGGAATGTCAAACTGATCTAAATATTTTTCAAACATTGGGAAATAATATTCCGCCTTTGTCATTAACCTTGGGTAATATTTTTTACGGTATTTTAGATACGAATTGATAACATTCTCTAGTATTGGATTGTACTCAATAAAAAAGGGCGTTGTATTGTCTAAGTGTTTTAATCGTTCTTTTAAGACATTTGTTGGTATTTTATCTGTCGTTTTTTCTGTGGCCTCTAAGCCCTTAATTACATAATTTATATTGTCTGATAAAGGAGATTTGTATTGGGTTTCTAAAACCAAACTATCAATTTTCCTCAGGTCTTTATCACTAAAAAAATCTTTGGTGTTTTTAGTTTGCAGCGTATCAATAGCAAGGCTATCAATTTTTGTTTGACTTAAAACTGTAGTAGAAATTAATACTACTAAAATAAAAATTCTTTTTTTCATACTATATAGCTAATTCAACAACGATAGGACAATGATCTGAATGTTTTGCTTCTGGTAAAATATAAGCTCTAGAAATAGTGCTTTTTAAGGGTTCAGAAACCATTGCGTAATCTAATCGCCAACCTTTGTTGTTTGCTCTTGCATTTGCTCTATAACTCCACCAAGAAAAGGCTTGTTTATCATTGTTTAAGTACCGAAAACTATCAATAAATCCACTGTCAATGAAACTCCCCATCCATGCGCGTTCTATTGGTAAAAACCCTGAAACACCTTTCATTTTTGGATTGTGAATGTCTATTTCTTCATGACAAATATTATAATCTCCGCAAATAACTAAGTTCGGAATTTCCTTCTTTAAATTGGTTAAATATTCCTGAATTTTCGCCATGTAATTCAACTTAAAATCAAGCCTTGCATCATTCGTTCCAGAAGGTAAATACATACTCATTACAGAAACAGTATCATAATCTACACGAAGGTTTCTCCCCTCAAAATCCATGGTCTCAATGCCTGTTCCATACTCAATATGATTGGGTTCTTTTTTACATAAAACAGCTACAGAAGAGTAGCCTTTTTTCTGTGCAGAAAACCAATAATGATATGGATAACCTGCCTCTTCAAACTCAGACAAATCTAATTGTTCTTTATGTGCTTTGGTTTCTTGTATGCAAATTACATCTGGATCTGCCTGTTGTAACCAGTCTATAAACCCTTTCTTTAGTGCGGCTCTTATTCCGTTAACATTGTATGAGATTATTTTCATTTAAAACTGCATTTCAGGAATTTCACCATTGATAATTAAAGCTCCTTCTGTAGCATCTTGAATTTCTTCAACGCTAACACCTGGAGCTCTTTCTAACAAATGAAAAGCACCTTCTTTAATTTCTAAGACCGCTAAATTCGTTACTACTTTCTTTACACAACCAACTCCGGTTAACGGCAAAGAGCATTTTTTTAACAACTTAGATTCCCCTTTTTTATTGGTGTGCATCATGGCAACAATAATGTTTTCTGCAGATGCTACCAAATCCATAGCTCCTCCCATTCCTTTTACCATTCTACCAGGAATTTTCCAATTTGCAATGTCTCCATTAGCAGCAACTTCCATCGCTCCTAAAACGGTTAATTGAACATGTTGTCCACGAATCATTGCAAAACTAAGTGCTGAGTCAAATAAAGATCCTCCCTCTAAAACGGTAACTGTTTGTTTTCCTGCATTTATTAAGTCAGCGTCTTCTGTTCCTTCAACCGGAAAAGGCCCCATTCCTAACAATCCGTTTTCAGATTGGAACTCAACATCAATCCCTTTTGGAATATAATTCGCAACCAATGTAGGAATTCCAATTCCTAAATTCACGTACCATTTATCTTGTAATTCTTGTGCAATTCTTTGCGCTATTTCTTGTTTAGTAAGTGCCATTTGTTACGATTTTGGTGTTACTGTTCTTTGCTCAATTCTCTTTTCATATCCTTCTCCTTGAAAGATTCTTTGTACAAAAATTCCTGGAGTGTGAATTTGATTTGGGTCTAATTCTCCAACCTCCACTAATTCTTCAACCTCTACAACAGTAATTTTACCTGCCATTGCCATCATCGGGTTAAAGTTACGCGCTGTTCCTTTAAAAATTAAATTTCCTGCCGTATCTCCTTTCCAAGCTTTTACAAAAGCAAACTGCGCATCAAAGGCATGCTCTAATACATACATTTTTCCGTTAAACGCTCTAGTTTCTTTGCCTTCTGCGACTTCTGTTCCGTACCCTGCTGGAGTATAAAATGCTGGAATTCCTGCTCCTGTTGCTCTGCAACGTTCTGCTAAAGTTCCTTGCGGAATTAAATCAACCTCTAATTCTCCTGATAACATTTGGCGTTCAAATTCATCATTTTCTCCGACATAAGAAGAAATCATTTTTTTGATTTGACGTTTTTGTAATAACAATCCTAGTCCAAAATCATCGACTCCTGCATTGTTAGAAATACATGTTAAATCGGTTACTTCTAAGTTTACTAATTCAGTAATACTATTTTCCGGAATACCACAAAGACCAAAACCACCTAACATAAATGTCATTCCGTTTTCTACCCCTTGCAATGCTTCTTTTGCGTTTTTTACTACTTTATTTATCATAATCGGTTGATTAAAAATCTATATCTCCTTTTTTAATTTCAGGTTTCTCTTCTTCTTTTTCGTCTTTCTTTTTTTCCAAACCTGTGCAATCTATTTTTATAGAAAGCTCTTTTTCTGGTTTCTCAAAAGCCTCTTTACTAATATTCAACGTTGGGTCTTCATAGCATTTACGCATATAAATTGCCCACGTAGGTAATGACATGGTTGCTCCTTGCCCTTTCAAAATTCCCTCAAAGTGAATTGCTCTATCTTCTCCTCCGGTCCAAACACCCGTTGCTAAATTGGGTACAACGCCCATAAACCAACCATCAGTCTGGTTTTGGGTAGTTCCTGTTTTTCCTGCAATTGGATTGTCAAATCCATATGGATACCCCGTTACATAATCAGGCCTTGGAGATGTTGTTCTCAATCGAATTCCAGATCCTCCTGTGGTAACACCTTCTAATAAGTTTAAAACCACATAAGCAGATTCTTCACTTAACACTTCTTCTGTTTTTGGCGTAGATTGCATTAATACAGTTCCATTTTTATCTTCAATACGCGTAATCATCATTGGCTCTACTCTTAGTCCTTTATTTGCAAACATTCCATACGCAGAAACCATTTCGTACAATGTTAACTCAACAGTACCCAATGCAATTGCTGGTCCTGGTGGAATTTTATTGGTAATTCCAGCTGCTTTTGCTAATTTAATTACGTTCTGTGGGCCAACCATATCAATCATCCTTGCAGACATTGTATTTACCGATTTTGCCAACGCCTCTTTTAAACTCATTGTGCCTTTATACCTGAAAGGATTCAGTCCATCAATTTTTGGTGTCCAAGCTTTCGGAATTCCATATTTCCCTTTAGGAATCGTGTACAAAGAAATTGGGAATTCATCACAGGGCGATAATTTTAATTGATTTATTGCTGTGGCATATACAAATGGCTTAAATGTAGACCCAACTTGTCTTTTTCCTTGTTTTACGTGATCGTATTTAAAGTGTTTATTGTTAATGCCACCAACCCAAGCTTTTATATGTCCTGTTTGTGGCTCCATAGAGAGTAATCCAGCATGTAAAAAATATTTGTAATATCTAATGGAATCTACAGGGGTCATAAGGGTATCAATATCACCATTATGAGAAAATATTCTCATTTTCCTTTTGCGTTTAAAAGATGCTTCAATGTCTTTTTCTGCAATTCCTTTCCTCTTCAATTCTCTCCACCTGTCAGAATTTTTCATGGCACGCCTTAAAATCATATCAATTTGCTCTGGTTCTATATCATAAAAAGGAGCCGTTTTATTTTTCTTTTGTTCTTCAAAAAAGGAATCTTGAAGATTAGATACATGTTCATGCACTGCTTCTTCTGCATATTTTTGCATTCTAGAATCTAAGGTTACGTAAATTTTTAACCCATCTGTATAGATGTCATACGATTCTCCATTAGGCTTTGGGTTCTTTTTTACCCAATTCTTTAAATAACTCCTTAAATATTCTCTAAAATAGGTTGCATATCCATCACTGTGACTTTCAGGGGTATAGTTAATCGTTAACGGTAATTTTTGAAGAGAGTCTCTTTCTTGAACAGAAATAAATCCATTTTTTGCCAATTGTGCAAAAACAACATTTCTTCTATTAAAAGATTTCTTCTTTGAGCGTTCTCTATTTGGATTAAATTGTCTTGGATTCTTTAGCATGGCAACTAAAATAGCTGACTCTTCTATTTTTAGTTCTTTTGGTTCTTTTCCGAAATAGATTCTAGAAGCTGAACGAATTCCTGATGCATTAAATAAAAACCCTTGGGTATTTAAATACATGGCAATAATCTCATTTTTTGTGTACTGACGTTCTAATTTTATTGCAACGACCCATTCTTTTAATTTCTGAGTGATTCTTTTTATAGAATTTCCTGAAGCTCTTTTAGTAAATAAATTCTTTGCTAGCTGTTGTGTTACTGTACTAGCTCCTCCGCCTTTTCCCAATTTAGAAATGGCCCTTGCCAATCCTCTAAAGTCAATTCCAGAATGCTCATAAAAACGTACATCTTCAGTTGCAATAAGTGCATTAACTAAATTATCAGGTAACTCTTTAAATTTAATAGGTTTTCTATTTTCCCTGGCATAAGTCCCCAAAGTTTTCCCATCAGAAGAAATAATTTCTGTTGCTAAATTACTATCTGGGTTTTCCAATTCTTCAAATGTTGGCAACGCACCAAAGACACCCCAAGAAGCTAAAATAAATAATAACAGTATCGATAAAAACCCACCAATAATGACTCCCCAAAACCATTTAATATATTTTTTAAAGTTTGTTGCTTTTTTCTTTGTCATTTTTAATTCTTTTCAATTCTAAACCCAACTTCTGTTATTCCGTCTAATACCATAATTCCTTCTGTTTCACCATTTTTACGCATTGCTTGAGAAATAGAAACTTTATAATCGCCCGAATTTGGAAAAACCACATTTTCTTTATAAAACAATTTATTCTCTTTTATTTCTGTAAGTCCCGAGCCTAAAAACCTACCTGAATCATCCGTCATTTCATATTCCAATGTGTCAACAATTTTCTTGCCATTTGGAAAACTCAATTCTGTAATTAAAAAAAGATTACTAAAAGCATAGTCGTTATTGTTTCTAACATTGATAAACAGATCACGTTGTTCAATTGTATCCTTTATACTAAAAGAAAAGGCAATAGTATTCTCTAGTTCCCAAGATTGATTTGAAACAGAAACATATGAATCGTATATTCTTTTAGAATCACACGAAACCAAACACAAAATAATAAGAGAAACAGCTATTATTTTATTCCGTTTTGTTTTCATTATTTGGTTTTCCGTTTGGTTTTCTTTTATTTCTATTATTCCGTCTTGGCTTCGGTTTTGTACCAGGTTGGTTCGGTTTATCCCCTGTGTTTTTAGGAGTAACTTTCCCTTTGTTCTGCCCCTTGTTTTTATTTTGTGGCTGTTGCTTCTTTTTATTTTGCGGGTGCTTTTTTTGAGGTTGTTGTGTTCCTTTATTAGCAACTACGGTTGGTTTCTTTCTGTTTCTATTATTCTTCCTTCTTCCTTTCTTTTGCTTAGGAGCATCAAAACGAGTTAAACTATCTTGACCTACAACGTTTTCAAAATCTATCTTAATTTCTTCAGTAACATCAGATTCATAATCTTCTAACGGGGCACCATCTTCATTATTTTTATTCAAGTCAATTATTTCTTGAACTTGCGCTAAGGACAACTTAAACCACTTAAAGGTATTGTCCTTATAGGTATACCATAATTGCTGTTTAAAAATATCCATCTTCACAAAAACTGCCAAACCACTTTCTGTTTTAAGCACAGTATCTTGTCGTGGAAACGCTTTTAGAGCATCTAAATACGTATCTAATTCATAATTTAAACAACATTTTAATTTACCACATTGTCCTGATAACTTTAAAGGGTTTAAAGATAATTGCTGATAACGCGCAGCAGCTGTATTCACTTTTCTAAAATCTGTTAACCACGTAGAACAACACAGTTCTCTACCACAAGACCCGATACCTCCTAAACGAGCTGCTTCTTGACGTAAACCAACTTGTTTCATTTCTACGCGAATAGAAAAAGCGCCGGCTAAATCTCTAATTAGCTGTCTAAAATCTACACGTTCTTCTGCGGTATAGTAAAAAGTTGCCTTGTTTCCATCACCTTGATACTCTACATCAGACAATTTCATTTTTAAGCCCAATCGACCTAAAATTTCACGACCTCTACGCTGAGTTTCAACTTCTTTTTCTCTTACAGATTGCCATTTATCAATATCTTTTTGAGATGCTTTTCTATATATTTTTTTAACGTCTTCACTATCAATGGAAACATTTTTCTTCTTCATCTGCACTTTCACCAACTCTCCTCCAAGAGAAACAGTTCCTATGTCATGCCCTGGTGAACTTTCTACAGCAACCACATCCCCCATAGAAAGGGTTAAGTTTTCTGGGTTCTTAAAAAAGTGCTTACGTCCGTTTTTAAAACGAATCTCGTAAATGTTAAAAGGAGCTTGTCCACTTGGTAATGTCATATTTGATAACCAATCAAATACTGCTAATTTACTACCGCTACCACAAGATCCGCCAGTTCCACAATTCCCATTGCTTTTACAGCCGTTTGGTACGCCGTCTTTTTTGGTTGAGCAACTACTACAGCTCATAAAATTTATATATTTAGAGAAGATTCTATTACTTTTTTCTTTTCGATTGTTTTCAATGAAAAGACTTTAACTAAGCAAAGATCTTCTTTCGGGTTCTTAATTTATTTCGCAAACCAACAAAGGTTGATTAATCTGTAAATATACGGTTTCTCAAAGAATGAAAAAACAAGAATTTGAAAGTTCTTACAACTACTTTATATTTAACTATATGCCAAATGTAGTTTACTCATTTTATGAAATTTTTATCCTTTTAGAATTCGAGGTGACTTCCTTAGAATTCGTAACAAAGGATCATTTTCAGCATAAAAAAAGACCTCAAAATGAGGTCTTTAAAATAGTAGTTTCGCGAATATTATTTCTTGAAAGTTAACACTTCAGATCTTCCTTTTTTGAATATTTTATTGCTATTCCCTTTTCCTCTTCGCAACTCTTTTTGTGCTAAAAAAGGTAATGATGCTACTTCTTTACAGTCTTCAGAACAACAGGTATTCATTTTTTCTGAACAAGACGTACATTGAATAAATAATAAATGACAGGCCTGGTTTTCACAATTTACATGTTCATCAGAAGGCTCTCCGCATTGGTGGCAATTAGAAACTACATCATCTGTAATACGTTCTGCTCTTCTATGATCAAACACAAAGTTTTTACCAATAAATTTATTTTCTACCCCTTCATCTTTTACTTGACGCGTGTATTCTATGATTCCTCCTTCTAATTGAAAAACATTTTTAAACCCTTTGTGTTTGTAATATGCGGATGCTTTTTCACAACGAATTCCGCCGGTACAATACATCAATAAGTTTTTATCTTCTTTATTGTCTTTTAAATCTTCTTCAATAATATCTAAAGAATCTCTAAAGGTATCTACATCTGGAGTAACAGCCCCATCAAAGTGACCTATTTCACTTTCGTAGTGATTACGCATATCAACACAAACAGTGCTTGGGTCTGCTAACATAGCATTGAATTCTTTTGCAGATAAATGCACCCCTTTATCGGTTACATCAAACGTGCTGTCATTTAAGCCATCGGCAACAATTTTGTTTCTAACCTTTACTTTTAATTTTAAAAACGATTTATTGTCTTGCTCCACAGCTACGTTTAAACGGATATCCTTTAAAAAAGAAATGGCGTCTAATTGTTCTTTTAATTGCACGAAATTTTCTGCCGGGACAGATATTTGAGCATTGATTCCTTCATTGGCAACATAGGTTCTACCAAGAACCCCTAGTTGATCCCATTCAAGGAATAATTTATCTCTAAAAATTTGTGGGTTTTCTATCTTGTAATATTGATAGAATGAAATGGTTAAACGATCCTTTCCGGCCTCGTCAATTAATGCAGCGCGTTCTTTAGCGCTTAACTTATTGTACAGTTGCATGCTATACTTATTTAGTTAAACAATATGTTATAAATAGTTGATAAATATATTACCTACCAATTTACAGCAAAACTACCACTTTTAAACAAAACGGCCATGTTTTAGCGTTTAATACTTAACATTTGCATGTATTTTGACCTATTTTAAACAAAACTTCAACTTATCGCAATTAAAAGATACAAGTGGTTGTT
>Ga0209395_1001863_pt1 | contig 28775 bp, 38 predicted proteins | sample GOMGulsemesocosm_3_FD_184635 | JGI IMG/M metagenome (GOLD analysis project Ga0209395, IMG submission 184635) | Methane-oxidizing microbial communities from mesocosms in the Gulf of Mexico - GOM9D Gulf of Mexico (SPAdes) (version 2) | ecosystem: Environmental > Aquatic > Marine > Cold seeps... | reverse complement strand
AGTAATTTTTAAGAAAGTAGTCTATAGTAAGGTATAGTGAGCAGAGTCAAAAAGGATAATTAATTAAAATTATTTTTAAATAAACTTTATTCTTAATTTGGAAAACTATAACCAATACAAATGACATGAGAATGATTTTTTTGGCTTTAAAGAGTCTATTTTAAGGGAGGAGTGAATTTTAAGTCAAATTAGTATTTATATAAATTATTAGGATATTTATTTATAATTATTTCAAACAAAAAGTTATTTTATTGTAAAATAAAATAACTTCTGTTTCTAGTCTTCAATTGCAATATACAATTCAATCGCATCATCATCTAAATATTTTTCAAAATCAATACTGTAAGAACGTTTAAATTCAGAATTTTCATCTTCAAAATATTCCCAAACCTGTACCCAAGTATCAATAACTATTTGAGGCAATTCTCCTTGATTTTTAAAAACCAAGTATTTTTGATTCTCAATTAAAATAGCGTTTTTATTTTTACTAACTTCAACAGCAACAGTAACTTTATAATCTCCGTCTTTTCCATTTGTATATTCCGAATACACTCCATACATATAGTGCTCTTTCGTCGTATTAAATGTTTTAGAATAGGTTTTGGTATCAACATAATCAGCCCAAAGTTTTTCGATTTTTCCAGGAGAATTCTCAAATTCGTGTGCATTATTTGTTACAGTACTAAGCCCTGATAAGATTAATCTTTTAATTCTATGTGTTTTCATATACGTCCTATAATTTTTTACTTTTTATATTATAGTTAATAATAAATTACACACATCTAAAGTAAGCGTTTTTTTTTATAAACCCAGGTTTCTCATAAAATTACCAGCAATCATTGTGCTTTTTTCCTTAAACAAAGAGGCAATGTCTTCACTATAAATATCATCTACACTTAAAAAGAATAATAATAACCAAGCTTGAAAAGATTGGGCTTTTAAATCCTTTAATTTTAAGTGTTGCGCAAAAGGGTTACCTCTATAAGAACCTTCACCTAAGGTGATTTTATACCAAAAATCACTAAGTGTTTCAATATGACTTTTCCATAAATTATTTTTCATGTCTGAACCTAAATTACTAATAAAAAATTCTGAAATACTTTCATCAAGAAGAACCCTTGAATAAAAATCTTTTACAAGTACTTCAATATTTGTACGGTTAATTTCTTTATACTTCATCTACTAAGCTCCTAGGAGAATTTAAAAAGAAGTATAAAAGAAAAGTAAAAGATGTACATTGATCTAAATCAAGAATAAGTTTTATTTTAATAAATCTTTGTAGTATTACGACCATTTTTTTTTGCTTTATATAAAGCATGATCTGCTTTTTTAATCACATCTTCTAAGGTATCCTCCTTAGTATTAGAAGAAAGTCCAATACTAGTACTAATAGAAATTTCAAGCTTATTAATATTAATAACCGTGCTACAAATATAAACTCTTATTCTTTCTGCAAGTAAAAAGGCATCTTCGTGTGAGGTACAAGGTAATAATAGAATAAATTCTTCGCCTCCAAAACGTGCAAGAATATCAGAATTTCGTATACATGAATTCACTCTTTTAACCACTTCTTTTAAAACTTCATCTCCCACTAAATGACCATAATTGTCATTGATTTTTTTAAAATAATCCAAATCAAGGAAAAGCAAAGATAAGGTTTGTTTATACCTATTTGCAATTCCCAATTCCCTCAATGCAAGTTCCATGAAATAATCTTTATTGTAAACCATTGTTAAGGCATCCAATTTACTCTTTATTTCATACTTTTCTTTTAGGTTTTGTACTTCTGCTATTGATACTTTAAGTTTTTCATTAGAAAGAAACAATTCTTTACTTCTATTTTCTAAAGAAACTTGTAATTCTTTTATATTTGTAATATCAATATGAACCCCATTCATTCGCAAAGAAGAACCTTCATCATCAACTTGAAATACTTTTCCTAAATCATAAATCCATTTCCAAGTACCATCCGCACATTTAACTCTAAATTCAGCCTCATAAAGATCAGTCTCCCCTTTTAAGTGTCTAAGGAGAAGAGTTTTTGTTTTTTTAAGATCATCTTCATGAATCAAGTCATTCAAAAAATCTAAACCATTTAGTAATTCAGAAAAAATATCATCATCTTTTCTAAACGGAACACATTCATATTTTTTTTGACTTAACCAGGTTTCATTAACAAAAATTTTATTTTCTTGTGGAAAAAAATCCCAAAATCCAATATTTGCGCCTTTTATAGCATCTGTAAAACGCTTTATATTTTCTTTTTCTTCTTTAACTTCTTTTTCTAAAATCTTCTCTTTTGATATATTCCTACTTGTAGTTAATATATTTTGTTTATCATCTTCTAACATTCTTAATTGATAATGTACTTCATTTCGCTCATATTCAAAGAAAACTTCCTTTTTTTTATCTTGCGCAAAAGAAAGACAGCGCTTAAGTATAAATACTTCATTTTTATCAAAGTTATCAAAGAGATGAAATATTTCTTTTTCTTTTATATCTCTATATTCTAATTCTTTTTTATTGAAAAACAAACATTTTCCACTTGTATCAAAAAGAGCCATTGCGTAAGGTTGGTTATCACAGAGGGTTTTATACATATTTTAAACTTTTGTTTTCAAAATATTTATTTTTGTATTTATTCTTAAATTAGAAAATACGTCCATAAAATTATCTAAAAAAGGCACGAGTAAAAACGTTAGCATTATATTTGATATTTTTGTCATTAAAATTATACTTTCTTTTTTGAAATTAAAGTAAGAAGAAAAGACCTAAAGTAGGACATAATCAGCTTTATATTTTTATTTTATTGTAGTTTTATAATTAAATATTTACTCAAATTATTTCTATTAATTTCTTCATAGTCTACAATAACAATTTAGATACTACTTTTACGTGTAATAGTAGCTAAAAATGCTTAAATAACAAATTATTTTAACTTTAATAACTATTTTAATATACTGTCTTATATATAATATAATTCTTTATATAATGCTAATAAGATTAATTATTTAAATGACAACTATCCCAGGAAAATATATGAAAAAAAATAAAATAACAAATGTTAATAAATCATTATCAAAACGTTTGTCTTTTATTTTAATCATTGGAGTTTCCATTGTTTTCTCTGTTTCTACTTTAACCCTTTATTCTTTTAATAAAAACACAGCACTTGTACAGTTTGACGAAAAAAATCGCCTCTCTATGAAACAACTTTCAGCTACTCTTGCTTATCCTATTTGGAATTTAGATGAATATTCTATTGCATCAATTGCAAAAGCTTTTGCAATTGATGCAACGGTAAGTTCCCTTGGCATATACAACGAAAAAAATATTTCTTTGTATTCTTATAAAAAAAATGATGAGCAAGATATAAGTTCATATAAAAACAAGATAATTTACAATGAAGTTGGTTTTTTTGAAAATGAAGTCATTGGAAGAATAGAAATATCTTTTTCAAAAAATGAATTAAATAAACAACTGTATTCTATTTTGTTTACCAATATTCTTTTATTACTAATAACATTAATCACCATTAGTTTAGTAACGTTAATTGTGTCAAAAATTCTTCTGAAGACTCCTTTAAATGCGCTTATAAAGGCTACTATAGAGTTTGGAAAAGGAAATTATAAAACAAATTTAAATATTGGAGTAAAAGAATTTGAACCTTTAATTAAAGTACTAAATACTATGGGAAATAAAATTTCTAAACAACTGTATTTATTAGAAGAAAATAAAATTGATTTAGAGAAAAAAGTACTTTTAGAAGTAAATAGAAGGAAAGAGCAAGAGCAGTTTTTAATACAAAAATCACGACATGCTGATATGGGGAATATGATTGCAATGATAGCTCATCAGTGGAGACAGCCTTTAAGCGCTATGAACACAATAACTCAAAATATACATTTGGCTTATGATATGGGTAAACTAAATAAAGAATTTATTGATTCACAAATTAAAAGAAGCAATCAAATTGCACAAAGAATGTCCCAAACAATAGATGATTTTAGAAACTTTTTTAAGTTAAATAAAGAAAAGAAAGAATTTCTTGTTTCTGATGTTATTAATGAATCCTTAAATTTATTAAACGATACCCTTGTTTATAATGAAATACATATTTTAAAAAGCTTCTTAAAAAATGAAAATAAAATTTTGGGTTTTAAGAATGAACTTTCACAAGTAATTGTTAATTTATTGGTTAATGCAAAAGATGCTTTTTTTGAGAAAAAAGATATTTCACAAGCACAAATATCTATTGATATTAAAGAAGTTAAACAAAATATTGAAATTAGTGTACAAGATAACGCAGGAGGAATCCCTAAAAAACTCTTAGCAAGAATTTTTGAGCCTTATTTTTCTACTAAGGGAGAAAAAAATGCAACAGGCTTAGGTTTGTATATGTGTAAAATTATTATTGAACAAAATATGAAAGGAAGTCTTCATGTAAACAATGAAGATAAAGGCGCGAGATTTGTTATTACTATTCCCTTAATGGATAAGGGAATAGACGTTCAAAGCTGAGAATATCAGTCCTGACCTAAGATAATAACATATTAGAACCAACAAGAATGGATATTAATCCAGCAAAAGAAAAAGCTCTTTTTACATTTCTTGTCGAATGCAATACGTTTTTATTTATAAATAAAATACAAGCACCAAAAGCTACAAAAATAACCATAACACCTAAAGTAAAAGCAAGAACCATATATACATTAACACTAGAAGCTTCTACTAAACCAAGTGTAATTAGCATACCTCTTACTCCTCCAATCCCCATTAACATACCAATTGTAAAAGCAGAAACTACTTCTTTATTAGAATTTGAGTGATTATGTTCTTTTCCAAAATAAATATGTACGTGTTCTTTTCCTTCATGCATATGTTTGTTAACATTAATTCTATTAGTAAAAACCATAAATAATAAATAAACACCAATTCCAAGAATTACAGCAGCAGAAATTAAATCTCCATATCCCATTAGTTCTTCTGATATATTGTACATTTCCAAAATTTTAGCAAATAACAATAGTGAAAGACCATGTCCTACTGCAAAGAGTGTTGTAATCAACATCGTTTTTCTTTTATTTTTACCGATTGAAAAATCAGCAATCGCGGTTAAATGATCTGGTCCAAAAGCATGTAGTACTCCGTACCAAAAAATTAGTAATAATCCCATATATTCCATAATATTCCTTTATAAAAAGTATTATAAGTAAATTAATATTAATTATCAATATACTTTAAGTATTTTATGTTAGTATTTTATAAATTTATAAAAAGGTGACAATATGAGTAACAATAACATCATCAATCATTCATTTGAATTTTCTGATTTACTTATTACTAATATCGACAATGATTTAACATTTAATCAACTTCTATTAAATAAAGCAGACATTAATACCCAAAATGCGAGTGGATGGTGCGTTTTATTTGAAGCAGTTACTTCTTTCTTAAATGAAAAGATAGAAGAGTTCATTAAACGTGGAGCCAATATAGATATAAGAGACCATAAAGGCAGAAATGCACTTTTTTGGGCTGTTTATTCTAATAATACACAAGCAGCTAAAATATTATTGTCTTTAGGTATCAACAAAACAGTTAAGACCAAAGAAAACTTACATATACTTCATTACGCAGTATACAAAAATAATCTTGAATTATTGACCCTATTAGTACAAAACGGTGAAGATATTAATAAAAAAGACGACTTAAATTCAAGTCCCTTAATTTATGCAGTTTTATACAATAAGATACATTTAATCCATTATTTACTAGAATGTGGGGCAGATAAAATGCAAGAAGATTATTTAGGCAATACTGCCTTATCTTTAGCATACGATCTTAAAATAAAAACTATGATAAACAAACTCAAAGGATAAAAAATGTTTAAAATTGAAACAGCAAAAGCTCATTGTGATGTACCTTGTGGAATCTATGATCCATTAGTGGCTCAAATTGCAGCACTAAGTGTAATTAGAATGGTAGATTTAATGGAAGGTTTAGAAAAAAGTGATTCTTTAAACTATGTTAACAGTATTTCAAGACATATTGCAACAAAAGAAGAAGAAGCTGAAAAAGTTAAACATGAAGTTAGAATTATTTGGGGAGATTTTATTAAAGGTCCACAAATTGAAGCATATCCAGAAATTCATGGTTTAGTACATAATATCATGATGTTAGGTTCAGCTAATAGACAACATGTTTCTAAAGCTAAAGCATTAGAATTATTAGATGCAGTAAACAGATTCGCAGAAATTTTCTGGGAAATCAAAGGTGTTGCAACTAAAAAAATGAAAGCACATTACTTACCAAACGAAGAAATTATCGTTCCTGCGTAATGTTTAAACTCTTCGTAATCGAAGGTTCATCGCTTTTCCCTCTTTTAAAAGAGGGACAAGTGGTTTTTTGCATGAAACCTTTTTTTTTAAACCCCATAAAAATAAATGACTTTGTTCTCTTTAAAAGACCAGACACTGGTATGATGATAAAAAGAGTTGATGCTATAAATGACAAAGGTTATTATGTAAAAGGCGAAAACGCTTTTAGTATTGATAGCCGAGATTTTGGCGAACTTGCAAAAAGTGAACTTCTGTATAAAGTCATTTTAACGTTTAAATAATATTCATATTTTATACCCTAAACACTAAATTCAAAAATAATTATTCCTAATTACACCCACTTTAAACATTTTATAAATAGCGTATATTAAGACAATTTTTAATAAGATTATCAAAAAAGAGTTTTAATGAGTGAATTAGGATACAAACGAATAGGTACTGGAGATAAAAATATTGTATTTTTACATGAGCTTATGGGAAGTCATGAAAACTATACAAGTTCTTTGCCCTACTTTGATTTAGAAAAACACACTTTGTATTTAGTAGATTTAAGAGGTTATGGATTATCTTCTGATTTAAAAGGAGAATATTCTTGCCAAGAAGCCTCACAAGATGTAAAGAACTTACTCGAGAGCTTAGAGCTTAAAAACGTACATTTATTAGCACATTCTATGTCTACAATGATTGCACAAAAGCTAGCCCTACTTTCAAATGATATTGCTTCATTAATCCTAATCTCTCCTATTTCACCTGCAGGAATAAAAGTGAGTGAAAAATCTCAAGCTAAATTACTTAATGACATGGAAAATAATCCTAAGAACATAGAAAACATAGTTAGAAGCGCCAGTTCTAGACATAATGAAACATGGGTTCAAAATAGGATACAAATGGCTACAAGTGCTTCAAGGGACGAAGCAAGAGTGGGTTATATGAAGATGTATTTAGAAACAGATTTTAAAGAAGAAGTAAAAAAATCAAGTCTTCCTATTTATATAATTGTAGGAAAACATGATTTTGTCATTTTTTCACTTAAAACAGTGAAACGCCTATTTGAAGAGATTTATCAAAATATAACTCTGATAGAATGTCAAGAAGCAGGTCATTATGTCATGTTAGAATGCCCTGTTTATTTTGCAACACAAGTAGAAAAATTTATCAAAGAATAATTTAAAATATTTATTTATTTTGAATTTGCCAAAACACTTTTTAAGCCCTTGTCCAACCATCCATAATTAATACCACCTTTTAAATCATAAACCTTTGAATACTTTAATTGATCTGCTAACATATTACCAACAACTTTGCTTCTATTTGCATGTGCACATATTAAAACAAATTTTTGATCTTTTGTTTTTACGAGTTTTTTAAATTCTTTAAGCCAAGCTTCAATATCATACTTACCTTTTTCATCAAAAAAAGTTAATAACTTACTGCCTTTAATAATTCCATATTTCTTCCATTCATCAACGCGTCTAATATCAATTAGTACTACAGAATTTTTCATTGCTTCTTCTAACTGTGTTTCGTCCATCGTTTGCATTTTTGCAGAAGCAATATTAAGCGTTAAAATTAATGCCAAGAGTAATTTTTTTATCATATAATTTCCTTTTAAAATAAATACAACAAACTATACAATTTTTCTGTGCAAACTTTGTGTTAAACGTGAAAAATATTTTATATATTAGAAATTTTTTTTTCTTGAACCAAAGTACAGTTTTTTTCATCATTAACATTAAGTTCTAAGTTTTTTGTTACTTTATTAATTTCAAGTTCACAACAATCGAATATCATATGTTTTAAAATATCTCTTCCTCTTTGAACTCTTGATTTTGCACCTGCTAAGGTAATATTTTCATAATCCGCAAGCTCTTGTTGTGTTTTACCTTCAATTTCAGATATTTGAATGGCAGTTTTATATTTTTTGGGTAGTTTTTGAATTAAATACCCTAAACAAAAAGAGAGTTCTTCTTTGATTACTTCATCACTGTTTTGATATTCTTCATTCACCCATAAGGGTATTTCTTCTTTACTCTTATTTTTTCTGTAATAATCAATAATAGTATTTCGTGTAATTTGATATATCCATGCACGCATTTTTGTAATATCATTTAAGGTGTGCATTTTAGAATGTATCTTTATAAATACCTCATGCAAAACATCTTGTGCCGTTTCTTTGTTCGCTATTTTTGAAGATATAAATCCCAAGAGTTGTTTGTGGTAAATTTTCCATATTTCTTGTGTATCTTGCATCTTATTCCTTATTTTAGATTAATCATCAGTAAGTACACTGCAATTATAATCAATGCTAAACCCATTATAGTATTTAATACTTTTAATTTAAATTCACTGTTAAATAATATGGTTATTTTTTGCCCAATCAAGCCCCAAAAACTCAAAGACATGTAACAAATAATAAAATAGATTAATATAAAAAGCATTAAATTATAACTTGAACTAGAAAACATTGATACCCCAGATACGCAAGCCATCCATGCTTTTGGATTTAACCATTGGAGAATAAAACCTTCATAAAACTTAGGTGCATTCTTAGTATTTTTCTCAATTTGCAAAGAGGCATGTGAAATAAGTATTTTAAAGCCCAAATAAGCAATAAACATAGACCCTAAAACACTAAGGTAAGAAAAAAGAGAGGGAAATTCTTCAATCATATTAATAAAACCAAAAGCGATAAAACCAAGTAAACAAGTAAAACCAATCGTAGCTCCTGAAAGAAAAGGAAAACTTGCTTTAAAACCATTGTTTATTGAAGAAGAAACAATTATTATATTAACAGGACCTGGACTAATAGACATAACAAATGAGAAAACCATCATTGCAAAAATAAGTGACATTTACACTTCCTTAATAATTAGTATGCAAGAAGAAACAAATCAAATTAATTAAATTTATAACTCTCTACCTTGTAGACGTAAAAAAAAACAAATAGATGCAAAAAAATATTTTATTCTTTAATATAATTTTTCATAATAAAATCTTCCTTGAATCCCAAGCGTTTATAAATACCTAAACCCAAAACAGAAGCTTGTAAAGTCAAGAAATTAATTTCTTTAGCTTTTGCTATGTTTATAGCTTCTAACATAATATTATATGCTAGACCATGACCTCTATGCTCTTTAGGAACACCTACTAAATGAATTCCTAAAACATTATCATCTTCGTACAATAAAGCAGTACCTACAGGGTCATTATTTTTGTACGCTAATAAAAATGTAGCTTTAGGACTTCTTGCTACTTCTTTTATTATTTCAGGATTAATTGAATATGAAAATGAAGCAGAAGCAACGTTAACCCAAGCGCTTATATCTTCATCTTTATTTATAATTCTAATATCTGCATCCCTACTTTCAAAAGACCTTTGTGCTTTTAAATCTAAAGACATTCCAATTTGTTCAAAAGAAATTTTCATCTTATTTTTTTCAAATAATTCTATATATTCATCGTATAAAACATCTTTATTCCATAAAGGAATTGAGAATATTCGAGAAGCAGTGCTAGCTTCTTGTATTGCATTTATTAAATCTTTTTGTGAATAATCATAATCAAACCACAGTTTATTAGGCCATGACTTCGAAAATTTTAAATTATTCCTTGTTTTATCTACTCCCATTAAAGAGAATAAACTGATAAGATTATTGATATTCTTTTCATTGATATTTACGGTATTCATACTTAACCTTTATTAATTAAGAAAATTGCTAATAACATTAAAACAACTCCTAGTATTTTACTTGTTCCAAGTGTAGTAACAGGTAAGTCAAACCATCCAAAATGTCCACAAACAACTGAAAAGAACAGTTGTCCAGCAAGTGAGAAAGAAACCAAAGGCAAAATGCCAATTTTAGGAATCAAATAATAAAATAATGCCAAAGCACAAGCAGATAAAAAAGAACCTGAAAACCACAAATACCAAGGTACTTCTTTTATAAGGGCAAGACTTGGATACTCTTTTACATATATAAAAAAAGCAAAAGTAGAAAAAGCAAAACTTCCTAAAAAAGCTATCAGAGTTGCTAATAAAGAATTCTGTAACAATTGCCCCAATGAAGAATTAAGTGTTGCTTGTGTAGCTAAGGCCACACCTGCTAAAAATGCAAAAAACATTAAAATCATATTTATCCTTTGTTAAAAGAAGTATATGATTTTTCATTTTTTATATCATGTACATATGTTGATTTATTGCTGTTTTTTTCTAATTCTACTTAATTGAGTGGGAGTAATACCTAAATGAGATGCTATATGAAATAAAGAGAGTCTTGCACCTAAAGAAGAATAGTTATTTAAAAAATCTTCATATCGTTCTTGGGCATCCTCTTGTACAATAGATACTTCTCTTACATCTTTATGTATCAACCAATTCTTTTCAAGATAATATATTTGAAATAATTTTAAATCATCTGCTTTTATTAATAATTCTCTATAGGCTTTAAAATCAATATGTATAATTAAAGAGTCTTCTAAAGCTTCAATTTCAAATAAAGAATAAGTATTTGTAAGTAATGCAACCATAGATCCAGGGTAAGTACCCTCATCAAAAAAGTTTTTATTGTATTCTTTTCCTTTATCATCAATTATATACGAGCGAAACAAGCCCTTGTACACAAAAGAAAAATATTTAGGAAGATCATTAATTGAGCAAATAACATCCCCTTTTTTAATTTCTTCAAAAAAAGAAATATCTAAAAGACTTTGCCATGTTTTAGAAGAAAGAGTAAAATAACTGTTCATACTCTCTTGCAACATATCAAAAGCTAGTTTTTTATTGGTATCATTTTGCATTATGAAATTTGCTTAGCTAAAAAATTCAAGGGATTTATTTATACATAAAATGAAGTGGGGGTATAGTTGTTCGTATCATTTAAAATCTGATTTAAAGAGTTTTCTACAACTTTTTGTACATTTTCTTTTGATAAATCATTCTCATTTGTATTGTATTTTTCAAAAAGTTCTAACACTTTATCTTTAGAGTTTTCATTTAAAGCTACAATCTTACTACTAAGATCAAGGATGTCTTCAAAAGAAGTATTTGAAGAGTTTGAAGAAAGAGGTTCTTCTTCCTCTTTTGTTTCTTCTTCATTTGCATCTAATAAATCCAATAAGATTTGAGTAAGTTCTTCTTCTTCCTCTGCTGTATCTGCAGGAGGTGGTGGTGGAGGGGGAGTATTTCCACCTCTTGTATCAGAAGAACTTGCAGATGTTCCAGTAATGGCTGCTAATTCTCCTATTTCAGAAGCAGAAAAACCCGCATCTGATATGGCATTGGCTAAATCTCGTGAAGGAGTGATTCCTGCTTGAGAAAAGTTTGCTACTATTTCAAGCGCATCTGCATCACTTAAGGCAGACGAGTCATAGTCTTCTAGAACAGATGATACATAATTCAATTGATCTTCATTTAATTCTTGTTTAGCTTGTACAGTAGATGCACTTTGAATCAGAGAAGCACTTGAAGATATTGGCGAAATCATTATTGTCCTTTTTGTTTATATAGTATACAACAAAAACCTTATAAAAGAAAATTTATCATGTAATAAATCCCTTTAATATCAGCTTTTTTAATAAAAATGCCTGTATATACTAAAGTGGTTTTCTTTTTTATTTTGAATTTTAGGCACTTAAACTCTCACTTATTTTTATTTTAGAAGAAAATAAAATATTATTTTTTTCATATTCAAAGAAAAAATATAAAAATATTTTAGGATATTTTTATATTATTTATGAGTTTAAATTAAAAATAATATTTATTTTTCTATAAAACTATGATATAATCGAACAAAATTTGATAAGTCTGAAATAAATAATATTAATTATTTATTTCAGACATTTATATCTATGAAAAATAATAATATTATTTTTCTTAATAAATGTCTTAAAAAGAAAGGTTTAGATGTACCAAGAGAACAATAAAAAACAGTTGAATATATGTTTTGGCTCAAATACAATACCCAAGTCATTAAATCAAATATTTACAGAAGAATTCAACAGTATTATAAGTTATACGAAAAAAAATGGTTTAGAGGACTTTGTAAAGCGTTACAATATTGATATAGTATTATTTAATAAAGATCAAAATGATGATCTATTTGAACGCTTAAGAATACTAAGAAATTCTTATCCCAACATATTAATCTTTATATGTGCAGAAGTATATACAGCTTCTGATTTAATACAATGTATAGACTTAAAAGTTGATGCTCGTTTAGTACAAACGCATAAAAAAGAGAGTTTAAAAGATATCATTTTGGCTTGTTCAATAAAATACCTTCAACAACAAAAACATATCAAAAAATATCTTGAGAAACAAAGTGTTTTGTAGAAAAAAGAAGAAGTATTTTTCTACAAAAACAATGAGTAATTAAATGTTAATTTTAATAAGTCTTTTTACTTCTAATACTTCAAGTTTTTCTGCTGATTTTCTAACAAATTCCAAAAAATGTTCTGTTTGCATATGTGCGTCTAAGGCTTCTTGATTTTCCCATGTTTCTACAAATACAAAAGAGTATTTATCATCCGCATCATTATGTAAATCATATTGAATGCAGCCTTCATCATTTGCATGCGTATACTTGTACACTTTTAAGAGTTCTTCATATACCTCTAAATAAGATTCTTCTTTAATTTTTACTTTTGCTACTATTACTACTTGACTCATATTATTCCTTTTTATTGATTGTTAAATAAATACCTATTTTCTAAATGTTCTTTAAAATATTGTGGATTTAAAGCTTCCCCTGTTGCTTCTTTGATTAAAGCATTTGTTTCTAAAGAACTTGCTTTTTGCCAAATGTTTTGTTTTAACCAAGCCTGCACATTTGAAAAATCGCCTTTTGCTATTTCTTCATTGATATTAGGATGTATTTTTTTTACACTTGCGAATTCTTGTGCTGCATACATAGCTCCTAGGGTATAAGAAGGAAAATATCCAATTAAACCTTCTGTCCAATGAACATCTTGCATGCATCCATTTTTAAAATTGTTTTTTGTAGGTAAACCCAAAGACGCTTGCATTTTTTCATTCCACATATCAGGAATGTCACTTGCTTGGGCTTCATTATTCATTAAAGCTCTCTCAATCTCATAACGAAGAATTACATGAGAAGCATAAGTAACCTCATCCGCATCCACTCTAATATATGAAGGATTAACGCGTGAATATATTTTACATAAATTATCTAATTTTAAAGCGTCCTTATTTCCAAAAGCTTCTATTATAAAAGGCGCAATCGATTTTAAGAAAGCAGAGCTTCGTCCCATTTGCATTTCAAAAAATAAACTTTGACTCTCATGTATTCCCATAGAGCGTGCATGTGCTATTGGAAGACCTAATAACTCTTTTGGTAAGCCTTGTTCATAAGAAGCATGTCCTGTTTCATGAATAGTACCCATTAAACTTTGAATAAAATCATCTTCTTTATACCTAGTAGTCATTCTCACATCTTCTGGAACTCCCCCACAAAAAGGATGGGTTGAAATGTCTATTCTTCCTCTATTAAAATCAAAACCTAAGTGTTTCATTACTTTAATTCCAAGCTCTTTTTGCGCTTTTATTTCATAAATTCCTTCGGGTTTTATATAGTCTTGTGATTTTTGTTTTTCAACAATATTTTCAATCAAGCTTGGTAACCACGTTTTAACTTCTGAGAAAATACCATCTAAGGTTTCGCTTCTCATACCTGGTTCAAATAAATCCATTAAAGAATCATAAGGACTTAAACCCGTAGCTTCACTTCTAATATTTGCTTCTTGCCGCGAAAGATTAATAACTTCTTCTAAGTTAGGTAAAAAACCTTTCCAATCATTATTAATTCTTTGTTCTCTCCACGCATGTCCACATTTAGAATGAGCCAAACTTTGAGCTTTTTGTAAATCGCTTGGAAGAGTAGTTTCTAGAGTATAACTTCTTTTCATTTCTCGCAAAGAGGCTTGCTCTAATGCACTTAAGTTTTCACCTTGTGCATCGTTTAATAAAAGCCCTATATCGCTATGTGTACTTATATCATGTAAAAGTACTCCAAACTCAGCCATAGCTTTGGCACGGGCTTCATTTGAGCCACTTGGCATCATTGCTTGTTGATCCCAACCTACAATAGAAGCCATATGAGATAAATGATGAATTTGTTCATATTTTGAAATTAATTTTTTATATGCACTCATGTATTTTCCTATGATAATTTTTTAAAGGAATTTTATCATAGCAAGCTTCATTTTCAAATTAAATTAGCGGTTTAAAAAACAATTTTTTTCATTGTCTTGACATAAAAATGTATCGCTTTGTATTAGTATATGGTTAAAGCCTATATCTTTTAGTTTTGCTCTAATTTTATTGCTTATACTCTCAACTTCAACTAAAGACATATTTTTATTTTTCAAGACCAAATGAAAAGATATAAAGGCATATTTTGTACTTGGTTTTGTTATATGTAAATCATGATAACTTTGAATTTTTTCATCACATAAAATAATCTCGTGCAATTCTTCTTCTTTTACACTAGAAGTATTTGCATCCATTAAGGATAAAAAACTTTGTTTTAACAAAGAATAAGAGTGAAATAAAATATACACAGAAAAAACAATGGTTAAAATAGAATCTATATAATAGATTTCATAAAAATATATAAAGATTCCAGCAATAACAACCCCTAAAGAAATCAAGGCATCACTTAACATATGTAAATAAGCAGATTTTATATTGGCATCTTCTTCTTGCTTATCGTGATTATGAGAATGCCCAGGTGAATGACTTGAGTGATCATGAGAGGAACAAGAAGAAACACCCATATTATTTAATAAATATGCGGATATTCCATTTGCAATAAAAGCAATAAATCCTACAGTAATCATATATAAAGGCTCAATTACTAAAGGATTAAAAAAACGCTCAATGGCTATGTATATCATGACAAACATTGTAATATACAAAAAAAGTGTATTTACAAAAGCTGCCATCATTTCAGCACGAATATAGCCAAAAGTGAATTTATACGTAAACTTCTTAGTTCCAAGCTTTAAAGCAATATAGGTAATAACAACAGCTAAGACATCTCCTGTATTATGTAAAGCATCTGCTATTAAAGCAAAAGAGTTAGAAATAAAGCCAAAAACAACTTCACATAAAATAATAATTACATTAAAAACAATAATTAATAGGATTTTCTTTTCGTTCATATTTTTTCCTTATATATACGCTATTTTATATAATTTAGAATTAATAAAAACTTAACATTTACCTAAAACTTAAGAATAGTGTTTAGGCTAAATCCTCTTTACCTATAAACTCTTTTTCATTCGCACTGTTTATAATTATTTTTGCTACTTCTTGACTTTTTATTGCAATATCTTTTGTTTGTGTAGCTACATTAGCATTTTGTTGACTTTGGTTATCTAAAAGGGTTACTGCATTATTAATTTGTTCAATTCCATGTTGTTGTTCTGTAGAGGCTGTTTTAATCTCATTAATTAATTCAATGGTTTTAGCCGTATTTTTATTTAAATCTTCATAGCCTTTAATCATTTTATTTGCAATGGTTTTACCGTCATTTGCTTTTATACTCGCACTTTCAACAAGGTTTTTAATTTCACTTGCAGCATCTGCACTTCTTGAAGCCAAATTTCTTACTTCTTGGGCAACAACTGCAAACCCTTTTCCCGCTTCCCCAGCCGTTGCTGCTTCTACTGCTGCATTTAAAGACAAGATATTCGTTTGAAAAGCAATTTGATCAATAACAGAAATAGCTTCTTTAATTGCTATTACTTCTTCATTGATATCTTCCATAGAAGAAGTAGTTTCAAGTGCTAGTTTTTTACCATCATTTAAAGAATACGATAATTTATTTGAAAAATCAGACATCTTAAGAACATTTTGAGTGTTGGTTGCAATAATAGAGGTAATCTCTTCTAATGCGGCAGCTGTTTCTTCTAAGGAAGCGGCTGATTCATTAGAAGAAACACTTAGTTTTTCAACATTAGAAAGTAAGCCTTGTGAGCTTTGATTAATCGTAAGCCCATTTGTTTTATTCTCAAGCAACATTTTATTAATGGTATCTGCTAAGGAATTTAAACCCGTCTCTACATTAGCGCTTGCATCGCTAATTCTGTGTCTAAAATCTAACTTAGAATATTTATTAAGAGCAGAAGTGATTTTGTTTATATCAGAAGAAATATTAGAACTTAACTCGTCCATCATATCATTAAACAAAACACTTAATTCATTTAAGTTCTCGTTTTTAGATTTAACCCTAACTTCATTATTTAACTGACCTTTTTTTACTAAAGAAACCACTCGTTTAACATCATCAATAACTTTTGCATCTTCTTGTAAACTCTCTTCAATGGAGTTAAGATATTTATTAAAATTAAGTGCAATCTTACCAATTTCATCTTTAGATAAAACCTCTACTCTTGATGTTACATCATTAGAGTTTAATAAATTCATTATTCCACTGTTAAGAGCATTTAAACCTCTTGATATTAAAGCAGGAATAGTAATAGCACAAATAAGTACTAATAATAAAACAATAGATGCAACAATAAGAGTTTTAGAATGAATATCAGCATTTAATACTTGAACACTTAATCCTTCTTTATCTTGTTCTTTTTTAATAGAAGCTTTTATATCTTGTGTTAGTTTTCCAATTTTTGGCCCTAAAATGTTTAATTTATTAGTAATGACATCGTTTCTACTTTCTACAATAGAAACAATATCATTGGCACCTTTTGCATATTTAATAGCAAAAGCAATAGCTTCTTCTAATTTATCAATAATATCATCATCATCCAGCTCATCTTCAACATTTTCAATTTTTTGCTGTAAAGAATATAACCTTTTACGTATTTGAACCGAGTCTTCATTTGAGCTTGATTGTAAAAACTTAGAGGTATAAAGACGTGCTTCTAACAATATTTTAAGCGTAGTAGAAACTCCTAGCGCTGGTTTTAAATCACTTAACGCTTCACTGTCTTTTAATGCATCGTTTAAATGTTTTTGGATTTTATTTCCATTTACTTCTAAATTGTCATTAAATATATTGGTTCTTTTATTCATAAGATCAACTACTTTATAAAAACTTTCTTTATAAATATTTAAGTCTTTTTCAAGTATTTTTACCAGTTTTTTTCTCTTAGCATTTTTAATACTTTTATTTGCTTTACTTATAGATACTTGTGTTTTCTTATAAGAAGCATCAAATTGATCAATTTTTTCTTGAACAGGATTTGTTAAATAATCTTTCACATTCATTCGTAACATTAACATATTGCTTTGAATATTATCAGCAAGTAAGCTATGCCCCGCTAATTCTTTGTATTGAGTAAAACCATCATTGGATTTAGACAAAGCAAAGATATTATAAGTACTTAAAGACAAGACAAGCAAAGCAATAAGAGAAAATGCGGCAATTAGTTTTAATTTAATACTTAGATTTTTTAACAATATAAATCCTTCATTTTTTAAAAGTGAAGAACATCATAACATTATAATCTTTGATTTTCTTTAAAGAAGCAATAATATTTATTTAAAATTAAGATGGTAAATAGGCAGATTAATTAGAAGATTTATATTTAATAATTTTAATAACGCAGAAAGGAAAGGCATAAATACCTTCCTTTAATTTAAAACATCAAGTGCTTTCTTCACAACACGTATTGTTAGTACAACAATCTTTACATCCACACGTACATCTAGCTTCATCTTTTGATGTACACGTACATTCACACTCACAATTCTCACATCTACACTGGCTCATATTTTCACAACAATTATTTTTCATCTTTTATCCTTTATTTTTTGTTTTCACTACTAAGACGTAAAAGAAAGAAAAAGGTTGCATTTTAGAAATTTAATAGTTTTTTTTTTAAAATGCAACTTTTTATTTACTTTTTCGTCTTATACTATAGAAGGAGTTATCATGAAAGAAAAAATTGAAGAAGTTTATATTAAATTTTCAAAAGCACTTTTATATTTCATTTTAAAACATGTCTCAAATAAAAGCACAGCAGAAGACTTATTACAAGAAGTTTTTATAAAAGCCTATAGTAATATAGAGAATATTAAAGAAGATGAGAATATACAAGCGTGGTTGTATAAAATAGCAAGAAATACAATAATAGATTATTACAGAAAAAATGAAATGAAAACAACGCAAAACTATGAGCTGTATTTTGAAGAAGAACAAGAAGAATCAGTATTAAGTGAATTGTCTTGTTGTTTGTCTACCTTACTTAAAGACCTACCTTCAAAACAACAAACGCTTTTAGAAGAAGTATATTTTGGTGAAAAGTCTTTAATTGAATACGCCAAAGAAAATAATTTGAATCTATCCACAGTTAAATCTACTTCAAAAAGAGCAAAAGAAAAATTAAAAAAGATTTTTAATGACTGTTGTAAGTTTCAAGAAAATGCTAGACATGAGATTGTTGATTATTCTTATAATAAAAAAAACTGTATTTGTAAAACACAATAGAGCGAAGAAGAAAGACACTAAAGCGCTTTCAATTTAAAAGTGCTTGGCTTTATTTATTCTAAGACAGACTTAATAAATACTTTTTTTGTACATCTTTCTGCGCATATTTTAAAGCATTCTTTAAACTCTCTTTGTCAAAGTGTTTTAAATATTTATTTACAAAATCAAAAACAACTTTTTCATCTGCTTTATAGATATCATGTAATATCCAACCCACAGCTGTTTTAGCAAATCTCTCTTCTCTTTGGATTAAGACAGCACAGTTTTCAAAGATATATGAATAATACTTGTCGTCTTTTGTTAAACCAATGAAAGCAACAACAGAAGCTCTAGCTTTCCATAAATAAGGGTCATTACGCCAAGATGAAATAATATGTGCAGCATCTGTCTCATATTTTTTGATGGTAGCACTTAATACTCTTACACAAAACCAATCACAGATATTCCAATCATAAATCAACTCTTCTTTAAAAATCACATCATATTGATCTATCATATAAGAAAGAGAAACTTTGTCAAATAAGTAGTTTTGCAATAATAAGGTTCCAGCTAGTTTATCTTCTGCTAGATCTTGTCTAAAAAATTCAAGGCTTATCTCAATTTGTTCTTTATAACTTAAGTGTTCTAAATGTTCTTTATGCCAGACTTTTTGCAAGTTTCTAATATCAGGAATTCCTACACCTCTAAACTTAATAACATTTCTCATGTATTTTTCCCACCATAATTTCTTTTTTTCTGATGAAATTTCAAGAAAAGAATCTTGCAGTTTTTTAATAATTATCATTTTGTTTTGTTGTGTCATATATGTCCTTTAGAATGGCTATTCATTTAGCGATATGATAGCCATATCAAGTTAAATGTCTTTTAAATTTATGAATAAAATAACAATTCATTCCTAGGGGTAAACTATGTAGTTGGAAGACTCCTTCAGTTTTTATTTTTAATTAATAATATTTCTGATAATCTTGAAATTAAAAAGGAGAAAGCATGAAAAGTATCTTTACTTTTATGTATTTTTTGTCAATGTGTGTCTTTTCAAGTATGGCCTTTGCCCAAGATGGATACAAAATCAGTATTTATAAAGAGGACATGGTACAAAAAGGAAATACAATTTTTGCTGATTTACTTGATAAAGCAAAAATTGTTGAAATAAACCATAAGGGTGAGATTACATGGGAATATTTTGTTCCTTCAAATATTGTATCAAAGGGACGTTCTGGAAGTGGTTTTGATGTGAAATATTTGGATAATGATAATATATTATTTGTATTACCTCATGCAGGAATTTATGAAGTTAATCGAGATAAAAAAATTGTTTGGTCATATGAGGGAAAAGTTACCCATGATGCCAATCGCTTAAAAAATGGAAATACTCTTTTTGTTATTAGCTGGGATAAAAAAGACGATTCACAAGTTAAAGAAATTAATAAAAAAGGGGAACTGGTATGGGAATGGAAAGCTAAAAATGTATTGAATCATTCTCCATACAAAGATATAAACAAAGGTGGATGGACCCATGTAAACTCAGCAAAAAGACTTGATAATGGGAATACCCTTGTAAGTTTACGTAACTTTTCTTTAGTGGTAATTGTTTCACCTAAGGGAGATATTCTTAGAAAATTTGACTTAAAAGCCTTTGGTAAAAACCCACATGAACCCACACTTTTAGAAAATGGAAATTTATTATTTGCAGTAAGACAACCCCATAAAGCAATAGAATATAATTTTCAAACAAAAAAGATTGTTTGGGAGTTTGAGAAAAATGATTTCAAAACTATTCGAGGGGTACAAAGATTAAGGAATGGGAATACACTAATAACTAGTAGAGACGAAATAGTTGAAGTTGATAACAAGGGTCTTATTGTTTGGAACTTTATTTCAGAAGATGTGGATACTGGTTTAAATTATAAAAAAAAGTGGTTGTATAAGGCACAGAGGAAAGAAGAGTAGTTTACAATTGATTTGAACTGCACCAAATTTAGGGGTAGATTACTTAATTGACTAAAGGGTCTTTTAATTTAAAGATAGGAAGTTAGATTCATCTATCCGCTGTTAAAAATGATTTAAAGATAGGCGTTTCTTTTTATTCTTAAGTAAAGGGGTTAATTGAAGGTTTTTTATCTTAATCTACAAATGAATAATGAAGCCATAAATATAAATATTAGAGTAATAAGTTTATTTTTTCTAAAGAAATATTTTTTCTAATTTCTTCAAATTTGATTGTTATTAAATTCAAGTCAGATTTTTTATAAACTTTTTTTTGACCAAAGGTATTATTGGTAACTAATTTTTTCAAATTATTTAATTCTTTTTGCATTGATTTATAATCAAATTTAAGTTTTAATTTTCGAAAACTTTCTTGTACCTCTTTTATTGTATTTAATTTTAAATTTCCTTTTTTAAATAAATTCTTTATTTCACTTTCATATTTTAACAAAACTATTTTATTCTCTGAATTTTCAATGCCTTCATCATATATTGAATTCTTAAAAGTAGCATACTCTAGAAATTTTGTATCCAAACTATTTAATATTTTCATATATTCATCGATAATATTTTGATAAACATCATTGATTTTAGTTCTTTTGGGAAACTTAATATTTATATAATAAGCTATTGATATCGCAAGTATAATACTAATTATTGGATTCATAATATCAGCTATATTCGCAGATAAAAATGAAATATACAACGAATTATCTACATAATACCAATAGACAGATACTGCAAACGTATACATAAGTACTATTGATAACCCTATAAATCCTATAATTTTTTCTATCAATTATGTATCATTTATATATTCAGTAATTTCATCAATTAAAGACGGTTCTTCATGTGAAATAAATTTCAATTTCTTTAAAACTTCTTTCTTACCAAATTTTCTTGCTAATCCGCCAAAACTTTCTTCTAAAAATGATGTAGCATATCCTTCTGTTCCATCTAATATAACAGTGATAATGTCATATTCCTCATATGCCTTTACTAATATATTATCTCTAAATTCTTGTCCTGAATGCTCTCCATCTTCAAAATATCTTGCACCTGGAGAATCTGTAAAATCTTTAGCAATATTTATTGTAGTTTCTGACATGTTTTCCCTTCATAATCACATTTAACTATTTTCCATGATATTAGTGTACCCGAAAAACTTTTATCTAATGATGTACATATACCATTTTTTGGCTGAACCATACCTTTATTTGCAATTATAATCAATTCCTTAATATTTATATCCTTAGAATGTTTATAGATTTTAGGTAGGCCTTTTCCTCTTTTCTTTTCTCCAGTTTGACTTCTAAATTCTTCACCTTTTAGTGCAGATAATATTAATGTTTCATCCTTTTTTAGAGACTCAAAAATCCATTTTTTATTTAGAGTTTTTGATATACCTAGCCCATTATCTAAAAAAACGAAATGCACTTCATTTTCTAAATGATATGCCATTAAATACCATTTATGAGCATTGCCCTTTCCTTCACCAAAGGCATGATTCAATGTATTCGCCATGCATTCTATTAAAATATTATAGATTGATTTTGTATTGATTCTTTCTTCATTCAACCATTTTCTAACATACGTCACAACGTTCTTTGCGATTTTATTATCTACCTTATATCCATCTCTTATCGTTAGAATATCTGTTTTTTTATTAATCTCTGCATTTGGATAAATATATTTAAGAAAGCCTGATTCTGTTATTAACTTTTTACAATCAAAGTTATCTGGGAAGTCGCCATTAACTTTATATTTTATTCTTTTTTTTCTTATATTTTCAAAAAAAACGATTGTATAAATAATAGCATCCAATGTCACATATTTAACATTTTTCATCTCTATAAAAAGTGGTTTGTTTTTTTCTATAATGACTTTCGCATCATGTATAAAGTTCATAACTTCTTTAGTATTATTAATTAAACTAAAATTTTCTGGTGCGGGTAAATATTTGTATTTAGTTCTTGAGTTACTTGGAATGCTAACTGGTGAAGTACTTATTATTGAATGATTCTGCTTTTTGTTTTTACGAAGTTTGTCTTTTTTTTTTGATTTACTAGAATTTTGTTTATTTAATAATTTATATTGACTTGTAGTATAGTATTTTTTCATTCGTTATTTATTCCCATGTATATATTTAATTTACAACAGTATACTTAATGATATATTAAATTCACTATGATTTAATATTAAGATACTCTTTATAAGACACTAAATATACAATTACATCCTGAGATTAAATAAATGAGAACTGCACTTTTATTTTTTATACTCAAAAAATAAGAATCTTATTTACTTGTTTCAATTGGTCACAAAATTTACACCAATTTACACCCCTGAATTTACACCCCTGAGAATGAATCTCCACTTTTATATTTCAAGATTGAATACTAAATATTATTTAAGAGCTCTTTCAAAGTGACCTTTGCGCTTTTTTCTTTTTCTTAATTGTCAGAAAAAGAAACAAAAAGAAGCAACTGACGAAATGATAAAGCCCTTCGGGTTCCTAAATATTTTTATTTGTTAGCTAGGCTCAAAAACTCCCTAAAATGTGCTAAAGAGCACATTTTTTACGCTCTAACAGTTTTCACCTTTTTTCGCTAAAAATAAAAAAATTTAGCTTTTTCAAAGTCAGGGAAAGAGCCGTTGGGAATGTAGTTTTATTCTTTAATTCAAATTCAGTGAAGAGGACACTAGATTATTTGATATAAGTAGTACAGCTAGCTTCATCTTTTGCAAATACAATTTTTATATATTTAACTTTATAAACTGATTGTTTTTCACACTCAATATAATTAATACTTTTAATATATTGATGAACGGCTATACTAATTATATGAGGGAAAATAAACATAATAAATAAAGGGACTAAGAAGATATATTTTTGATATTTGGGATAAAACTCTTTATTTTTAATACATATATAAATCATCAGAATTAACATATTAATAGAAAATATAGTTCCCCCTAGAAAATACATCTCTGTTTTTCCAAAAACAATTACACTTTCATTATTTATTATTCCATTAAGAAGCAAGCTAATTCCATCATAAAAAGAATAGAACATTAATAAAAAAAACAATAAGAAGAATAAAATAGCCAAAATTTTTTGTAATAAAGTAGGTTCTTTCCCATACATATTTTTCATCTTTAAGGGCTTAAAATTAGTTCTAATGGAACTGGTCTAACTTCATTCATTTTATGTGCAAAGATTGACTCATTTAATTCTTTGAGATAGCCTTCTAAAAAACCATTGCAATATCTATTAATCATTTGATATAAGTTTTGCATGTTTTTTCATCTTTTGCAAATACATACGTCGAAAATTTGAGTCCGCTATCTGATTGCTCTTTGCACTTAATGTAGGCAATTTTTTCAACATGATTATGTACAAAAAAGCTTAAAAGTTGCGGAAAAACTAATAATATTACTAAAGAAGTAATTGCCAAGTATGAAAAAACCTTATTTAATTGTAGGGAATCATACCTATCATTAAAATAATACGCAAATATTCCAAAAACTACTAATAACATTGCTCCTATACTAGCGCCCAATAAATAACTAGTTCCTTTGTCAAAAATAATTAACATTTCTTTATTTAAAATACTTGATTTCAATAACAAAATATCATGTATAAAAAAATAGCCACCAATTATTGATATTGATAAAAGGATGATATTCGCAAAAAAATTTGTTATATGTATTTTTATTTCTTTTTTCATAATAATTCTTATGGATTTAAAAAGAATTCAAAAGGAATTTTTTTGGATTCATTCATCTTAACTTTAAATATTGATTCACTTAATTCTTTTCTAGGGTCTTTTAAAAATTCGTCAATCGCATTATTTAATTTTTTTGTAAAGCCATATTTTTCATCTATCTGTGATAAACTCCAAGATATAGCTATTCCCACAACAATAACTGCTACAATTGGCCCAATCGCAATTGCCGCAACGGTAGAACTTGAGGCAACGAATATAGAAGCACCTACTGCAATACCAACCTTAACTACATCTGTAGCTAAAGAACCTATTAACTGTCCTAAGGTAGCTTCATCTCTTAGGACATAATCGGCAATTCTAAATGCGGATAATAAAATGATTGTTAAATAACCACCTTTTTTAGTGGCATTTATTGCTCCTGCTATTCCTAATCCCATGGTGATTACTTTCATATTATTTACTCCATATCTAGGAGCATTTAGCGTAGCCCTTAAGCGTGGATTTCCTTTTAGGATAATATATGCTTTTCCTCCATAGAGTTTTATATAGGCTTTAGTTCCAGCGCCTAGTTCTTTGGCTAATAAAGAAACGGTTCTTATGTCTTTTACACTTGCCCAATAAGATGCACTTAGTTCCATTGTATTTTTTAGTATTTTCCATAGGCGTTTTAGTGCTTCTGGAATACTTTGTCTAAAATCTTGTACTTTTAAGAGTTTGTCCATTGAATCAGGAGATAAAACAATAATATCATGGCTATTTGCAAAAGTGGGCATCATATGAGCAGGGAAAGTTAAACGCCCTGCATAATTTGAATCTATATAGTTTTTTAATGTCATAATTATCTTTTATTCATTCCCATACGTAAATCATCACTACTTGAAGTAGATGAGATTTCATGTCTTAACTCAATTTTTCGGTACCTAAAATCAATACTTTCTAAAGCATCGTTGGTACTTAAATTAGTAATAACAGCATCACTTAATTCTATTGTAAAATAATGTTCTGGTTTACCTTCATAAGATGTTCTGTATAATCTTAACTCAATTTCATTAAGTGTCTCACCTTTATTTAAAGCTTCAAACAATAAAGGTGAACTTCTATCTGTTACTTTTAAAATATTTAAAGAATGATGTTTTCTAATTCCAGAGATAAATCCATTTTCATCTGTAGGAATAGCAGAACCATAAGAATAAGACTCAATTAACATCTCATCTTCATGTCCTTCTTGGTAACGATTTCCTACTGACTCAGGAGTAAATGCCCCTTCTGTGATAAGACCTTGTGTACTTCCGTTTATACTCATGTATGTTGTGCTCATATTAAACCTCATTTAAATAAATTAATAATATCTTTAATTACCTTTATTTACTTTTAAATTTTATGTCTTTTTAAACATTTTAATTACAACTTAGTTATTTATATGTTTCATTCAAAAAATCATAATTTATAAATTAAAATACCTATAAGTCACTGAAAGTGGCGCGTGGTTCTGTCGTTGTTGAAGCCGAGCGTATATTTTTTGTTTCTTCTTTTCAAGAAAAGAAGAAGTTATTTTATTAATATTTTTTACACAAAAAATCATTGGACAGTATTTATTGACATAACGTACGATATTGAGTACAATATAGGAAAGAACAACAAAAGGGTTTTTATGACAAAAACTATGTCAGTAAGTCAAGTTAGAGCAGATATTTATAATGTTATGGATGAAACGGCAAAAACACATGAACCCGTACTTATTACTGGAAAAAGAAATAATGTTGTGATGCTTTGTGAAGAAGACTGGAAAGCAATAGAAGAAACTTTATATTTAAACGCTGTACCTAATATGGCATCTTCTATACAAGATTCAATGAATGCAGAAGATAGTGAGTTTAGTGAAGATATTGAATGGTAGAATACAAAATATTATATAGTAAGTTAGCGCTAAAAGATGCTAAAAAACTATCAGCTGCTAATTTAGCAAATAAAGCCAAAGAACTCATTGAAATTATTAAAAAAAATCCATTTCAAAACCCACCACCTTATGAAAAACTAGTGGGAAATCTTAATGGCTCATATTCTCGAAGAATTAATATTAAACATAGAATCGTTTATGAAGTAAGAGAAAGTGATAAAGTAATTAGAATATCAAGAATGTGGACGCATTACGGACAGTAATAATTACTGATTTCATGTCCCTACTCTAAGTTTCTATTATCTCAAAAAATCCTTAACCATTGTTTTTATTTCATCATGAATATCCACCCTCTTTCTAGTCTTTCCATCAATACAAACAAACTCCGCATTCTCTTCTTTTAAAATAGGAAGAGCATTCTTAGTGCATTCTTGCATAAACGAAAAGTGCGTGGCATCTTTTATTTCTTTGTAAATCATAGTTTTAGAAAAAGATGAGAATTTTGCTTTTATTACTGTTTCTACAGGCACATTATGATCATATTGTGCACCTACAATTAAGCTAGGTATACTAATATTTTTTAAAGATTCATTTCTAAGGGATTGCATTAGTCCAGGGGCAAAAGCAATGATTTTTTTGATTCTTTTATCCCTTAGATTTTGACGGGATTCTTTTAGATACTCTTTATTTATAATAGAAGTAGCCTCTTTAAAATATTCGCAGGCTTTATCATTGTATTTTGTACAAAATTCTTTATACGTACTCATGTCTAATATTGCTCCACTTAAAGCAAGCGATGTATAACCTCCCAAAGAAAAGCCTAAAACATATATTTTATCTTTATCAATATTGTTTTTAAATTTGGAATTAAGTGCTTGTGTAATTAAAAAGCTCACATCTTTTGCTTGCTTCCATACTCTTAAAACACTTTTTGGATTTGAATCTCTTGAAGTATAACCCGGATGATTAGCTGCCATTACGATATTGTTTTTTGCTAAATCATTGGCTAACCAAGATAAGTTTCTCCAATTACCACTTGTTCCATGAGCAAAAATAATAAGAGGAAACTTTTCATCTTTTATTTCAGAGTTAGTACTTGCTTCAAAACCTTTAAAAACAGCATTAGCAGCAATTACTTCTTTTGTCTTCTCATAAGTTGGGTACCAAACAGCTGTTTTTAATACTCTGTTCTTAAAAGTATGCATCTCTTTTTTAAATGCAGTATTAGCAAACAAACTTAAAGACAAAAGACATTGAAGTAGAATCATTTTTTTTAACATTTTACTCTCCTTATTTTCAATAAAGACATTGTATCACATTTTACTTTGCAATACAAAGTATATTATAATATCTTTAAGCATTGTTTTTCTAACAAGAAGTTTTTACTCTTTTTACATTTTTTTCAAAATGAATAAAAATTCATTTTGCATACACTTTGAATTTATTCTTGTCCTATAAAATACTCTTACAAAAACAAAAAGGATAGAAAATGAAAAAAGCAACAAAAATTACTCTAGGAACACTGGCGGTATTATTACCCCTTGCACTATTTGCAGGAGAAAAGCATAAAACACATTTTGATGAGTTCTCAGATGAAAACAGAGTCTTTATAGAAAAAGGGATTAACTATAGTTTTGAAGGTAATTTAGAAAAAAAACCACTAGGGAAGATAAATGGAACATGGATTATTGATGGGAAAGAAGTGATTGTAAATGATGAGACCTTCATCATACAAGATAATAAATTTAAAATTGGAGATGAAATAGAAGTCTTAGCAAAAAGAGACAAGGGAAAAATATTTGTTATTCAACTGGAACAAGATTAGAAAATAAAATATCCCTTAAAAAGAAAGCTTTTCTTAATGGCTTTCTTCTAAAACAAGAAAACTCCTAATAATGTGCGCGAACACATATATAAAAGAACGAAGTAAATTTTTCTAATTTTTACTTTGTTTGCTAAACTTAGCTACACTAAAATTACAAATAGAATAAAATGAGAAAAAATGAAAATACTTTTAGTCGAAGATAATCCCAGCATTGTTGCTTTTTTAAAAAAAGGGTTACAAGAAGAAGCCCATGCAGTTGATATAGCAAGTGATGGGAAAGAAGGCTTTTATTTGGCGACCAACAATACTTATGATTTAATGATTTTTGATGTTATGATTCCTTTTATAAATGGCATTGAGTTATGCAAAGAAGTAAGAATGCATAAAATCAACAGCCCTATTATTATGTTAACAGCTAAAAGTGAAGAAGAAGATGTTATTGCAGGTCTTGATGCAGGCGCGGATGATTATATAAAAAAACCTTTTTCCTTACACGAACTATTAGCAAGAATTCGCGCTTTA
>Ga0209395_1001862_pt1 | contig 28775 bp, 26 predicted proteins | sample GOMGulsemesocosm_3_FD_184635 | JGI IMG/M metagenome (GOLD analysis project Ga0209395, IMG submission 184635) | Methane-oxidizing microbial communities from mesocosms in the Gulf of Mexico - GOM9D Gulf of Mexico (SPAdes) (version 2) | ecosystem: Environmental > Aquatic > Marine > Cold seeps... | reverse complement strand
ATTATCGCAAGCTTTAACAATTGAGTGGCCGGCATTTCCCGCCATATCATTGGCTAACTGAGTCAATCTGCGAGTTCGTCTTGGATCGCCTAAGTTCGCATTGCCAAAAATAAACTTCGCCCATTTTCCTGGGTTTAAATGATTCATTGTGATCTAATACGTTTATTATAATAAACGTATTAGATCACAGGTACATTAACAATAATAGACTTGTGTAGAAGAGATAGACATGCATCCCTGCATGCAATGTCGCGGTGCCAAGGATGGCAATGAGCGACGACTTTTGATATTTGAAATAGCTATTCAAATAATTGCTGTTCTAGCGACTTGCCTTTGCTTATTTGACGGTATTCGATTTTATGCTGGTACAGGCAATCGAGTAACTGACGATCAAAACGTGGTGCTTGTGTTGCATCATACTCAATATGCAGTCGACTTTTTTGCTCAGGGTTTAATGTTAGCAAACCCGGTAATTGTTTTAATACGGTCAGTAATTCGTTATTGCTAGACGTTACTAGCTGCAAGCTAATGTGTTGCACTGCATTATTGTTGACCTGACCGATGAGCTGCTGACTTAGCGTACCCTGCTCAAGCAGTAATACCGTGTGGCAAAGCTGTTCGAGTTCGCTTAAATTGTGCGAGCTAATAATAAAGTGAGCTTGGTCAGACAAATCAGCAATAAGGCTTCTGACTTGGCGAGCGCTAGCAGGATCTAAGCCCGCAGTTGGCTCGTCTAGCAACACCAGTTTTGGCGTGCCAATTAGCGCTTGGGCAATTGCAACGCGCTTTTTCATGCCATGACTTAAGCTTGTTGGGCGTTGATTGACGACTTCACTAAGATTAACCAATTCAAGCACTCGGTGTGTTTCGTCGTTAGCTGACTTATGGTCATAACCCTGCAATTTGGCATAGAAGCTCAGTTGTTGGCCAATGGTAAACGCTGGATCAAGCAGCGCATCTTGCGGTAATGAGCTGATTTGTCCCAGTAAAGCATCTGAATGTGGCGCATGGCCAAAAATCGTGACTTGGCCACTGCTGGCACGTTGATAATTTGCCAAAATGTTAAACAAAGTGGTTTTACCGGCGCCATTAGGACCAACTAGCGCCGTTGCGCCATGTGGTTGCTGCTCTAACGTAAAACTAACCTGATTTAACGCCTGTTTACTGCCATAACTTTTGTTGAGATCGTGGCATTGAATAATCGGCGTCATAAGGCTCTCCTACTAAAGATTTGTTGTGCTAGGGCTAGGTAGCCAATAGTTTGCGCTAAGGGTAATATCGCACTGTACGGTGACGACATAGCGTCTGCTTGCACTAGATTCGTTAACTGCTGACCCGGCAAGATAACTAGTAGCTGGGCTAAAGCGGGTGAGCCAAGAGTCATAAGGCCAATCAGGCTGCTAAGTAACGGGATTGCAATCACAGTGGCGGTAACGCTTAGCCGTGACGATTTAAAAATACAATTAAATAGATTCATTAACGCGATAAAGGGTAAACAGATCACCAGTAAATTGGTGGTGATAAGCAGCAGTTGCTGTGCTGCTTCCATTAATGATGACGGATCGCGTGCCAGTGCCATCGTTAGCGCAGCAGCGACCGTTAATATAATTAGCGATAGCGTAATAATGACTTGCGCCAAAAAGCGACCGAACAGCAGTTGATTACGGCTTGCGCGTAGGCTAATAAACCTTAGGGTGCCACGACTATGATCAGAGGCAAGCTGATCGCTGGCAAAAAACACACAGGTTAATGGAAATACAAAGGCTGCAATCAGCCAGTAAATAGCGAGTTCAGGATAGGGCCAAGCTAATAAGTATTGTAGATTTATCGCCTGCGAAAGCTGAAAAAAATCATTAAAATAATTTGGATTGCTTAGAATGCCTGCCGCTTGATAAATAGGATATTTCAATAACAATAGCCAACTCATGGCAAAGGCAAAAATTAGCATTAAACCACGCCGGGTTCGAAATAATCGATTGAGCTCAAATTGGCTAATCAGCCAAAGACCATAAATAAACGTGGGTCGTGACGGGGTGGCAGACATAGCCGAACTTCCTTATTTTAATCAGTGAGGTATAAGGGCAGTAGTGCCGCAATAACGCAAGCACTATACAGTAGTTCGGCAGGTTTCCGTAACAAGCTTAACCCAAGGCGCTGCTTAATCTAAAGCGATCAGGTGTTGTTGCATTTGCTCGGTGACATGTTCAGGTAAGGTTTGGCTTTTCTTGGCGGAGTGGCAAAAATGAATCATGGTAGTTAGGCCGCTAACTGTTTTGATACCATTTTGCCAACATTCTTGATAAACATCGAACGAGGCACCACCGATCCGGCTAATGTAGGTTTTTATTTCAATGTCACTGCCATAATGAGTTTCGGCATGAAAGGTAACGGTGAACTTGCCTAGCATCAGCTTCCAATCTTTGAGGTTAAGCTCAGGTGAGAACATTTTAAACACAGGCTCTCGGGCGGCTTCAAACCACATTGGCAGTACGGTATTGTTGATATGGCCTAAAGCATCGGTTTCAAGAAAGCGGGGCTGGATTGGGGTCGAAAGCATGATGTTCTCCGTTAAACGATTGTTTTAATTTTTATCTAATCTAGCAAAAATATTAGGGTTATAATACCAATTTGATTAACTAAGTTATTAATTTTGTAGCGAAGGAAAACGGATTAGAGTAAGGGGTTTGTTTTGCTATGTGTTTGTTCTACATATACTTTCTGTGGGATTTGGGAGTGACGTAGCAATCATTCGTTTTAATCGTGAAAAATATTAGCTATTTAATGTAATTGGCTATGTTGTCTTTAACTGAGTCTGGTTTTATCTTTTATTTAAATACAACAAGTTAACTATAGGCGTGTGTTGCGATCGGTTTTGATCCCCGTTGTTAGTTGCATTCAATTGGATAACCGTTAGGAGAAAAAATCAGGGACGATTTTTTAGCTTTTTGTGCATGGATGCACATTAAAAGCGGTTCCGTTAAGACGGTTATTCGATTGAATATCAGCAACTAAATCGCGGGTCGGTTTCTTTTACTTTCTTTGCCGACCCAAAGAAAGTAACTGGTGTGCCTGCGGCCAAGTTTAAGAGTGTAGAAATACATAAAGCACATCATAAAGTTCACCGAACCTAATTTATAGCAACACTTAAGTCAAACATAGCCAATGTAATTGGTATAATACGTGTTTCGTTCGATTGAACCGATTAAGTGGATATTTTAACGTGAATGATTTTAAGGGTTTTACCGCGCAATTAAGCCAGCAGGGGTTGATCAGTAACCAGCGTAGTATCGTCGTGTTGAGTGGGCCGCAAGAGTGGGCGATCAGCTTAGTGGCTAATTTGCTTGCGCCGCAATCTTGCTGCTGGATTGGACAAGGCCCTTGGCCAAGCTGCATTGCGGTCAATAAAGCCAAATCGGTGCTAGGGCGAGAATATCAGCAGCTAATTTTTAATTGCTACAGTGGGTTTAACCCTGACGCCTTTGGTGTGGTTAGCGGCACGCTGGCGGGCGGGGGCATTTGTTTTATACTCTGTCCTGACTTTAGCGAATGGCCAACATTTTCTGATCCTGATTATATCCGTTATGTTGCCACCCCACAGGATGTTGACCGAGTAACAGGGAATTTTATTCGCCACGCAATTACTGCGATTCAGGCCCAGTCTAGCTGTTATGTCGTTACCCCCGATGCTCCGTTGCCACCAATAATCGAAGTTGAACCGCAAAGACAAGTATCTCCAGTCGCCGTGCCTTATGCCACTGGCGAACAACAAAGCGCAGTAGCCGAGATAATTAAAACGGTAAGCGGTCACCGTCGTCGCCCGTTGGTGATCAGTGCCGATCGAGGGCGGGGCAAGTCAGCCGCGTTAGGCATTGCCGCTGCGCAGTTATTGGCGACTCGGTTAAATCATATCATTATTACTGCGCCCACTATTGCGGCACTAGACTCGGTATTTCAACACGCGGCACAGTTACTTGAAAGCGCTACGATCAGCAAGTTCAATTTATGCTGGCAAGGCAAGACCATTGAGTTTGTGGCCCCCGATAAGCTGATTGCACAACAGCCTACCGCTGATTTATTGCTGGTGGATGAAGCCGCAGCAATTCCGACCGCGATGTTAGCAACCTTGGCACGCAATTATTCACGCTTGGTATTTGCAACCACCATTCATGGCTACGAGGGCACTGGCCGAGGGTTTGCGTTACGCTTCCTTAAGCAATTGGCAAAAATAGCGCCATCCTACCGCACCATTGAGCTAAAACAGCCGATCCGCTGGTCGGCGCAGGATCCATTAGAGCAGCTGACCTATCAATTACTCGGATTAAAAGCTAATTCTGCGAATATTGATTCACTTGTTGGTGAGCATGCAAGAGAACTAGCAAGCGAGAGACTCGAATTTAACCAAGTCACTCAACAGCAGTTGCTTGATAATCCGAAATTACTTGAGCAATTGTTTGGCTTGTTGGTGCTCGCACATTATCAAACATCGGCCTCAGACTTTCGCCAGTTGCTCGACGCCCCAGATTTAACCATCTTTATTGCCACTATTGATCAGCAGCTGGTGGCCACGGCGCTGGTATTGACTGAGGGGGGTATCGAGCCAGAGTTAGCGCAGCAGATTTGGTTGGGACAACGGCGCTTACGCGGTCACCTGTTACCACAATCATTGTTGGCCCAAGTCGGTTTGCAAGATGCAGGCAACTATCGTTATGGTCGGATCATGAGAATCGCGGTGCAACCGCAATTGCACCGCTGTGGCATTGGCTTGAAGTTAGAACAACAGATTGAACGTTGGGGACAGCAGCAGCAACTCGACTTTATCGGTGCCAGCTTTGGCGTTACCGCCGATTTGCTCGATTATTGGCAGGCATTAAATTATCAGGCGTTGCGATTAGGGCTTAATCGCGACAGCGCCAGCGGCACGCATTCAGTAATTGTGCTTAAACCATTGCAAGTAGGTGTTGAGCATCAGCAATTGCTGAGTTTGGCGCAGCAAAATTTTTATCATAGTTTACGCTACGCTCTGAGCGCCGAGTTTAGCCAACTCGAATTTGAGCTGGTGGTTGGTTTGTTAAGTCATTTGGCCATCGCGCCTAGTTTTACCGCGCAGGATCAATTAAATATTACGGCCTTTAATCGTGGTGGTAGACCGTTTGAGCTGGTGGCACATGCCATTGCGCAACTGATGTGGTATCAAGCGCAACAGTTAAGTTTATTGCCCATTACGTTGCAACAGATTTTAGTCGTTAAAGTCTTACAGCAGCAATCATGGTCGGCTTGCAGTTTTGCATGTGGTACCAAGGGCCGTAAGGAGTCAGAAGCTTTGCTCAGACAGGCAGTAGCGCAGTTATCAGTGTGAATAAAAACATCAGTTAAGGCTCGATATAACCTATATGAGGGACGAATGCCGAGTACTTTGAGAGTAAAGTCGCTAAATAATTGAGAATTAACTTGCACAAAGTTTCAAACGGTTGTTTAATTCCTAGGTCTAGCCTAAAGTTTACTCATTATTGCTGTACCCCAAGGGCAAAATCAGCTATCTTGCTGGTGGTTTTAGTTGACGTAAACGTCAGCTCTGTGAGTGCAGTAAGCTTTAGCACACATAAAATATAAATTATAAAAATAGAAGTTACGCGAGCAATAGCAATAGAGGAGCAAAATATGGAACGTGAATCGATGGAGTTTGACGTTGTCATCGTTGGAGCAGGCCCTGCTGGTTTATCAGCTGCCTGTCGCTTAATGCAGGCAGCAAAAGAACAAGAGCAAGAGCTCACGGTTTGTTTAGTTGAAAAAGGCTCTGAAGTTGGCGCGCATATCTTATCTGGTGCTGTCTTTGAGCCTAAAGCGCTCAATGAACTTTTTCCTAACTGGAAAGAGCTGGGTGCCCCGTTAAATACTGAAGTCGTTGTCGATGATATCTTCATGTTTAACGGCGAGTTTAACAGCATCAAAGTCCCTAACATGCTGGTGCCTAAGACCATGCATAACGAGGGCAACTACATTGTTAGCCTTGGCAACGTTTGTCGTTGGTTAGGTGAGCAGGCCGAACAACTTGGCGTTGAGATTTTCCCTGGTTTTGCCGCAGCAGAAACGCTATATCATGAAAATGGTGCCGTTAAAGGTATTTTAATCGGTGATATGGGTGTGAGCGAAAACGGTGAAGAAAAAGATTCATACATGCCAGGCATGGAACTTCACGCTAAGTACACTATTTTTGCTGAAGGTTGTCGTGGCCATTTAGGTAAAGAGTTGCAGCAGCGTTTCAAATTAAATGAAGGACGCAATCCGCAGCATTATGGTTTGGGCATTAAAGAAATTTGGACCATTCCAAGCGAACAGCACCAGCAAGGCAAGGTCGTGCATACAGCAGGTTGGCCGTTAGACAAGGGCGCTACTGGCGGCGGTTTCTTGTATCACATTGAAGACAACCAAGTGGTTGTTGGTTTGATTGTTGATTTAAATTACAGCAATCCATACCTTAGTCCATTTGATGAGTTTCAGCGTTATAAGCACCACCCAGAAATTGCTAAATACCTTACGGGTGGCACGCGTTTGTCTTATGGCGCGCGAGCAATTGCTAAGGGCGGCCTAAATTCATTGTCAAAAATGAGTTTTGCGGGTGGACTAATCATTGGCTGTGATGCTGGCACACTTAACTTTGCCAAGATCAAAGGCTCTCATACTGCGATGAAGTCAGGCATGATTGCAGCAGACGTTATTGTGGCTGAATTGGCCAAAGGCGACGAAGCAGCTAGTGAGTTAACTCAATACGCCGAGCAATTTAAGCAGTCATGGATTTACGAAGAGCTTTATACTTCACGTAACTTCGGTGCCGCAATGCATAAGTTTGGTACTATACTAGGCGGCGCATTTAATACTATCGATCAGAATATCTTTGGCGGCAAGCTACCGGTTAACTTGAAAGACGAAAGTCTGGATCACGCCCAGTTAAAATTAGCGAGCCAGTCAACTCAGATTGCTTACCCTAAGCCTGATGGTAAATTGAGCTTTGATAAATTGTCGTCGGTATTTTTGTCAAATACCTACCATGAAGAAGATCAGCGCTGTCATTTGACCTTGGCTGACCAATCGATTCCCTTGTCGGTTAATTTAGAGAAGTGGGCCGAGCCAGCGCAACGTTACTGCCCGGCTGGTGTTTACGAAATTGTTGAAGAGAATGGCGAAAAACGCTTCCAAATCAACGGTCAAAACTGTGTCCACTGTAAAACCTGTGACATTAAAGATCCAAGTCAAAACATCACTTGGATTTCGCCAGAAGGCGGCGGCGGACCCAATTACCCGAACATGTAATCTGCCATTAAAAGCAAGGCCGCCAATTGGCGGCCTTTTTGCACCGAACCACTTAAGACTGGCGTTGCCACAATGAGAAAATTACTTGGCCAGCGTTTTTCTCTTTTAAGCACTGCCAGTTTGCCGGTAGCTTGACCTGACTCAATTCTGATTCCATTTCAAGGTAGATCACCGCATTCTCGCTAAGCCAACCTTGCTGCTCCAATAATTGGCAGCTTTGCTCTAACAGATCTTTACGAAACGGCGGATCGATAAATACCAACGAAAACTGTTGGCTCGCCGTGGCATTTAAAAATGTTAGGCTGTCGGTATTTTTTACCTGCCCATTGTCACACTGTAACGCCGCGAGATTGTCACTAAGCTGGCGTGCTGCGGTCTTATCTTTTTCCAGCAATAGTGCGAACTCGGCATAACGAGACAAGGCCTCAAATGACAGGCCGCCGCTGCCAGCAAATAAATCAAGACAGTGAGCGCCATCAACATAAGGAGCTAGCCAGTTAAACACTGTTTCTTTAACCCTGTCAGTGGTGGGGCGTAAACCCTCGACATCATGAACTGGCAGTTTCCGGCTGCGCCAACGACCGCCGATAATCCGAATTTGCCCTGATTTACCCTTAGATCCTCTTGAACCCTTTTTAACCGAAGCCATTGCTACCTCATTCCGTTACTATTTGCTATTATCGCATTCTACATTTTTATTTAGACGCTATTTTAACAACTTGTGCGTCTAAAACGTAATAGCAGTTAATAAGGTTTTGTCGAAATGGCGAAAAAAGGCATATTAGGTTGGCTTGGCTTCGGCCGTGAGCAAGAAAAACCAACGCAGCAAACAGCAACAGACACTGCAATAACAGAGCATGATGCTGAGTCGGATACCACGGTTGATGAATCAGCGGCGAGCGCTGTAGCAGAGCCAGAGTCTGAGATTAATCAAGAAACAGAATCAGACCAAGCTATTGAAACTTTAGTGACCACAGCAGACGATAGCAGTGAACAAACTGAAATCGCTGTATCGGCAGAGGCAGAGTTTAGTACAACAGATCAGCCTGACATTGTTGAATCGGAAAAAGTTGAATCTGAAACTCTTGAATCTGAATTAGTTGAACCTGTCGAACCAGAATTAGTTGAGCTCGAAACTGCTGTCCTTGAATCAACAGAGTCTGAATTAGTTGAGTCGGAGCCATCAGCTGAACTAGAGCCATCTGTCAAAAAAGCCAGTTTCTTTAGTCGGTTAAAAGAAGGTCTTAAGCGGACCAAGCAAAATTTTGGTAGTGGTTTCTTTAGCTTATTTAAAGGCAAGCAGATTGATGACGATTTGTTTGATGAGTTAGAAGAGCAATTGCTGATCGCTGATGTTGGGGTTGATACCACGTTAAAAGTGATTAAATCTTTAACCGAAGGTGCTAGTCGCAAACAATTAAAAGACGGCGAGGCGCTTTATCAATTATTACAAGAAGAGCTAGCCACGATTATTGAGCCAGTATCACAACCTTTAGTGATAGATAGTAACAATGCGCCCCATGTGATCTTGATGGTTGGCGTTAATGGTGTTGGTAAAACCACTACTATTGGTAAGTTAGCGAAAAAACTGCAGCAAGAAGGTAAAAAAGTCGCACTGGCCGCAGGTGATACATTCCGTGCTGCTGCCGTTGAGCAGTTGCAAGTCTGGGGCGAGCGTAACGATATTACGGTTATCGCGCAGCATACTGGCGCTGATAGCGCATCGGTAATTTTTGATGCAGTGCAGGCTGCAAAAGCCCGTAATATTGACGTGTTAATTGCCGATACAGCTGGTCGCTTACAAAATAAAGCACACTTGATGGACGAATTGAAGAAAATTCTTCGCGTGATGAAAAAGCTTGATGTCAGTGCTCCTCACGAGGTGATGTTAACACTTGATGCTGGTACTGGCCAAAATGCAATTAGTCAGGTGCAGTTATTTCATGAAGCCGTTGGCGTGACCGGGTTGACCATTACTAAGCTAGATGGCACAGCCAAAGGCGGTGTTATTTTTGCGCTAGCGGATAAATTTGGCATTCCAATTCGCTACATTGGCGTCGGCGAAGGCATTGACGATTTACGCGAATTTAATAGCAAAGACTTCATCGAAGCATTATTTGTTAAAGATGAGTAACTGACACTAAACACAATGCATTATACCCAAGTGGCTTGGGTATAATGTCAATGGATTTTATAATAGGTAGCTGGATGCATGATTCGATTTGAAGAGGTCAGTAAGGTATACCCGGGTGGTCAACAAGCATTAAATCGAGTTAACTTTCATCTCAAAGCTGGTGAAATGGCTTTTTTGACCGGTCATTCTGGCGCGGGTAAAAGCACCTTACTAAAACTTATTGCGATGATGGAGCGTCCTACTTCAGGTCAGGTTTTTATTAATGGCCACAACCTTAATAAAATTACCAAGCGGCAGATCCCTTTTGCACGGCGTGATATTGGCATGATCTTTCAAAACCACCGCTTATTGATGGACCGCTCAGTTTTTAACAATGTCGCGCTGCCGTTGATTATTGAAGGTTATCACTTGTCTGACATTAAGCGCCGGGTCGCAGCCGCTTTAGACAAAGTTGGCTTGCTCGACAAGGTCAATAGCTTACCCGTTAGTCTTTCTGGTGGCGAATTACAGCGGGTTGGCATTGCGCGAGCTATTGTCAACAAGCCGCCATTGCTATTAGCAGATGAGCCGACCGGTAATTTAGATCCGGCATTATCAATGGAAATTATTCGGCTATTTGAAGACTTAAACTCGGTTGGTGTAGCTGTATTGATTGCGACCCACGACCTTGGTTTGATTGCCCGCTTAAAATATCACACCCTAACCTTGCGTGAAGGTGAGTTAATTAATGACGGACTGGCCTCAACTGACTTAAGGTATAGTGACTTTGAACCCGTCGCTTAGAACTGACTTATCAAGGAGTTGTTAGGGTGAGTTTACTTTTCAAACAACGAAAATCCCCTGCTGCAGGCCAAATGAAACCTGGCCATGTTGTGACAATGTATTTTATTCGTCACTTGCAACAAGCGCTGGCCAGCGTCGGCGAGCTCTGGCGTATGCCTTTTTCCTCCTTATTAACGATGGCGGTACTTGGCGTTAGTCTAGCGTTGCCAGCGACCTTGCATTTGTTATTAAAAAATAGCGAGCAGCTGCAAAACTCTTGGGATAGTGCTGCTGAAATTACCTTATTTTTAACTGAGCAGCTCAGTGAGCCTGCGACTACCAAGTTAACCAATCGCATTTTACTTTATCCTGAAGTCGCTAGTGTCCATCATATTTCATCGGAGCAGGCATTAGCCGAATTTAAGCAATTGTCTGGTTTTGGCCAGGCACTTGATTATTTGGATAAAAATCCGTTACCGGCATTGCTAATTGTGGTGCCTACGACCAAATATTCAAGCCCTGAAGGGGCGCGAATGCTGCTTGATAAGTTGCAGCAACAGCGTGAAGTTGATTTTGGCAAGCTTGATGTCGCTTGGCTAGAAAAGCTAAATTCAATTATTGGCTTGTTGCAAGATGCTGTGCTGGCGTTAGGGTGTTTATTATTAGTGGCCGTAGTCTTGGTGATTGGTAACACTATTCGGTTGTCAATTTTAAATCGCCGTGATGAAATCGAAGTGTTAAAACTGGTTGGTGCGACCGACGACTTTATCCGTCGGCCATTTTTATATACTGGTGTTTGGTATGGCATTGTCGGTGGTCTAATTGCCTGGGTCTGCGTGTCCTTGATGTTATGGTGGATGGAAGACGCCTTGGTTAATCTAGTTGGGCAGTTTGGCAGTGACTTCACTTTAACGGGCTTAAGTTTTAATGAGTTTCTTTGGTTAATCCTTGGTGGGGCAAGTTTAGGTTGGTTGGGTGCCTATGGCTCTGTCACTCGCCATGTCCATGAAATTGAACCTGAAAACCAGCTTTAAATTATCTTGTTATTAAGCGCTGAGGTTTGGATCAAGTTTATCTTAAAAAGGTGATCTTGATCCTATGGTGATCTTCATCTTAGCGTGATAATATCGGAGCAAGTTTTAGAATAGAGGTTGATTTATGAGCTCAGGGATCCAATCAAATGCGTTAATCGCGGTACCTTCTGGCAGCATTGAGGCTTATGTCTCGGCGGCGGCCCGTGTACCGATGCTCGAAGCAAATGAAGAGCGAGAATTAGCGGAACGTCTGTTTCATCAAGGTGATTTACAGTCGGCGCAAAAATTAATTATGTCTCATCTACGTTTTGTCATTCATGTTGCCAAGAGTTATGCCGGTTATGGTTTGCCTCATGCTGACTTGATTCAGGAAGGTAACGTAGGTTTGATGAAGGCAGTTAAACGCTTTAATCCTGATGTCGGGGTACGTTTAGTCTCCTTTGCTGTACATTGGATTAAAGCTGAGATTCACGAATATGTGCTGAAGAATTGGCGGATCGTTAAGGTTGCCACGACTAAGTCACAGCGTAAATTGTTTTTTAATCTGCGTAAAAATAAAAAACGTCTTGGTTGGTTCAATCAAGATGAAGTAAAGCATGTAGCACAAGAGCTTGGGGTGTCGACTTCTGATGTGGTCGAGATGGAAAACCGAATGAGCTCAAGTGACTGTGCATTTGATTTATCAAATGATGATGATGATAGTGGTAGTTCTACTTTTGCCCCAACTCAATATCTCGAAGACAAATCTTCTGATGTTGCGGACTCGGTTGAAGCACAAGACTGGGAATATCACGCGAATCGCAAGTTGCGCAGTGCGTTATCGACACTTGATGAGCGTAGTCAGCATATTGTTCAAGCGCGTTGGCTTGATGACAATAAGACCACTTTACAAAGTTTGGCGGCGCACTATGAAGTGTCGGCTGAGCGGGTGCGTCAGCTTGAAAAGAACGCGATGAAAAAGCTTAAAGCCGCAATGGAATAAGGCGTTTTTAGCCACAAAAAAAGCAGCCTAGGCTGCTTTTTTTGGATCTATACCCGTGAGCATTGGAAATGCTGGAATTTGTAGCGTGAGTAAAATTTTAGCTACAAGGCGCGAGATTGACTAATAGCTAGCTATTGGGATTGAGCGCAACGCAGTAGAGAGGATTTTAAGCCGTTACAAAACCTGTAGATTCATTGCTTATGGGTATATACCCGTGCTACCTGAAAATAGGTGAAGCCTGTATTTTTAAGTGGCGCGGGTATCAATAACAGCTGGCACTTATAGTGTGACTAAGCTGAAGCTTTTCCTTCACTGCTTTCTAGATAATCTAAAGCTGCTTTAATATTCGAAAAAGTGGCGATTATTTTTTGTTCACCCTGCTTGCGTAATTGCTCATCTTTCGCATCTAACATCATCCAAAGCCATGTTTTTAGTAGTGCGACAGGTGGTTTGCCTGCAGTCATAAATAATTCCTTGTTTATACTATTTTTAGTTTTAGTTCAATATATTACTGTTAACAGCCGTTAACTAATTATTGCGGATTTTACCAAAAATATGAGTGATGACAACGCCGAATGAACAATATTCTAGTCTTTATTTGTTGTTTTTATGTTACAGATCATATTTGACTGTAAATATAGTGCAGATTATCTAAATTGCTAATTAAGCTGGCTAATTAATTGAGGTTTGGCAATGGTAGGTTTGGTGGTGAGTATTGTGCCGGCTAATTTATTAGTCTGAGCTAATACCTTTGACAAGGGTACCAGTTTAATATTGAGCTGATGCAAACGTGGGCCGATGGTACGTAAAAAAGCAATGGTTTTTGGGTGCGGATGAGCAATCGCAATAGCCGATTGGTGTTTTTTCGCAATGCGGATCAGTCGAGCGAATTGGCGCTCGATCGCGGCTTTATCACGTATGTTATCCAAAAAAATGTGGCGATGACCTGTTTGGATGCCATATTGAGCAGCGACTGACTCGCCAACCGAATTAGCCGTTGTCTTACTGTCGAGAAAATAAAGCTGGCTGTGGGATAACTGTTCCATAATCCAGTTCACAGGTTCGGTTAGGGTCGTTAATTTGCTGCCCATGTGATTATTAATACCTTTAGCGTGGGGCACGTCGTTAATTGCCAAGCGCAGTTGTCGGGTTAGTTGGCGTTTATTCATGTCGACAGTAATGGCCCCTGCACCTAACAAATGGTTGCTTTGCAGTGCTTCCATTGGAATGTGAGCCAGCACTTCTTTGTTATTATTATTGGCTGCGTTGGCCAATTGATGAGTTAATGGCGCAAAGGGTACAATAGCGTAAGAGAAAGCGCCTGGCAGATTAATCGCACTAATATCGGTTTGGCGGTAGCCGATATCATCAATTACAATGGCAATCTTTGCGTGGTGTGCTGCGTAAACGTTGGTCGCGGTAATTACAGCAAGCGTGACAATAACTAGCCAAACGCCAATAATTTTACCTTGTACTGCCCTTATCATGCTCGAAATAACTCCTGTTAGCCTTTAAACCAGCGTTTGGGGTTGATGGCTTTGCCTTTATGGCGTAATTCAAAATATAAAACCGGTTTATTTTGGCCACCACTTTGGCCGAGCAGCGCAATTTGTTCATTGGCGGTGACATAATCACCAGCTTGCTTTAATAAGGTTTGGTTGTGACCATAAAGAGTCATATATCCTTTACCGTGATCAACAACCATCACTAAGCCAAAACCTTTAATCCAATCAGCGTAGAGTACTTTGCCATGTGATACGACTGTGACGGTTTGGCCAGCTTTGCCGTTAATCGTAATACCTTTCCAGCGCCTGGTGCCTTGGCGTGCCTGGCCAAATTTATTGATCAGTCGACCTTTGCTCGGCACCGTTAATTTTCCCTTGCGTGACGTTAAGCCCTGCAAGGGTTTTTGTTGGGGTGTGGGTGGTATCTTGGCTACTTTAATCAAGCGTTTAAGGTCTATTTCAGATAATTGTAGCTGCTCAACTGAAACACTGTTAGCGAGATAACGCTTTTTAAGCTTGGTCAGTGCGCTATTTCTTATTTTTTTATCTTGAGAAAGCTTAGCCTTAGCGACTTGTTGTTGCCGCTCTAGCGTGGTTAGCTGCAAGGCAGATTGTTTAACCTGTTGTTCAACCTCAGCCAGTTCAATTTTTGTTTGCTTGAGCTTGTCTAAGGCCGCTAATCTAGCTTTGTTGATGTATTTATAATAACCGAGTAAGCGCTCGATCTTATTTGTTTGTTGTTGATTGAGCAGTAGTTGCACCAGGTCGTTATCGCCAATCATATAAGCGCTAGTGAGTTGTTTGGCTAATGCCTGCTGTTGCTGTTTGTTGGAGGCGCTAAGTTTAAGCTGCTGTTTGGCCAGTTGGCGTTGCTGTTGTTTGTTCTTTGTAAGGGCAAGGCGAGTATGGTGTAATTTGGCGGCAGTGGCTCCAATCTTTAACTCGGTCTTTTTAAGTTTCGAGAGTAAGGTTTTTCGTTGCTGTTGCTGACTCTTTAATAATTTCTTACCTTGTTCGAGTTGCTGTTTAACCTCGGCTAGTTGTTCTTTCTTCGCTTCAGCCGCGACTGTATTACCGAGATTAAATATCAGTAATACAGCCAATAGTCCATTAATCAGCAAAGAGTTTCGCAATAGCTTAACTTAGCTTCATTAAGGGCGTGCCGGTCATTTCTGAGGGAATATCCATGCCAAGCAAGGTTAACATTGTCGGTGCTATGTCACTTAACTTACCACTAGCGACAGCATTAGCGTCTCGGCCAACATAAATGAATGGCACGGGTTCGCTGGTGTGTGCGGTATGGGCTTGAGTTGTGGTCTCATTAACCATTTGCTCGGCATTACCGTGATCGGCAGTTATTAAACATTCACCACCTACTTTTGCTAAAGCCTCAACGACTCGGCCAACACAATGGTCAACAGCTTCGCAAGCGGTGATAGCGGCAGACATTACACCAGTATGGCCAACCATATCGCCATTAGGATAGTTACAAATGATGACGTCGTGTTTCTGCGCAGCAATGGCATCAACTAACTTATCGGTTAATAGTGTTGAGTTCATCTCAGGTTGCAGATCGTAGGTGGCAACATTAGGAGACGGGATTAGGATGCGTTCTTCACCGTTAAAAACGGCTTCGACGCCGCCATTAAAGAAGAAGGTTACGTGGGCATATTTTTCAGTTTCAGAAATACGTAACTGGGTTTTATTATGATCTTGTAACCACTGCCCTAGTACGTTTGTTAATACTTCGGGTGCGAATGCACAAGGCGCTGCGATGTCAGCGGCGTATTGGGTCAGCTGTACAAAGCCACCTAGTTTCGGTGCTTTTTTTCGGGCAAAGCCGCTAAAGTCGCTATCGACAAAAGCACGGGTAATTTCACGGGCACGGTCGGCTCTAAAGTTCATAAAGAAGAGGGCATCACCATCGTTAATGGTGATTTGGCTGCCGTCGGTCTTGGTGATTGCTGTCGCGGCGACAAACTCATCATTTTCGTCACGCTGATACGCTTGCGCTAAAGCTTCTACCGGGCTGCTGTACTGATGCTGTGCTTGCGCTTGGGTTAGTAAGTCGTAAGCAGTTTCAACACGATCCCAACGCTGGTCACGATCCATTGCGTAATAGCGACCAACCAACGAGGCAAACTGCCCTATGTTGAGCTGGGTAAATAGCGCTTCTATTTTTTCTATCGAGGCAAGTGCACTGCGCGGCGGAGTATCTCGGCCGTCTAGGAAACCGTGACAGTATATTTCTTTGGCACCACGTTGAGCGGCTAGCTTGATTAAGGCGACAAAATGATCTTCGTGGCTATGAACGCCGCCAGGTGATAATAAGCCCATCAAGTGCACGGCTTTGCCTGCGGCAATCGCTTTATCGATATGCTCGATAAAGACCTGATTTTTATCAAACTCTTGATCTGCAATCGCTTTGTTTATTTTACTAAAATTCTGATAGACGATCCGTCCTGAACCAATATTGACATGGCCTACTTCAGAATTGCCCATTTGGCCGTCGGGTAAACCGACATCTAAACCAGAGCCAGATATCAGGGTGTGAGGATATTGCTGCCACAGCTGATCAATCACCGGGGTATTCGCTTGGGCAATCGCATTATGGGATTGTTCTTCACGATAACCCCAACCGTCAAGAATAAGTAAGACGAGTGGTTTCTTTACTGCTGGCATTGAATAAATTTCCTTTACTTGATATCAGGGCTCACATTTTACACACACGATATCAGATTAAAAACAATAGTTACTAATAAACTGATAAATAAGCTCAGATAGCGGATTCGTTGTAGCGTTTTAGTCATCGCTCGATGACTAAAACGGTTGTAGCTGATGCTTGATTGATAATTATTATTGAGGCCTGCATTTTCGTCGCGTTTGGGTATATACTTACGCGCTAAATAATCTGTGAATTAAATCGGAAACCTTAATGCAACCATATATAGAATTTCTTCAAGCTAACCCAATGCTGGCTTTTGCTTGGATTGGTATTTTTGGCGCACTGATCTTTACGACCATCAAAACGAGCACTTCAGCGATAAAACAAGTGAGCCATCAGCAAGCGACTTTATTACTAAATCGTGAAAACGCGGTCTTGGTTGATGTGCGCTCAAATGATGAGTTTAAAAAGGGTCATATTGTAAATGCACGTCATCTGGCCTTATCTCAAATTAAAAATAATGAATTAGCTAGCCTTGAAAAAGAAAAAGATAGCCCCATTATTGTTGTATGTAATACAGGAATGACCTCGTCGCAGGCATGTCAAATGTTGCACAAAGCAGGTTTTTCAAATATTCATAATTTGCAAGGCGGAATTAGTAAGTGGTCTGAAGCCAACTTACCGCTTGTTAAGTAATAATTGAGGGTAGTCACGTGGCTCAAGTAACAATTTATAGTCGTTCATGGTGTTCTTTTTGCCGTCAAGCAAAAATGGTTTTAGAACAAAAAGACATCAGTTTTGATGTGATCGATATTGAGCTGCAACCTGAAAAACGTGATGAAATGATCACGTTAACTGGCCGCACCTCTGTACCGCAAATCTTCATTAATCAGCAACCGATCGGTGGTTGTGATGATTTAATGGCACTTAATGCCAGCGGTGAGCTAGATAACTTGCTATCGGCGTAGTTCGGTAGCATCACACATTAAGAATAATACCAAGGTAGGAATATTTATGTCAGAAGTTAATGAAAATGCAGTAACTAACGAAGAGCAAGGCCCAGCATTTAATATCCAACGTATTTACACTAAAGATATTTCATTTGAAACGCCAAATTCACCAGAAATCTTCCAAAAAGAATGGAAGCCTGAAGTGAAATTAGATTTAGATACGCGCAGCAAGAAGTTATCTGATGATGTTTATGAAGTGGTATTGTCATTAACTGTGACGGCTAAACTAGGCGAAGAAACCGCCTTTTTAGCTGAAGTTCAGCAAGCCGGTATTTTCTCTATCTCTGGCTTAGAAGAGAACCAAATGGCTCACTCAGTGGGTTCATACTGTCCAAATATTTTATTCCCATATGCTCGTGAAGCAATTGCTAGCCTAGTAAGTCGTGGCACTTTCCCACAACTAAACTTAGCGCCAGTTAACTTTGACGCATTATTTGCTCAATATGTTCAGTCGCGCCAAGAAGAAGCAAGCAGTGCTTCTGAAGGTCAAAGCGCAGACGCTTAATATGACAATTAAATCAGCGGATATTGCTGTTTTAGGGGCGGGGTCTTATGGCTCCGCCCTTGCTATTTGTCTGGCCCGAAAAGGTAACAATACCTTATTGTGGGCTCATAATAGCGAGCATGTCGAGCAGCTAATCAGTGACACCAGCAATGAAAAATATTTGCCGGGCATTAGTTTTCCTGCAACTTTAACTCCTGATGCCGATTTGGCTCGAGTAGTCGCTTCGACTACTGAGTTATTGGTGGTTGTACCAAGTTTTGCTTTTGCCGACATGCTTAAACGGTTGCAACCTTTGTTGACACCACAGCACCGCGTCGCTTGGGCAACCAAGGGGCTTGAGGCTGATACCGGACGATTATTGCAAGATGTCGCGCGAGATATTTTAGGTCCGGATGTTGCGTTAGCGGTATTGTCTGGGCCAACATTCGCTAAAGAAATGGCAGCGGGCTTGCCAACGGCTATTGCGGTTGCAGCGTCAAAACACGATTTTGCAGAACATTTAGCTGATCTACTCCACTGCGATAAGACATTCCGAGTTTATCAAAATGCTGATTTTATTGGTATTCAACTGGGTGGCGCCGTTAAAAATGTCATTGCGATTGGTGCTGGCATGTCAGACGGTTTAGGGTTTGGCGCAAATGCGCGCATTGCACTGGTAACCCGTGGTCTCGCTGAGTTATGCCGTTTAGGCAGTGCTGTTGGAGCGGACACCACAACGTTCATGGGCATGGCTGGTTTAGGTGATTTGGTGTTAACCTGTACCGATAACCAATCTCGTAACCGACGTTTTGGTTTGGCACTTGGTCAAGGTGCTGACATTGAGCAGGCGCAGCATGATATTGGGCAGGTGGTCGAAGGGTATCGCAATACCAAAGAAGTGTATTTGCTAGCGCAGCGCTTAGGCGTAGAAATGCCAATTACTGATCAAATCTATCAGGTGCTTTATCAAAACAAAGCACCGTTGCAGGCCGCTAAAGAACTGCTTAGCCGCGCTAAAACGGTAGAGTAAAGACCACTAAATTACGCTCATCCTGTTAAATGCTAATCGCCGAATTTAAGCCGACTTTTTGTTAAGTGGGCTTTTTGGCGTAGCTTCGCTTGGAGGCCAATGGCAATTAGCACCGACATGCTCAAGCTCAAGCTCAGGTGTCGCCAATAAATGATCGCTATAAAACTCCATCCGTCGATATGATTGATGGCGCTTTCTCAAACGCTTACAGTGGCGAAGTCTTGATGAACTTTTCATATTAAGTAGCCCCTATGTAGTCTAGTTGGCGCCAGTATTCATACGTAATAACGGCCACCGCGTTAGACAAATTCATGCTGCGGCTGGTTGGCAACATTGGAATTCTTATACGCTGCTGTGGCGGTAGGCTATCAATGATGTCAGCGGGTAAACCTCGAGTTTCTGGGCCAAATAACAGCAAATCGCCGTCAGCAAACGTCGCATCACTGTGACTTTGGGTTGCTTTGGTGGTGCAGGCAAAAACTCGGTTTGGTTTAACGGCTTCTAACATGGCTTGATAGTTAGCGTGGCGAGTAACGTTAGTCATCTCATGATAATCTAACCCGGCTCGTCTTACTTTTTTTTCATCAAGATCAAAACCTAAGGGTTCGATTAGATGCAGATGAAAACCAGTATTAGCGCATAAGCGAATGATATTTCCCGTATTGGGTGGGATCTCTGGCTCGAAGAGTGCGACGTGTAACATATGATCTGCATGTCTTATCCAATAATAGCGCCATTGTACCCGCGCTATTATTCAAAGGAAAGGGTAAAGATAATGAGCCTTAACTAAGGCATTGACGGCGGGGGATCTTTATTTCTACAATCAGCCCACTTGGTTTGGCGTTACTGGCGCTAATGCTGCCTTGGTGTCGGCTAATGGCCTCGTTGGCAATGGCTAGCCCCAAGCCTGTACCTCCAGAGCTGCGCTCTCTGGTATCAGAAACACGAAAAAATGGCTGAAATAGCTGGTTAAGATGCTCAGAAGGCACTCCGATCCCATCGTCTTCGATAGTGATGGTTAAACTCGATTGGGTAACTACAGTACTTAAGGTTACTTCATTTTTTGCATAATGAATGGCATTGCGAACTACATTTTCAATCGCGCTGGCTAAGGGATCGGCAAGTGCATCAATGGTGATGTCGGGTGCTGGCGGTGCGATCACTTTTTTATCGTATTGGCGTGCTTCAAACATCGCGTTATCGACAATGTCATCCAACAGATCTGCGATCGCTACCTGAGCAAAGGCTTGGCTGTTATGAATACGTAATCGTGAAAGTACTAATAGTTGCTGTAGCATTTTGTCTAGCAAATTGGCTTCTTGTTCTATTCGCTCTGCCTGTGAAAAGTCACCGTCTTGGCGTCGGCTAATAGCTAATGCCAGCTGCAGGCGGGTTAGCGGAGTGCGTAATTCATGAGAAATATCACTGAGTAATCGTTGCTGGTTGGTCATCATTTGCTCAACGGATTCAGCCATCTCATTAAAAGAGTGCGCCAACTGACCAATTTCATCGTGACGGCGCAGTGTCAGAGGTTGCGCTCGTGCAGTAAGATCACCTGAGGCAAGTTGTTTCGCAGTGTCTTCCAACGATTTTATCGGCCGCGTGATATGCCAAGCAAAAAAGCCACAACATAAACCACTGACCAAGACAATCACTAGCAATAACAACCAACGGTTTTCACTGAGGGAGGCAAGATAATGACGATAAAATTTTGGCCTGAATTCTCTGACATAAAGCTGATAAGAATCACCCTGATGAATAAAGGGATAGGGGCCAAACACGATGGAATGTTTAAAATGATAGCGCTGAGGCTGACTTTTTCGGCTAAGTCGGGTAATGGCTTGCCTGATCCCTGATGATAAAAGGCGCATGGTCAGGGGGGAGCCACTTTCGTTGATCACAAATAGTGCGTTGCGGCGGCCTTTTGAGTGCTGGCGATTACGTTTGTCGCTAACAGCCTTAGTGCGTTCAAGCACTCGCAACTCACGCGCTAAGTTCGGTGCGTTACTTAGCTGCTGAGCAAATTGTTGATGAATGTTGACCAGCTGTTGTTTGGGATCGAACTTTTGTTCAATGATCACCGGTAAGGCAATGATTGCTCCTGCAATTAATACACAGATTAACCAAAATCCAAATAGTAACTTAATAAATAGCTGTTTAGGCATTGCTTAACCAAATATAACCATGGCCTCTGACGGTTTTTATCCGAGGGCTATCATCAGCGGTAGCGGGCAGTTTTTTACGTAGATTAGACATATGCATATCAAGACTGCGGTCAAATGGCTGTAGCCGCTTGCCTAGCACCTGCATGCTTAACTGATTTTTATCAAGCAGTTGCCCAGCGTGGCTAATAAGCTCAAGCAACAGCAAAAATTCGGTGCCGGTTAGATCAATGAGTTTATTTTGGCATTTAGTTTCTTGACGGCCAGGGTTGAGTTCGATGTCGCCATCGATTACCGGCTGGCTTTTTAAATCATCGGTTTGGGTACGGCGTAATATTGCTTTGATTCGAGCCAATAGTTCGCGATCATTAAATGGCTTGGGTAGATAATCGTCGGCGCCAAACTCCAGACCTGTTACGCGATCTATTTCATCGCCTTTAGCCGTTAACATCAATACCGGAATGTTACTTTGCTGGCGCAAGTTTTGTAATACTTCAAAACCATTTAGCTCGGGCAGCATTACATCTAACAGCACTAATTGATATTGACCGCTCAGGGCCATCGCTAAACCAGTGCGACCGTCATGAGCTGAGCTAACATCATAACCTTCAAGGGAAAGTAAGGTACTTAGCAGCTGACATAGTTCAATGTCGTCTTCGATTACAAGCAGTTTATATTTATTCATGGTTTTATTTTATGGGTAATTGACCCCAAATTACATCCTATTTACACAGCTTTACACTCGTTGCACGTTGCTTTACAAGACAGCAGTTAGACTGAACACTCTTAAAAACAACGAGATTATTAAGATGAAAAAATCAAAAAAAGTAATATTAAGTGTCGCTATGATAGCAGCTATTGGTTCGATGAGCGCGTTAATGCCTGCGGTTGCTAAAATGGATGGCGAGCGTGGACAACATCGTCTTGAGCGGCTCGTTGAGCGGTTAGATTTAAATGACCAACAAGCAACAGAAGTTAAGCGATTAGTGAGTGAGCACCGCAACGCAACGCAACGGCCAGACAAAGCAGCTAAGGACGAGAAGCGCCAGCAGTATCACACGGAATTTAAAGCGATGCTTGAGGCACCAACGTTTAATGCAGTGGCTGTACAAGCGCAATTAGACCAGCATCGCGCTCAGCGCCAAGCACGAATGATTAATAAATTACAGCTCAAGCATGCGATTTACCAATTGTTAACGCCTGAGCAGCAAACGAGTTATTTGAACATGCTCGAAAAGCAGATGAAAAGAAAACATCATGGCGGAAAACAGCGCGGCCAACATGACGGCGAGCACTAGTACTGTTTAATCGCTCGCGTCACCACGCTTAATTTAGAACATTATGAAATACCTAACTCTTTTAATTTACGGGTTAGGGTATTTCGGCCCCAGCCGAGCTTTTTCGCCGCTAGCTGCTTATGGCCAGCAGTGCTAGCGAGGGCGCAATCAATAACGGTTCGTTCAAACGCAGGTAATGCCTGTTCTAAAATTGCTTCATTACCTTCACTGAGTTGCTGATCACACCATTGACGCAGTGCTTGTTGCCAATCACTATGCTGTAATAATTGCGAGCTCACGTCGGTTAACTCTGGCGGAAGATCGCTGACCAATATTTCCTGACCTGAAGCCATTACCATTAACCAACGACAGCAGTTTTCAAGTTGTCTGACGTTACCCGGCCATGGTAGTTTGGCTAGAAATGTTTCGGCCTCTTTACTTAGCTTTTTCGGATCGACATTGAGCTCTTTAGCAGCTAGCTGCAAAAAGTGCTTGGTTAAGACCGGAATATCTTCTCGTCGTTCGTTTAAGCTCGGAATATGGATCCGAATAACATTGAGTCGATGAAATAGATCTTCCCTGAAATCTCCTTCGTTAACCAATTGCTCTAGATGCTGATGCGTGGCGGCAATAATTCGCACATCGACAGATATTGGCTGATGGCCACCAACCCGATAAAACTGACCATCGGCCAGTACTCGTAATAATCGGGTTTGCACGTCAAGTGGCATATCACCTATTTCATCTAAAAACAGCGTGCCACCGTTGGCTTGTTCAAAGCGGCCTTGGCGAATACTGTTAGCGCCAGTAAAAGCCCCTTTTTCGTGACCAAACAACTCTGATTCGATTAAATCTTTAGGAATTGCCGCCATATTTAAGGCGATAAAATTTTGCTCTTTGCGTGGGCTGTGTTTATGCAGCGCTTTGGCAACCAGCTCTTTACCTGTGCCCGACTGACCGTTAATTAACACGCTGATGCTCGAAGATGACAAACGACCGATAGCCCGAAAAACCTCTTGCATGGCGGGTGCTTCACCAATAATCTCGGGGGCAGCAGATGTCACCTTCGCCACTTTTTTATGGCAACGGCTTTGTTCTATACTGTGCTCAATTGCCCGCTGGATTAAGCCGATAGCTTCATCAATATCAAAAGGTTTGGGTAAATATTCAAAAGCGCCACTTTGGTAGGCGCTAACAGCGCTGTCGAGATCCGAGTGGGCGGTAATAATAATCACCGGTACTTCAGGGAAATGCTGCTGAATGCGTTGTAGCAACACCATGCCGTCAGTATCGGGCATTCTAACATCGGACACAATCACGCTAGGCTGTTCGTGTTGCAATGCTTCCCATAAGCTTTCGGCAGCGGCAAAACTGGCGCAACTTAGCTTGGCGCTAGCCAGTGCTTTTTCTAGTACCCAGCGAATAGAGCTATCATCGTCTAACACCCATACTTGCTCTGTCATGATATCTCCTTTAATTATTAACCGGAATGGTCACGGTAAATTCGGTATAACCCGTATGGCTGATAAAACTGATACGGCCATGATGTTGTTGAATTAGGGTTTGCGCAATCGACAGACCTAGCCCTGTACCTTCGGCTCGCCCTGTTACCATTGGATAAAAAAGGGTTTGTTTGAGTTCGTCCGGAATGCCGGGGCCATCATCAATAATTTTTATTTCAAGCGCTAACCGATGACGCACACCATTGATGGTGACTTGGTTAGCAACCCGAGTTGAGATGCTAATGTGCCCTTGTTGTGCTAATGCTTGAATCGAATTTTGAATAATATTAAGCAAGGCCTGCTGTATTTGTTCTGGATCAATCGTTATATCGGGAATGCTGGGATCATAATCGCGTTCAATGCTGATGCCATTAGGCAGTTCAAAACTGACTAAGGTAATGATTTTTTCTATGATTTGATGAATATTATGCTGGGTATGAGTCACCTGTTTGTTGGGCCCTAGCAAGCGATCGACTAAGTTATTTAGTCGATCGGCCTGTTCCATAATCATTTGGGTATATTCCTTTGAATCATCGCTTAATTGACGATGCAATAACTGAGCGGCACCACGCAAGCCACCAAGTGGATTTTTAATTTCGTGGGCGAGTCCTCGCACTAAATCCTTGGCTAATTGCTGCTGAGTCAATTGATGCATTTCGGTTGAAATACGTTGCTGCTGGTCAACTTGGCGGATCTCTAACAGTAATGCTGATTGCAATCGCCATTTGATTGGGCTGGTACACAGATCAATCGTAATGTGTTGACCGTCGAGAAAGGTCAGACTGGCCAAGTTATCATTAAAACCTTGCTGCTGCGCTAATGCTTGCTCAAAGAGTTGCTGATGTGAGCTTAAATGGCGGTATAACTCAGTCAGTCGGATCCCGACCATCCGTTTATTACTTTGCTTAAAGAGTTGCTCGGCTGCGGCATTGACATAACAAATTTCAAAATTGTCATTGATAATCACAATGCTAGTGACTAATTGATCGAGAATTTCTTGATCTAGGTGTTGCGGCATTAAAGGCTCCAAATAGCGTGCAAGCAATAACTATATCATGCGCACCAATATGGTGCGCAAATAGTTTATCCGTGACCTAAGCCGATAATAATTGGCGAAAACTTACTAATTGGTGCGTTTAACTGTCGCTCGATGCAGATAAACTACGGTCTCTTGAGAGGTTGCAAGAATGTTGCCAAGCTTATTGAGTAATTGAGCTTTTATTCTAACTTCGCCTCTATCAATGTTTTTTAAATTAAAAACAGTATGTTGCGATGGTTGGTCGTAAGGTGAATTATTAATAAATAATTGAATTTTTAAATTTTTACTTGGCCGAGGTGTCGCCTGCACCACAATGGTCAGTTGACCATCATTTGCGCGCACTGTTTGTTGATGCTGCGGCCTAGTAATAGCAATAGCGTGACTTTGTGCCACCACCGATTGTAATGATGAGCTGGTTGATGCACTGATATTGGGTGTGGTTGTTAGCTTGGGCAAAGGGGTATTATTCTTGAGCTTAACCTCAGTTGCAACGGCGCCAGTAAAAGGCTGGTCAGCATATGAAATCGAGCCATCGCTATTGGTTTTTTTATAAACGGTTCCCGCGAAAACAGTGCTGTAGCCGCTAGCAACCAAAAATGCGGCGCAGATCAGTAAAGTGAATTTCATTAACGGCTCCATGTTGTAGTTAAGTGTGTCTAGTTATATATTACTTTAAATACAATAAGCTAAATCTAACTACGCGTTGTGATTGGTTTTAATCCCCGTTTTAGTTGCATTCAATTGGATAACCGTTAGGAGAAAAACTCAGGGACGAATTTTTAGATTTTTGTGCATGGATGCACGTTAAAATCGGTTCCGTTAAGACGGTTATTCTATTGAATATCAGCAACTAAGTCGCGGGTCGGTTTCTTTTACTTTCTTTGCCGACGCAAAGAAAGTAACTGGTGTGCCTGCGGTAAAGTTTAAGAGTGTGGAAATACATTAAGCACATCATAAAGTTCACCGGACCTAATTTATAGCAACATTTAAAGACAACATAGCCAATACAATTGGTATAACTTAACTATTACGCTTGTTGGCGCTGGTTGCAAGCTAGAGTTCAAAATTGTGAGAGCAAAAAGCCCGCACAGGGCGGGCTTTTTCTTAATACGATAATTAGCAGCGCATCTTAATCGCTGCAGTTTTTCGAATCAGTGTTATACGCTGTAGTACATTTCAAATTCAACAGGATGAACAGCTAGGTTCAAACGTTCAACTTCTTCGTTCTTCAGTTTGATGTAAGCATCAATTGACTCGTTAGAGAATACGCCGCCAGCAGTTAAGAACTCACGGTCAGCATCAAGCGCTTTTAATGCTACGTCTAACGATTCAGCAACTGTTGGGATTTCAGCCGCTTCTTCAGCAGGTAGATCATATAGATCTTTATCCATTGGGTCGCCAGGGTGGATCTTGTTTTTGATGCCGTCAAGGCCAGCCATTAGCAATGCCGCGAATGACAAGTACGGGTTAGCCGTTGGATCTGGGAAGCGAACTTCAATACGACGTGCTTTCGGAGATGGTACTACCGGAATACGAATTGATGCACTACGGTTACGTGCTGAGTAAGCTAGCATTACTGGTGCTTCAAAACCTGGGACTAAACGCTTGTAAGAGTTAGTTGAAGCGTTAGTGAATGCATTTAGCGCGCGAGCGTGCTTGATAACACCACCAATGTAGTAAAGTGCCATCTCAGACAGGCCGCCGTACTTATCACCAGCAAACAAGTTAGTGCCATCTTTAGCCAATGACATGTGACAGTGCATGCCTGAACCATTATCACCCACTAGTGGCTTAGGCATAAAGGTTGCTGTTTTGCCAAACTCGTGAGCAACGTTATGAACAACGTACTTGTAGATTTGGATTTCATCTGCTTTTTCAACGATAGTGTTGAAGCGACAAGCGATTTCGTTTTGACCAGCGGTAGCCACTTCATGGTGATGAGCTTCAACAACTAGGCCCATTTCGTCCATTAGTAAACACATAGCGCTACGGATGTCTTGTGCTGAGTCAACGGGTGCAACTGGGAAGTAACCGCCTTTAACGCCAGGACGGTGACCTGTGTTGCCTTCTTCATACTTAGTGTTTGAGTTCCAAGCGGCTTCTTTATCATCGATTGAGTACGAAGCGCCGTTCATGTCATTTTTATAACGCACGTCATCAAACAAGAAGAACTCTGGCTCAGGACCAAATAAAACGTTATCAGCAAAACCAGCGCTGCGCATGAATTCTTCAGCGCGCTTAGCCACGGAACGAGGGTCACGGTCGTAGCCTTGCATAGTATCAGGTTCTAAAATATCACAACGGATGTTTAATGTTGGGATGTTTGTGAAAGGGTCTAGTACAGCAGTGGCAGGATCTGGCATCATCACCATGTCTGAATTATCGATTGTTTTCCAACCCGCAATTGAAGAGCCATCAAACATCTTACCGTCTTCGAAGAAATCCTCATCAACCTGATGTGAAGGAATGCTAAAGTGTTGCTCTTTACCTTTAGTATCGGTAAAACGTAAATCGATAAATTTAACGTCGTTTTCTTTAATTAACTTAAAAACATTTTCTACTGACATCTGATGTTTCCTTCAAAATAAATAATATTAAAATTTAACTGTCATCTTATTAGCTAAAACTGTGCCACTAATATAACTCAATGATATTTATGTTATATTTAATTGTGTGGGATAGTGATTAGCTAATTTTGCACCAAATTGATCTAACGTTTGCACTTTTATGGTGCAAATAAAGCTGCTAGATGTTGGTGCAAGACAGGCCTAATTTAGAGTGTTCTGTGCTTTATGTCTAATTATTACCACTTAAGTAAACTTTGTGCTATTGCCATCAATTAAATAGATAGCTTTTAGACCCGCAAGCCTGTAGAATTTGTCGCCTAAAATTTAGTCACCCCCGAATGGTTGCAACTGTAAGCAATTATTCATGTTTAGGCGAGATATAATGTCAAATAATATTACTGATATCAGCAAGTTGCGTAACATAGCAATCATTGCTCACGTTGACCATGGTAAGACAACATTGGTTGATAAATTGTTAGCACAGTCTGGTACAGTTGAAAGCCGCGGCGAAGCTGAAGAGCGTGTGATGGATTCTAACGATCTTGAAAAAGAACGTGGTATTACCATCTTAGCAAAACCTACTGCGATTAATTGGAACGATCACCGCATCAACATCGTAGATACTCCTGGTCACGCCGATTTCGGTGGTGAAGTTGAGCGTATCATGTCGATGGTTGACTCTGTATTGCTACTAGTTGATGCAGTTGATGGCCCAATGCCTCAGACTCGCTTCGTAACGCAAAAAGCATTTGCTCAAGGCCTAAAGCCAATTGTTGTTATTAATAAAATTGACCGTCCTGGTTCTCGTCCTGAATGGGTTATGGATCAAATCTTTGATTTGTTTGATAACTTAGGCGCGACAGATGAGCAGTTAGACTTCACCGTGGTTTATGCTTCAGCACTTAATGGCTGGGCGACTATGGATCTTGAAGATGAGTCAGATAACATGGAACCATTGTTCCAAGCGATTCTAGAGAATGTTTCTGCTCCTGAAGTTAATGCTGAAGGTCCACTGCAAGTGCAAATTTCTCAGTTAGATTACAACTCTTATGTTGGTGTTGTCGGTGTTGGCCGTATCACTCGTGGTAAAGTTGTTCCTAACCAGCAAGTGATGATTTCCATGGCTGATGGCACTACTCGTAAGGGTAAAGTCGGTACAGTATTGGGTTACTTAGGCTTAGATCGCCATGAAATGGATGAGTCTTGTGCCGGTAACTTAGTGGCAATCACTGGTCTGGGTGAGCTAAAAATATCTGATACTATTTGTGCTGTTGATTGTGTTGAACCATTACCAGCACTTTCTGTGGATGAGCC